>OLPX01000441.1_pt1 | contig 38972 bp, 28 predicted proteins | sample 1672491 | NCBI WGS metagenome assembly OLPX01 (sample SAMEA3136692, study PRJEB25190) | human gut metagenome | biome: human gut; feature: human-associated habitat; material: faeces | place: Austria | collected 2013
CGCATGATTTTAGCAAAGCAGTTATTAGTATATGGTGAAAAACCAACAGATATCTATGCAGTTTGTGGATTTAATCATTACAGTAATTTTTATAGAGCGTTTGTGAAATATTATCATGTATCTCCGAAACGGTTTTTGGAGAATATGATGTATGGAGAAAGCGATATACGGTAAGAGAAAATTATAGAAAAGACATCAGGACATGCGAGGTTCTGGTGTCTTTTGCAAGTATGGAATAATATTGTAACCGATACGGGAGGTCGTTCAAAATACATCCATTGCTGATTATGTGTGGTTTCCATTGAGATTTGATGGGGAGATAGTATATATTGACTGGAAAGATTCATGGAGTCTGGATGAATATGAGGATGTTGTGAAATAGGATATATATAAAATATACGCAGCGAGAGAAGCTCTCTCCGCTGCGTATATTTTATATATTATATTTTTCAACGGTATAACTTAATATATCTGTTAAAATATAGGATTCGTATAATTCAAAGACCTGTTCGTTGTTTTGATATAGACATTCGGACACTGCATTAATTTTAAGGAGCGGGTTTTTTTCGGTATTGTTCAGTAGTGTGTTGATGTCGGCATTTCCAAGCTCAGCAGTAATCGTTTGTTGTACGCGTGTCATAGATAATTTGTAAAATGTTTTTAAAATCTCATACAATGAATTTTTATTGAAATCAAAAAATTCAAGCTTAGGAAACATATAGGTCGGCAGAATCGAAGTGTTTACACAGTAGGGGAGCTGATCTGCCAGATACAGACATTTGATTTTGTATACTTCATCATTTGGTGTAAGTCCCATTTTAGCGGCAATTTCCGTGCCGGCGGGTTCTTTTGAAAAAGAAATCTGTTGTTTGGACGGTTGTTTGCCTTGAAGCAGTATTGCTTCGGTAAAGCTGTATATATGTGATAGTTTATCTGTTTCCTTTTCACGAACAAAGCATCCTTTTCCTTTAATACGATAAAGAACTCCTTCGTGAACCAGTTCGTCCATGGCGCGCCGTATAGTGATCCTACTCACTTGGTAGTATTCACATAATTTATTCTCGGAGGGAATTACTTGATTTCCTTTCCACTCATGATCTGCGATTTTTTTTTGGATATTTTGTTTAACGTATTCGTATTTGGATATTTTTTCCGCCATGATAGATCTCCTTTAGCCGCTTCATATGGTTTATTATACTCTGTTCTTTGACCAAAACACAAGCAAGTTTGAAAAATCTCCGCAATGAGATGAGAGAGAAGGAAGTGAGGTCGTGACATTTGGTCACGCACTGAAACTAAGGTCCTCAAAAGATGGAAATGTAGATGGCGGCTTAGCTTGAATATGGAAAAGAGAAATTAAAGGAAATATATATAACGGATAATCAATCGTTCGATTGATGTCTGTAAATTTTTGGGGTTAAATAATAGAGTCGATGTACAAAGGGCAAGGTGGTCGATGGCAAAATTAAGCCTCTTTGTTGCTCCTTTGTACACCGACTCTACGGAATATTAGGTGCTTGATACTTTCTTATCAACATGTTGTCTTGGACATGGAAGTCTCTATGTTTCAATGTATGATTTTAATTTTGATTTACGCGTTCGGCAATTCTTTTCCAGTTAAAGTAACCGTAGGATGAATTGCAGAGGTTTACAACTTTCATGATGATGATCAAAAGTGCGGAGTGGTCACCGGACAAGAATACCATGATCCACATTACGATGGATAGTGCATTTACGATTACCCACATCAGCCACTGCTCAGAGTAGCGGAGCATGTACAACATGCTGGCGATTACGGAAACAACAGTCGTAAGGGAATCCATCAGAGCAAAGTTTCCGCCCATCCATTTCAGAATCTGAGCATAACCGAATACAGCCACAATTGTTATGAGTATCGTGTTGATAAGGAATTTTTTGCTCATTGTGCGGAATTTTACTTCTCCGCCATTGGCAGTATTTTTTTTCCATAAAATGATCGCAGAGATACTTACCGGAATGCTGTACAGTACGTTATACATGATTTCGCCATAGAGAGGAATGCTTAAGCAGCTATAAGCATACATTGCGCTGTTGAAGATCGCGAAATACAAACCTGCGATTTTTCCTTTTGCACCCAGCACAAGATTTAAGCTGGATGTAAGTGTCATGATAAGCATAAAAACTGTTTCATTGTTGATCGCCCACGCAACGGTCTGAAAGATAAGTACAAATGCTAACCATAGTTCTTCTTTCCAACTCCAGTCGTTAAAAAAGTTTTTAATTTTGTTCATTCTGTTGTTCCTCCATCCTCTTATTGAAGTCTTCTTTTGTCATTACCGCGCCTTGTACTCCGACGATACATGCCGAAACTTTGTTGGCTGTTTTGATGCTGTCTTGTATACTCAATCCCTTAGAAATACCGGAGATGATCGCTCCGATATGGCTGTCGCCGGCTCCGATCGTATCTACGACGCTGACCGGAATGGAAGGGATCGTTGTTATGTGTGTGCCGTCATAATATGCCGCGCCCCGACTTCCTAATGTCACGATAATGAGATTATGATTTTTCCGGTACAATGTATGTAGAGCAGTGTCCAGATCGGTTTCTTTTGTAAAATCAAATAGCTCTTTTTCGTTCAAATGCAGGATCGGATTTAGTTTCATAAGTTGTGTCATTGTTTCGGGATCAATATCACAGATGACCGGACCGGGTGCGAAATAAATTGTCTTATTTTCCAAAGTTCTCAGCCATTGTGCTACAACACTTCCATTGTGATCACAAACCTGATACCCTGCCAGATAGATATTATCATAATCATTCATGTCCAGTGTGTCGAACCAAGAGGTTTTGAAGTTGCCTTCTACACCTTGGACGGTAATAAAGGTTCGCTCACCGTTTTTTTCAACAAGACAGAGGCAGAAGCCATTGTCGTCCGTATCATCTTGAATGAGGATCGGGTATCCGTTTTCCAAAAGTTTTTTACGAACGATAGAAGCATACATGCCGTTTCCAACAGGAACACATAAATCATGGTCACAGTCAAGGTTGTGCATCGTGCTTGCGACATTGTAGGCACATCCGCCGACCATTACTTTGGCATCTTTTCCGATGACATCTTCGCCGCTTTTTGGGATGCGATTCACTTGCATGACCATATCAACGATAGCGGCTCCGATTACAAGTGTTTTCATTTTAAAACGTCCCTCCCTTTCATTAAGATATTGATATATTGTTCAAAATCAACATCATTTTGGGTTTCCAGAGTGGCAATATATTCTGGGTTAATCTTTTTTAGTCCGGTAAATGCGCCGCAGATTGCAGTTGCCATTGCGCCGATCGTATCCGTATCACCTCCAAGGTTTGCACACATCAGGCAGGAGCGATTCGGATCTTGCGCATAATATGCGACAGCGATCGCGGCAGGCACGGATTCAATGATCCCGACGCCGGAACCGACTACGTCATAGAGTTTTTCCAGAAAAATATCTTCATTATCTTTATATTGATCTGCAAGTTGAAGTGCGATTTTTGTTCGCTCTTTTAATCTCGGACTGAAGGTTTCACAGCCTTTTTCATAACCAATTTCTTCAATTTCCAAAATATCTTTGATCACATCATCGAAATGATCATTCACCAAGGCAGAGCTTACTCCGACAGCGATCATGGCGGCGCCTGCGATCGTTACGTCACTGGTGTGAGTTGCTCTGGATACCTCGTATACATAATCTACGATTTTCTTTTTTTGTTCCGGTTTAAACAGACATCCGATGGGAGCGATTCTCATGGAACTACCGTTTGAAAGTGCTTTGTTTGTAATTGCAGAAGCGTCGATTCCGTCTCTGAAATTTGCCAAAGCTACTTTGGAAGTAGGACCTAAGATATTGTTCTCGAAGGCATTTTCTTTTTCAGCCCATGCGAGCATCCTTGCGGCAATGTCCGTGATGTCCGGTACGTAATTTGTAGAAGCGATAGAATCTAATAGCACTAATGCCTGACCGGTATCGTCCGTAAATTGTCCTTTTTTGTAGTTAAAAGCAACGTCATTTTCAGCGGGACCGTCAAGTAGTTCGGTGATTTTTCCGTGAAAGAATTTCCGTGCACGATTTCGTCCCCATAGTTCCGCAGGCATTCCCATTGCATCTCCAAGTGCCATTCCGTATAAAGCTCCAGCGATCTTGTCTCTCATAGTTACCTCCATATCAACTTAATATTACAACCTGTATTTGAATTTATTATATAAACATAAACAAAATATGTCAATACTCGAATAAAAATTTGAGCATTATGTATATGATTCAATAGGATAAAAAAAGAGAAGTCCTGTAAAACACAGGACTTCATTACAAGTTGTAATATATTTGGTTGTGCATTTTATACAAAGTGAAGAAAAACAAGAATAGAATAAGAGAAAATACTTTTTACAACTGATTCATCTCATCGATCATGTTCTGTAATTCCTCTTTTGTACAAAGTCCGAAAGAAAGTACGCCTCGCATTGGCATGGAAAATGCAATGGCATCTCCCATAGCATCGCCAACCGCTTCGTCGGTTGGTTCTTCTGCGCTGTTCGGATCTTCATCGGATTCTGCGCCGCCGCCAAAGAAAGCATCCATTTTTTTCTTGAGTTTCAGACCATATTTTGCAGTTCGTTCATCGGATAAAAGTTCGCCTAAAGTCGTGTTCAGATGAGTTTGGATCGGTAATAATTTTTTCGTTGTCAAATGAACGATTTCTGAAAGGCGAATATCTCGTGAGGATGCGCCGATCTGGATTTCATACTCTCCGCTTGCTGCATACCAGTCGTGAAGCGCTGTGTGATACCATGCGAAACTCCTGTAATCAAGCGTAAAGGAAACTGTTTTTGTCTCGCCCGGTTTTAAGGAGACTTTTTCGTATCCTTTCAGTTCACGCAGCGGACGGCGTGCTGCTCCGGTTAAGTCGCTGACATAGAGCTGTACGATTTCTTTTCCTTTTACAGAGCCTGTATTTGTGACGTCAACCGTTACGGTTACGGTATCTTCATCGGCTACATTATTGCGGTCCAGAGTGAGATTACTGTAAGCAAATGTCGTATAGGATAATCCATATCCGAATGGGAACGCAACCGGCATTTCTTTTGCATCATAATAGCGATAACCGACAAAAATTCCTTCTTTGTATGTCACATGGTCTCCGTCGCCAAATGACAGATAAGACGGATTGTCAGATAATTTGTACGGAATCGTCTCTGCAAGTTTTCCGGATGGATTGACATTGCCGAACAAAATATCTGCGACTGCTTCTCCGACTGCCTGACCGCCGAGATATGCTTCCAGAAGTCCTTTGACATCAGAAAGCCATGGCATTTCAACCGGAGAACCATTGTGAAGTACAACGATCGTTTCAGGCTGTACAGCAGTAATTTCACGGATCAAACGATTCTGACATTCCGGCAAATGCATATGGCTTCGGTCATAGCCTTCGGATTCAAAGCTGTCCGGAAGTCCGGCGCAGATCACGACTTTGTCTGCGGATTTTGCTGCGTTGAGCGCTTCCTGTGCGAGAGTTTCTTCATAACAATCTTCATCAGCAGAAAATCCCTTGATGTAAGTGACATTCTCATATTCCTTTAAGGCGTCCATCAGGCTGCTGATCTTGAAACTGTTGATATGAGAACTTCCGCCGCCCTGGAAACGTGGTTTCACGGCAAATTCACCGATCACTGCAATTTTCTCATTTTTATTCAGAGGAAGTACGTTGTCGTTTTTCAAAAGAACCATAGATTCTTCTGCAATCTTTTTCGCAAGAGCGTGGTCGGCTTCTAATGCAAAATCCTGCTCTTCGCGGTTATCCCAATATAAGAAGACGATACGGAGGATCCGTTCTACGGCTCTGTCCAATACCGCTTCATCTAAAGATCCGTCTTTGACTGCGACAATGATCTCCCGGTCATTGATGCCGTTGGAAGTCGGCATTTCCAGTTCCAGTCCGGCTTTTAATCCTTCTACACGCTCATTGACAGCGCCCCAGTCCGACATCACATAGCCTTCGAATCCCCATTCATCTCGCAGGACGTCTGTCAGAAGCCATGGATTTTCGGATGCAAATGTGCCGTTGATCTTGTTGTAAGAACACATAACGGTGTAAGGCTGTGCTTTTTTTACAGCAGTTTCAAATGCAGGAAGGTAGATTTCGCGGAGTGTGCGTTCATCCACATCGGAGGAACAGCTCATGCGGTTAAATTCCTGATTGTTTGCGGCAAAATGTTTGATGGACGTTCCGACATGATGCGTTTGTACACCATCGATAAATGCAGCGGCAGTTTCGCCGGCAAGGTATGGATCTTCGGAATAGTATTCAAAATTCCGTCCGCAAAGCGGAGAACGTTTGATGTTGACAGCAGGTCCGAGAACAACCGAAAGATTCTGTGCCTGTGCTTCTTTTCCGATCGCGTCACCGAAGGTATGCATCAGTTCTCTGTCGAAAGAGCAGGCGCTTAAAGCTGCCGGAGGGAAGCAGACAGCTTTGATGCTGTCGTTGATCCCGAGATGATCTCCCGACTCATCCTGCTTTCTGAGACCGTGCGGTCCGTCACTTACCATAACGCTCGGGATACCAAGACGTTCTACTCCTTTGAGATGCCAGAAATCAAGACCGGAGCACATGCCGGCTTTCTCTTCCAAAGTCATCTGAGCAACCAATTCTTTTAAATTTCGTTCCATTCTAATGAGACTCCCTTCTATTACTTTTTCTGAGCCCGGCACATGCCGGATGTGTATGCATTTAGTATACAGGAAAATTTTCGGAAAGAAAACGGGACTAGAAAGAGGTGAATAAAAAATGTCGGGTTTGTACGAAAAAAATCCGTGTTTCTTTTTCAGATTCTTTTTTACAATAGTATTAGCAAGAGCAATGAGAAGAGAAAAACGGCAATGGAGGGAAAAATGAAATTAAAAAATTTACGGGTAAACAATATCGAACATCCGCTTGGATTTCAGATTATGCCACTTAGTTTTTCATGGACAGTGGAAGAAGCCGGAGAAGCAAAAGAACAACAGTCCGCCAGAATCCGGATTTATGAAAATGTGGAAACAGAAGCGGATATGGAAGGAAAAAAGGCAGTATATGACAGCGGTGAAGTGACGGACGCAGACAGTTTGGATTACTCGGTAAATGTAGAATTGAAACCGAGAACACGGTATCAATGGTCGGTAAAAGTGACCGCGGATACAAAGGAACAGGTATCTGCCGAAAGCTGGTTTGAAACGGGAAAGACAGACGAGGTATGGGAAGGACAGTGGATTGCACCGGAACAACAAACTTCATCCGTGATTTTGCGAAAAACATTTGTTTATGACGGAACAGCCAAATCGGCAAGGCTGTATATGTGTGGACTCGGCGTTTATGAATGCTATATCAACGGGAAAAAAGCAGGAGATGAATATCTTGCGCCGGGGTATCACTCCTACGATTTTCATTTACAGACACAGACCTATGATGTGTCTGATCTTTTGAAAGAAGGGGAAAATGAGATCGAAATCTGGCTTGGAGAAGGCTGGTTTAAAGGAAGGCTTGGGTTTGACGGCGGATTCACCGATATTTACGGAGACAAATTATATGCGATCGCAGAACTGTATGCAGGCGAGGAGTGCCTTGTAAAGACCGATACGACATGGGAAGTTTTAGAATCTCCGATCCGTTTTAATAATATTTATGACGGCGAAGTGTATGATGCCAGACAACAGAAATGTCGGATTGCCGGGACAAAGCTTTTACAGGAAAGTCCGAAAGAATGTGGAGAACTTTCCGATCGATATAGCCTTCCGATCAAGGCGAAAGAAATCTTTTCCGTAAAAGAGGTTCTTCATACGCCGTCGGGAGATACGGTTTTGGATTTCGGACAGAATCTGACCGGATGGGTGGAATTTGACTGCCGGATTCCGGAGGGAAAAGGGATACGCCTGACTGCATCGGAAATTATGCAGGATCAAGAATTTTACCATGAAAATCTGCGGACTGCAAAAACGGAATTTCTGTATCTTTCCGATGGAAAAGAAGCCCATGTCAGACCGCATTTTACCTTTTACGGATTTCGTTATATGAAGGCGGAAGTGGTTCAGGAAGTTCGCAATGGAGAAGACGTAACATTGCGTTGTGAAGAGACGCTTTCCGATGAAGAATGGAAGACACAGTTTCAGGCAGTGCACCTTCGCAGTGATTTTGATCAGATCGGATGGATCGAAACGGGTGATCAGAAAGTCAATCAATTATTCTCCAATGCATTGTGGGGACAGAAAGGAAACTTCTTAGACGTTCCGACAGATTGTCCGCAGAGAGATGAGCGGCTTGGATGGACCGGAGATGCACAAGTATTTTCCGAGACCGCATGTTTCAATATGTACATGCCGGCATTCTATCGGAAATATATGTGGGATATGCGTGCCGAACAGAGCATTCTGGACGGCGCAGTGCCAAATGTAGTTCCGCGTTTAAAGCGTGGCATGGTAGCCGAGTACGGGGCGTGTCCATGGGCAGATGCGGGCGTGATCATTCCTTGGAACGTTTATTGTCATTATGGAAGTAAAACATTATTGGCAGAAATGTATCCGGGAATGAAGGCGTGGGTTGATCATCAGCGCAAGCAAGAAGAAGCAGAGGGCGGTCTGCATTTGATCAAAGGCGGATTCCATTTTGCAGATTGGCTGGCGTTGGATAATGAGCAGCCGGGACCGTTTGGAGCGACGGATCCGCTTTATATCGCAAGCGCCTATTATTTCCGGTGTACGAAGATCATTGCAGACGCAGCAGAAATACTCGGATATGAAGAAGCGCCGGAATACAAAAAACTTGCAGAAGAAATCAAAAAAGCAATCCGTGCGACTTATTTTGATGGAAGCGGAGCATGTTGTTCTAAGACACAGACCGGGGCGGCAATTGCGATCGTGTTCGGACTGATCGAAGATACGGCACAGGAGGAAGGCGATCGGCTGCATCAGCGAGTGGCAGAAAATAACGGACATTTGAACACCGGATTTGTGGGAACACCGCTTCTTTGTCCGGCATTGACGAAAACCGGACATCATAAAACCGCGGTGGACCTGTTATTGAACGAAGATTATCCAAGTTGGCTTTATAGTGTAAATCTCGGAGCGACAACCATATGGGAGCGTTGGAATTCCGTGCTTCCGGATGGAAGGATGAATCCGGAAGGAATGAACAGTCTGAATCATTATTCTTATGGAAGTATCGAAGCATGGATGTACGGAGATGTGGCAGGAATCCGGGAAGCCGAACCGGGATTTCGAAAAGCAGTGATCAAACCGAATCCGGATGCAAGACTGAAATATGTGGATTGTAAAATGGAGACTGCGGCAGGAATTTACGAAAGCCACTGGAAGTATGAGGAAGACGGTTCGGTAACATATCGTTTCCATGTTCCGTTTGGGGCGAAGGCGTTGATCTGTCTGCCGGATGGAAGAACAGAAACAGTCGCAGCCGGAGATTATACATATTAAGTTTATAAAAAGAAGAGAAGAGAGAGGAATTAAGAACATGAGAATTCAAAAATGGAATGAAAACTGGAAATTTTGGGCGGACAAAGATTCTTTTGCCCTCGTATGGAACGTACCGGAGAATGCACGGACGATCAACCTTCCTCATGATGCGATGATCGAAGAAAAAGCATATGGGGAGAGTGGAAATCACGGAAATACCGGATTCCGTGACGGAGGCGTTTATACCTATGTGAAGCATTTGTTTGTAGGAGAAGATGCAAAAGAAAAAACAATGATGCTGAAATTTGAAGGTATTTACATGAACGCTATGGTTTATGTCAATGAACAGCTTGCGGCAAAAAATATGTTTGGCTATACAACATTTTATGTACCGCTGAATGATTTTCTCCGTTACGGACAGGAAAATGAGATCCGTGTACAGGTGCGGAATAATAATATGACAAACAGCCGTTGGTATTCCGGAACCGGAATTTACCGTGACGTATATTTGTTAGAATCCGGACTGGATTATCTTGTGCCGGAAGGAGTACAGATCAAGTGCGAGACGGCAGACGAAGAATACGCGGTTCTTCAGATTCGCAGTGAAGTGAAGAATCGTAAACCGATTCCAGCAGAAATGACATTACATACCGTCATTCGCAACGAAAATGGCGACGCTGTGGGAGAAGAAAAGACCGTGGCTGTCTTATTTGATCAGGAACAGCGTGAACTGACACAGCGGATTGTGATCGAGAAACCGGAACTCTGGTCCGCAGAAACTCCGATTTTATATACTTGTGAATCTACATTGATGATGGGAGAAGAAGTGGTAGATGCACAGACAGAGAAATTCGGAATCCGTACAATGTCATTGGATGTAAAACGGGGACTTCGCATCAACGGCGAGTCGGTAAAACTTCGCGGAGCATGTATTCACCATGACAGCGGACTTCTCGGAGCGGCAACATTTGAAGATGCACAGTATCGGCAGGTTGCAAAATTAAAAGAAGCCGGATTTAACGCGATCCGTATGTCTCATCATCCGATGGCTCCGGCGATGCTGCGCGCTTGTGATGAATTGGGAATGTATGTCATGGATGAAACATTTGATATGTGGGATCGCTGCAAATCCGATCTGGATTATGGTCTTTATTTCCGTGAATGGTGGGAAAAAGATGTAACTGCAATGGTACGCAAAGACTACAATCATCCGTCCGTGATCTTATATTCGGTCGGAAATGAGATTCCGGAGATCGGAACAGACCACGGAGCAAAGACATGCCACGAATTATGTGAAAAGATCAAAGCGCTGGATGAGACTCGTTATACGTTGGCATCTATCAACGGTGTGTTTGCCGCCGGAGATCAGGTAGATAATATCGTAGCAGACGTATCGGCAGATCTTTGTGCCAAAGGCGAACTGGATGGAAATGTCAACGACTTTATGACATTGATGGACGATCATATGGATGAGATCGTCGTACATCATGCAATTACGGAGCGATTGGAAAAAGCGTGTGCGTCTACGGATATTGCAGGATATAACTACATGACGGCACGTTATGAGATGGATGGAGAATTATACCCGAACCGTGTCATTGTCGGAAGTGAGACGTATCCGCCGGAGATCGCAAGAAACTGGGAGCTGGTAGAGAAACTTCCGCATGTGATCGGTGATTTTACATGGACCGGATGGGATTATATCGGAGAAGCCGGAGTCGGCGTTCCGGCATATCAGTGGGGAGAAGGAGGATTCGGCGCAGGATTCCCATGTCAATTAGCATACTCAGGAGATATTGATATTACAGGATTTAGAAGACCTGCATCCTACTTCCGTGAAGTGGTATTTGGTCTGAGAAAAGATCCATATATTACAGTTCAGAACCCGCACAAATTCGGACAGCATCTGATCAAGACACCGTGGGTGATCAGCGACAGTGTTTCTACTTGGAACTGGTCCGGTTGTGAAGGAAATCCGGCGATTGTCGAAATCTATTCTCCGGGAGAAGAAGTGGAACTCTTTGCAAATGGTGTGTCACAAGGGAAAAAAGCTGCCGGAAAAAATGCCGGATTCCGTACATTATTTGAAGTGGTTTATGAGCCGGGAACTGTGGAAGCAGTCGCTTATGAGAATGGTCAGGAAATCGGACGCATGGAACTTCAGAGCGCGGAAAGCGAAGTGCATCTGGAATTAGAAATAGAAGAAGGAAGAGCAAAAGAACTTTCCTATATTCATGTATGGCTGAAAGATTCACAAGGAAGAGTCATGACAGATTGTGATAAGAAATTAACGGCAGAAGTGACAGGAGACGCTGATTTGGCAGGATTTGGAAGCGGTAATCCGAAACCGGAGCACAATTATAATGAGGGAATTACGGAAACGTTCCATGGTCATGCACTTTTGATCTTGAGAAAATCTGAGGGAACAGAATCTTGTCAGGTAAAAATCAAATCTGAAGACGGATTAAGTGTAGAAGCATCTTTTTAAGATGTCGCAAATGACCTTGCCGGATGTCATCTTAGAGACTGTTTTACAAGTGGCGCACATGCTATGATGGCTTTAAGTTGAGGGCAAATAAAAAATGTCGGCTTCATCTGAAAAAAAGACGGATGAAAAAGTATCGTCTTAAAAAATGTCGGATTTGAGGTAATATATAACATGGAAATTGCCCTCGGCATTCGGTAAACTAGAGATAGTTTAAAGAGAACGAAAAGGAGAGAGAGAAAATGGCAAATGAAAAAACAGTGAGTCAGAACGGCTCAAAGGACCATGTAAGTACCGCGTTTAAGTGGTTCCATGCAACATCTGTAAACGGTGGAGCAATGTTGATCGCGGCAGTTCTTGCAAGTTACTTGTCTGTATATATGACAGATACATTGATGATCCCGGCAGCAACCGCTTCCCTGATCATGTTTATTTCTACATTGTGGGATGCGATCAATGACCCGATGATGGGAGTCATCGCAGACCGGACACATACACGTTGGGGACGTTATCGCCCTTATATGTTCGCAGCTCCGATCTTGTTGACATTCTTCTCCATCATGGTATGGGTTGACTGGGGATTTGAGTCTGTAACGGCAAAAGCAGTTTACGTTTTAATTATGTATATCGGATATGGAATGACTGTTACGATGTACACAATGCCGCAGATGGCAATCCTTCCGGCAGCAGTAAGAGACAATGAACAGAGAAATATGATCATTACACTTGGCGCCGGATGCTGTGCATTTGTATTTACGATCGGAAACACATTTACATTGAACATTACAGGATTCTTTGAGAGTCTCGGATTCAGCAACGGATATGTACCGTTGATGGCAATCTGTGGTGTGCTTGCATTTATTTCCTTCTGGGGATTGTTCTTCACATCCAAAGGACAGGAGAAATATCTCCATCCGGCAGAAAAAGGAAATCCGTTAAAAGCAATTGCAACCATTTTGAAATACAAAGAAGTTTATCCGAACTTGGTTGCATGGATCATGGCGTCTATGGGATACGGAATGATGTTCTCCACATCTGTATACTACATGATGTATTATTATGAAAGACCTGACCTGATCAGCGTATACATGGGAGTTATTTCTATCGGAGCGATGGTTTCCATGATGGTATTGATGCCGATCGTTCTGAAAATCTTCAAGACAGGACAGAAAGCGTTGATCGTATCACAGGTCGTATCTTGTGCTTGTTATGTACTGTTGTTCTTCACAGGTAAAATGAACTTTACATATTGCTGTGTGATCACATTTATCTCTACATGTTTCGCAGCTATGCAGAATGCACTTGTAAATGTACTTGTAAACGATACAATCGACTTCATTCAGTTAAAAGAAGGAAAGTCTGCAAACGGTGTGATCGCTTCTATCAAAGGATTTGCACAGAAATGTGGTAACACAGTTGTTAGTTCCGGTATCCTTGCAGTACTTGCAGCTTCCGGATATGTGGCAGGTGCGATCGGACAGCAGCCGGACAGCGCAATGTTCGCATTGAATTTCTTGAAATTCGGAGCTCCGACATTAACAGGTATCGTCTTGATTATCTGTGTTGCAAAGAACCCGATGGCAAAATATGCAAAACAGATTGAAGAAATGAAAGCGAAAATGAACGCAGAAGAATAAGGAAAAATAAGTATAAAAAAACTGTCGGATTTGTTCAATGGAGAGAGCGGATCCGGCAGTTTTTGGATAGAGGAGGAAAAGAAGCGGACAGTATTCGGCGTATATTGCCTGTCATCTGACAGAAGGAGATCGAGAAAAAGTCGGACAGGTGATCATGGCAGGTCCGGGCGAGGCTATACCGGAACTTCCGGAAGAAATGCCGTATATTACCGAAGAAGTTCAAGAGGACGATGTGGTATGTGATGAAGCGACATTGACGAAAGAAGAAAATCTGTATCCTTATATTTGCAATATGCGAAAAGGCGCTTTGGCAGGATTTAAATATTTTGCTTTTTCCGGAAATGAGACGAAGATCGGACTGACACTCAGAGGAGAAGGCACGATGGAAGTTTTATTAGATACTGCCGGGGAAAAAGTAGTCGGAAATTGTGAAAAATCCGGTGAAAATTGGGAGCAAGTGTGGATAACTCTTCCGAAGATCGAAGGAAAACAGGCATTGTATTTCCGCGTTGCAGAAGGTAAGGTTGACTTTGCAGAGTTTGAAATCAGATAGAAGCGTTAGTATACATTAGAAAAGAGGAATTTTTATAGAAAACCAAAAGTGTAAAACAGATGGACTCTATGAAAAATTCCTCTTTTATTTTATTAGTTTGTCTTTTCGTTTTTGACTTCAAACGGAACGAAGGCTTCTTCTGTATGGCTGTTTTGTTTGCGGTATTCCTGCGGTGACATTTTATAAGTGCTGCGGAATACTCTTGAAAAATGATCCGCAGAGTTATAGCCTACTTTTTCGGCAATCTCGCCGATCTTCAGATTGGTATTGGTTAAGTAGTCGATCGCTTCGGCGAGCCGGAGCCGCTTGATCAATCCGGTGAAATTGTGTCCGGTATTCTGTTTGATCAGTGTGCATAGATGCGGTTCACTGTAATGAAACAGTTCGGCAAGAGAGGCTAATGTCAAAGTCTGATAATTGTGCTGGATATACTGTAAAACAAGTGAGAAGTCGGCTCCCATCTGGTAGTCGTAAAATTGTAAAGTTTTGCTGTAATTTCGGAGTAAGTTGGAAAACAGCAGATTGATCCAACTGATGCAGCAAGCATTGCTGTAACTGTCGTTTTTATAACTTTCGCCCATTGCATTATGAATGATCTGTTTTAACCACTTATTATTTTCTGAAAAAAACAGGAGATAATTGGCATGGGAATCATCCTGTAAAATGGTTCGGAAAAAATAGGAAAGCAGGTCTTTCCGTGACAGAAGAGAAAAGAATGTCGTATCAAACGTGCTTTTTCGTAACATAATGCAGAACACGGTGGAGTCATCATCGATGACAAGATCGTGTTCGGAAGACGGCGCAATGATACAAAGCTCTCCTTCCTGCATGGTGCGTTTGCTTTTTTCAAAGACAAACGTGCAGCTTCCGCTGGCAACATAATTAATTTCAAAATAATTATGTATGTGAGGCGCGGGACGGGTATAGCGGGGGTGACGGATGATAAAAACATCGCCGGAGTTTGGAAAAATATCTGTTTCTTTTACTTTTGGCGTAATTGAAATTTGCGGATTCAGTTCCAAAGGAAGTTGATCGATGATCTTATTGAACGCATCGTCGTCCATGTCTCCGAACATTTCAGAAGTCAGCATAGGATCCGGAGGCGTTTCCGAGAGAAGTCCTTTTCGGTAAAGGTAATCAGCCATTTCCGGAAACTGCATTCGACTGCCTGTTCGGAAAAAGTAATCTTTCATATGTTGTTGAAATTCACCATAGGTGATGTAGTAAGCCATAGTTTAACCTCAATGCCAGATTTTTTGCCTGAGCAATCTATTTCGTTTTTATGTTTCAATGCCATCAGTGAACAAAAAAGCAAATGTATTCTTGTCTGCTGATGGTATTTATTATAAAGAAAATTTGATTTTCATGCAACTTACCCTGTGGAAAAAGTAAAGGTTTTATGTGTTATATCGTGAAGCGGATGTTAGTGTCAGTGCACATTGACGTTATGAGCAAGTGGTGAAAATACGTCGGATTCTGAAAAAAAAAGTACATGGCAGTTTCGGAAAAGATTTTATACAATAAAATTAACTTGAAAAGTGTGAGAGTTACGAAAAAAATTACGAAAAGGAAAAGGGGTATACAGGTATGATTAGATACAAAGAAAATCCGTTTTATCTGACGGATGAACAAGTGCAGTGGGTAGAGAATACTTATGATTCGATGAGTCTGGAAGAGAAGATCGGACAGCTTTTTTGCCCGATCGTATTTACGAAAGAGGAAAAAGAATTAAAAGAACTGGTTGAGACAAAACATATCGGAGGAATGCTTTATCGTGAAGGACCGGGAGAAGAATTAAGACAGTCTCATAAGATTTTACAGGATGCTTCTAAGATTCCGCTTTTAACTGCTTCGAATCTGGAATATGGCGGAAACGGATCGGCGATAGAAGGAACATATTACGGAAGAGAGATGCTTGCCGCAGCCACCGGAGATGTGGAAAGAGCATATCAGCTCGGGAAAGTGAGCTGCAGCGAAGGTGCGGCAGTCGGTGTGAACTGGTCTTTTGCTCCGGTTGTGGATCTGGATCTGAACTATCACAATCCGATCACTAATGTGCGTACCTTCGGTTCCAATCTTCAGACGGTGATCGATATGGGAAAAGCATATATCCGCGGTGCAAAAGAAGAAGGCGTGGCGACAAGTGTAAAACATTTCCCGGGAGACGGTGTGGATGAACGTGACCAGCATCTTGTGACAAGTGTGAACGCTCTTTCCTGCAAAGAGTGGAATGAAAGTTATGGAAAAATTTACAAAGAAATGATCGAAGCAGGTACATTGACTGTAATGGCAGCTCATATTGCATTACCGGCATATGAAGAATATTTTGATCAGAAACCGTGCGAGCGGATTCTTCCGGCAACTTTATCGGAAAATCTGTTAAAGAAATTATTGAGAGAACAGCTTGGATTTAACGGTTTGATCGTAACGGATGCAACACCGATGGTTGGTTTCTGTTCTGCAATGGACAGAGCAACGGCAGTACCGCTTAGTATTGAAAATGGCTGCGATATGTTCTTATTTAATCGAAATATGGAAGAAGATTTCCGGTTGATGAGAGAAGGATATGAAAAAGGAATTTTATCGGACGCTCGTTTGGAAGAAGCAGTGAAGCGTATTCTGGCAACAAAAGCAGCGATGCATTTGCCGGAGAAACAGGAAAAAGGACAGCTTGTACCGGATGCATCGGCATTGGATATTTTGAACTGCGAGACGTATGATCGTTGGGCAAAGGAATGTGCGGATGAAGGGGTAACGCTTGTAAAAGATATACAAAAACTTCTTCCGATCGATCCGAAAAAACACAAAAGAGTGCTGCTTGAACTGATGGGCGATTTTCCGTCGAACAAACGAGTATGCGAATCATTTGTACGGGAACTGGAAGCGCGCGGATTTGAAGTGACGGTGTATGAACCGGAAGGATTTGAAGTGATGGAAGATTCCGTGGAAAGCTTTAAGAGCCGTTACGATCTGATCTTCTATGTAGGAAATATCGAAACAGCATCGAACAAAACCGTATCTCGTCTGAACTGGCATACGATGTTCGGTCTTGGAAATAACATGCCGTGGATGGTGCATGAAATGCCGGCGTTGTTTGTCAGCGTAGGAAATCCGTATCATTTGCTGGATGCGCCGATGATCAAAACATTTGTCAACGGATATTGCAATTCCGAATATGTGATCCATGCTGTGGTTGAGAAATTGTGCGGAGACAGCGAGTTTAAGGGAAAATCTCCGATCGATCCATTCTGCGGAAAACTGGATCTGAAATTATAGGTCAGATTTGAGATTGTAAGCGAAAAGGAGAAACATAAATGCGAATTACAGAAACAAAAATAAACGGAATCCAGAACCCGATGGGATTTACATATGATTTTCTGCTTTGTTCTTGGAAAGTGGAAGATACCGAAAGTAAAAAACAAGTCCATGCGAAAATAGAAGTCAGTGAGGATGCAGATTTTACCCGGATTTTGTGGGAAAAAGAAGGGGAAGATCTGAAACAGTCGGGAGAGAAGATCGATCTGGAATTAAAACCGCGCACAACCTATTATTATCGTGTGACAGTAACCGGAGATCAAGGCGATACGGCTGTCAGTGATCTTGCCTATTTTGAAACCGGAAAAATGCAGGAAGCATGGGAGGCGGATTGGATCGCTCCACAGAAGGCGGATGCGTTCCATCCGGTGATCGGCACGAAGTTTGCCGCAGTGAAACCTGTTAAGAGAGCAAGACTTTATACATCCGGTGTGGGCGTGTTTGAGGTTTATCTCAATGGTAAAAAATTAGGAGAAGAATTTTTGACTCCATACGTCAACAATTATGAGGCGAATATACAAGTACGGACATTTCCGGTAGAAGAACTTTGCAGCGGAAATGGGGAAGCCGGAGAAAACAGTCTGGAATTTTTGCTTGGAAAAGGCTGGTATATGGGTGAGTTCGGTCTGGATGGTCAGAAAGAAAATTACGGAGATCGGATGGCTGTGATCGCAGAACTTCATTTGGAATATGAAGACGGAACGACAGAGTGTATCTGTACCGATCAAAACTGGAAATATTGTGGTTCCGATATTGAAGATTCCGGTATTTATTTTGGAGAAGACCTGAACCGTCTGCTTTGGGAAGAAAAAGAAAATCCGTGGAAACCGGTGGAAGTTATTGCTGATCCGGAAGCGGAGGAAGGAACAAAAAATCTTGCAAAATCACATTTGATGGATCGCTTAAGTCTTCCGGTTGTAGCAAAAGAACAAATTTCAGTAAAAGAGATCCTTCACACTCCGGCAGGAGAAACCGTTTTGGATATGGGACAGAATTTTGCAGGATTTGTGGAATTTGATGCGGATCTTCCGAAAGGAACGAAAGTGGTACTTGATTTCGGAGAGATTTTACAGAACGATAATTTTTATCGGGAAAACTATCGGGAAGCCAGATCGCAGTTTGTCTATATCTCCGGTGGAAAACCGGAAACTGTGTGTCCTCATTTTACATTTTTCGGTTTCCGTTATGTCCGTGTGACCGGATGGGCAGGGGAATTGAAGAAAGAAGCATTCCGAGGAAACGTACTGTATTCGGATTTGCAGAGAACGGGATATATCCATACAAATCACGAAAAAATTAATCGTTTGTATGAAAATACGGTTTGGGGACTGAAATCGAATTTCCTCGATATGCCGACCGATTGTCCGCAGAGAAATGAACGTCTTGGATGGACCGGAGATGCGCAGGTATTTGCTCCGACGGCAAGTTACCATATGGACACCCGTGCATTTTTCCATAAGTTTGTAAAAGATCTTCGGGATGAACAGAAGATGATCGATGGCGCTGTGCCGAATTATGTGCCGAATATCGGACATAAAGAGGATGCCGGAAGCGTATGGGGAGATATTGCAACATTTCTTCCGTATACACTGTATACTTATTTCGGAAATCAGGAAGAAATGAATTACTGCTATCCGTTGATGAAAGACTGGGTAGATTACATTGACAGAAAAGACGGAGAACGAGGCGAAAAGCACTATCTGTTCGATTTAGGATTCCATTTTGGCGATTGGCTGGCATTAGACGGCGCGACACCGACAAGTTTTAAAGGAAGCACAGAAGATACTTATATTGCTTCGGTCTATTATTGTGCGTCTGTTCGTAAGACAGCAGAAATTGCCGAGACATTGGGATTGACAGAAGATGCAGCGCATTATCGGAAGTTGGAGGAAAAGATCAGACAGGCAGTGTTAGCAGAATATTTTACTCCGAACGGAAGACTGGCAGTGACAACGCAGGCTGCATATGTGATCGCATTAAAATTCGGAATCTATGTGGATCGAGAATATCTGATCGAACAGTTTAAGAAGAAATTACAGGCAGATGGAAATCAGATTAAATGTGGATTTGTCGGCGCACCGCTTCTTTGTACCGTTTTAGCAGAAGCAGGTTTGTATGAACTGGCATATGATTTCTTACTGAAAGAAGGATTCCCAAGTTGGTTATACAGTGTGAATTTGGGAGCAACAACGATCTGGGAACGTTGGAATTCGGTGCTTCCGGACGGAACGATCAGTCCGACTGGAATGAATTCTCTGAATCATTATTCGTATGGTTCTGTGATGGAATTTATGTATGCGTATGCAGCAGGAATCCGTCCGGCAGAGCCGGGATTTGCGCGGGCGGTCATTGCACCGCATCCGGATGTGCGTCTGCCGAAAATGGAATGCAGTTATGATTCTGTAAACGGAAAATATACATGTAACTTTGAAATTTGTTCTGATGGAATGTTGCATGTGGTTGTGGAAATTCCATTCAACTGCGAGGCGGAAGTAGAGTTGCCGGGATATAAAGAAGGCAAACAGATTTTGAGCGCCGGAAGATATGAATTTGATTATGTACCGGAAACCGATTATTGTCATCCGTACGGAGAAAAGACAACGTTGGCAAGAGTCGGAAAAGACCCAAAAGCGCTTGCTGTTTTGGGAAAATATACACCGGCATTGGCAGGAATGTCACAGTCGGATGACGCAGAATTTTTGTATAACACATTGGAAGAAATCAGTTATCTCGGATTCCTTCCGTTTGATCCGGAAAAGCTTCAGCAGGCGATCAAAGAATTAAAGGAAATCAACGTATTAGAAGCATAAACGTTAGAAACATAAAAGGGCTTAGAAGTATAAAAGGCGATGTAAAATATTGCAGACAAGGAGGAAGGACAATGGAACCGACACTGGAACAGATTTTCGGCAGTTACACTGCATGGGAAGCAAAGGAAGGTACTTGGTTTATCAATTTTATGAACGGCAGTGAAAATATGTATTTGTTAGAGGGAGATGAGAAGGCGCTTCTGATCGATACCGGATATGGTGTGGGAAATCTTCGGGCGTTTGTTGAGAAACTGACGGATAAGCCGATCCTTGTTGCGAATACACATTTTCATCCGGATCATGCGGCGGGCAACGGAGAGTTTGAAGCTGTTTATATGAGCGAGGGAGAGAAGATCGACGCACCGTCAACTTTAACTCCGGGAGCGGTTCCGTTTGATCTTTCAAAGCTTCCGAATCCGGATTATGAGAAAATCTATGTCAAAGACGGAGATGTGATCGAGTTGGGAAATCGTACGATCGAGGTGCTGGATGTAAAGCCGGCACACTGCAACAGCAGTCTGTTTTTCCTGGATCGTAAAGGACGGCTGCTGCTTTGCGGAGACGAGATCGATGTGGGACAGGTGATGATGTTTGATAATTCCAAGAATCCGGAAGCACCGTATGATGTACGGGAGCGGATGCTGAATTTTCGGGCAAATATGCAGCGGGTAAAAGATCTTGGCGATGCGTACGATTGGTTGCTTCCGAATCACAATGGCTATCCGATCGCAAAAAGCTATCTGGATGAGTTTATCGGTCTGGTGGACGAAGTATTTGCCGGAACGGCTGTGATCGAGGATCAGTTGAACCATCCTTTTGTAGAAATGGATCCGAAAGCGGATAAACTTTGCCGTGTAAGATTTAAGCGAGTCAGCATTTTTATAGAAAAAGAAGAATTGATGAAAATTTATGGAAAACAGGAGGGATAAACGAGAATGAAGGCATTTATTTTTGATTTGGACGGAGTGATCGTATTTACGGATAAATTCCATTATCAGGCATGGAAGAAAATGGCAGATGAGATGGGAATTTATTTTGACGAAACGATCAACAATCGTCTGCGCGGAGTAAGCCGTGCAGAGAGTCTGGAAATTATTCTGGAACGATATGAAGGCGAGCCGCTTTCGGCAGAGAAAAAAGCGGAATTGATGGAGCAGAAAAACAATACATATCGGGAACTGTTGGCAACAATGACACCGGCGGACGTATCGGACGAGGTAAGAGAGACTTTGAAAACACTGCGTGAACGTGGCTGCAAACTTGCTATCGGTTCTTCCAGTAAAAATGCAAAGTTTATTTTAGAGAAAGTGGAATTGCTGAATGCGTTCGATGCGATTTCAGACGGAAACAATATTACACATTCCAAACCGGATCCGGAAGTTTTCCTGAAAGCAGGAGAATTTTTAGGAGAAGATCCGGCAAACTGTGTAGTCGTGGAAGATGCATACGCAGGAATTGACGCGGCAAAAGCGGCGGGCATGACGGCGGTCGGACTGGGAGATGCGTTCGGATATGAAAAAACAGATGTGAAGATCGAACATTTTGCACAGCTTTTGGATGTGAAATGATTCCGGATGTTGAATAAGCAAAAGTAAGTGTTCAAATGATGTAGGACAGTGTGGTCGGAAGTTTTTGGGGAGGATGCAGATGTATTATCAGGTGGAAAAGCAGGATGGTTATTATCGGATAGGAAGTCCGGAAAATGTATTTTCATATTTGTTTGTCGGAACTAAAAAGGCTGCGTTGATCGATACCGGATATGGGTTCGGCGATCTGAAAAGTGTGGTGCGATCGATTACGGATAAGCCGTTGATCATTATCAATACGCACGGACATTGCGACCATACCGGTGGAAATGCGCAATTTGAAGAAGTGTGTTATATTGGCGAAAAAGATATTGCGCTCTGCCGGGAACATTCGGAAGCATCAATGCGTATGGACAATGCCGAGCGTGCCAAAAGCAGCGTAGATTACGAAACCGGGGAAACATACAACGGACTTCCGGATTCATTTGACATGGAAGCATATTGTGCGCAGGGAACCGGAAATTTGGAAAGTATTTCAGAGGGGGCGAGTTTTGAACTTAGCGGCGTTACACTGAAAATCTATGAGACGCCGGGACATACAAAAGGCGGAATTTCTGTGTTATACTTAGAGAAAAATATACTTTTCGTCGGTGACGCGACCGGAATGTTTGTCTGGTTGTTCGCAAAGGAGACAACGGATCTGGAGACATATATGGAGGCAGTGCGGAAAATGTATGATTTGGATGCGGAGTATTATATCGGCGCGCATAATCCGAATCCAATGAAGAAAGAACAACTGCTGCGTTACATCCGGGCGGCGGAGGAAGCGGATTATGAAAAAGGAGAGCCGTTTGAAAGCTTTTTCGGAATGGAATATGAGCCGAGAGTCTGTGCGCTCGACAGAAAGACGCTGAGGGAGATGTTCCAGCCGGATTTTGCGTCAGTTGTGATTGGTAAAGATAAAAGAAAATAGGAGGCTATCAGTATGTTAACAGAGATGATCAAACTCTATGAAGACAGAAACGATGTAACATTGACCACTTATGTGATCGCAGAAAAAGGTGAACTGCATGCTCAGGGGAAACGACCGGCTGTTTTGATATGCCCGGGCGGCGCGTACATGAACTGTTCCGATCGTGAGGCGGAACCGGTTGCGCTGAAATTTGCATCGATGGGGTATCATGCATTTGTGCTTCGTTATTCGGTTTATGGCGAGGGAGACGACTGCTTTCCGGATCTGTCAAAACCGCTGGGACCAAAAGCGCATTGTCAGTTTCCGAATCCGATGTGTGAGATTGGAAAATCGATGCTGATCATCCGTGAACATGCGGAAGAGTGGTCGGTGGATATGAATCGCGTGGCAGTCTGCGGATTTTCAGCAGGGGCGCACAATACGGCGATGTACGGCGTGTATTGGGATAAACCGATCGTTACAGAGTGTCTGCAGACAACGAAAGAGATGATCCGTCCGGCAGCGCTGATCCTCGGCTATACATTGAGTGATTACATTTACATGAAAGACGCGGCAGAGATTTCCCCGGATCCGATGGCGGACGGGCTTTTTGCGGCGTCTAATACGGCATTCCTTGGTAATGCAAAACCGGATGCGGCGAAATGGGTGGATCTGGCGGAAGCCTGGCTGAAGAAGCGGTTTGCGCTGGAGCTGCCGGAGAAGACACCGTTCGAGGAGATGCTGGAGCAGATGAAAAAGGGAATGTAGTAAGGATTGTTTTTCCCTTGTACACTGACGTTAATAGTGGCTCATATCTTCTTTATAAAATTTCTGAGCATCTGTTTTCCGTTCGGTGTCATAATGGATTCAGGATGGAACTGTACACCGTATATGGGATATTTTTTATGTTGTATCGCCATTACCACACCGTCTGTAGTGAGTGCTGTTATTTTTAATTCTTCGGGAATGGTGTTGACATCAGCTATTAGGGAATGATAGCGTGCGACCGGTGCGGTTTCGGGACAGCCATTGAATAATGGGCAATCTGTGTTAAATTTCACATCGGACTGTTTACCATGCATTAGTTCCTTGGCGTAAGTAACGGTCGCACCGAAAGCAACACACATTGCCTGATGTCCAAGACAAACGCCAAGTATCGGAATATCGTGGATCGTTTTTACCACATCTATGATGATACCTGCATCCTCCGGTCTGCCTGGACCGGGGGAAAGGATAATGCGGTCAGGATTTAGGCGTTTAATTTCGTCTACTGTCATTTCATCGTTTCGGATGACCTTGATATCCTGCTCGATTTCACCAATAAGCTGAAAGAGATTATAGGAAAAACTGTCATAGTTATCGATCAGTAAAATCATAATTCTACCTCCTGTGCAAGTTCTAGTGCTTTAAGTGTAGATTTGGCTTTGTTCAGGCATTCTTCAAATTCTTTTTCGGGTATAGAATCTGCTACGATTCCTGCGCCGCTTCTCACGAATACCTTGCCGTTTTTCTTGTAAGCAATGCGGATGGCAATGCAAGTATCCATATTTCCGGTAAAATCAATGTAGCCGATTGCACCGCCGTAAATACCACGCTTGTTGTTTTCAAGTTTTCCAATTAGCTGACAAGCTCTGATCTTTGGAGCGCCGGAAAGTGTTCCGGCAGGCAATACCGATTCAATGGCATCCAGTGCATCGTGACTTTCACTGATCTCGCCGCGCACTGTGGAACCGATGTGCATAACATGAGAGAAGCGTTCAATGGAATGGAACTTTTCGACTTGTACAGTACCGAACTTGCTTATTTTTCCGAGATCGTTTCGTCCTAAATCAACCAGCATATTGTGCTCGGCAAGTTCCTTTTCGTCTGCAAACAGTTCGGATTCGAGAGCGTTGTCTTCCTCCACAGTTTTCCCTCTCGGTCGTGTTCCTGCGAGGGGGAAAGTGTGCAGTACACCATTTTCAAGTTTTACAAGTGTTTCAGGGGATGCCCCTGCGACCTCTACGTCTGTTCCTGAAAAATAGAACATATATGGTGATGGATTGATGGTGCGAAGCACACGATAGGTGTTGAAAAGACTTCCTGTAAAGGGGGCAGAAAGACGGTTTGACAACACAATCTGGAAAATATCGCCTTCTCGAATATGGTGTTTTGCTTTTTCCACCATATCGCAAAATTGCTTTTTATCAAATAGTGGTTCTACCTTACCGAGTAGTTTGCCGCCGGATTCGTTTTTCTTCCCACCGTTTTTAAGAAGCGATACAAGTTGTTTTAATTCCATCACTGCTTTGTTATATTCGACCTCAATGTTATCGAGCGGCATATTGACAATGAGAATGATCTTTTGCCGTAAATGGTCAAAGGCAATGACTTTGTCAAAAAGCATCAAATCTACATCTTTGAAATGTTCCCGGTCTTCCACATCGCATTTTACGCTTGGTTCGCTGTAACCAAGATAATCATAGGAAAAATATCCGACAAGACCTCCTGTAAAGGAAGGAAGATAATCAAAGCGAGGACTTTTGTATTCTAAAAGAATTTGTCGGAGATAGTCGGCTGGATGTTCCGTTTTCACGTTTAGATTCCCAATCTTCATTTCGCCGTTCATACAAGTAATCTCTATTTGGGGATTAAAACCAAGGAATGTATATCTTCCCCATGTTTCGTTTGCCTGAGCAGATTCTAACATATAACAATGCGTAGATACATTTTTCAGTATCTTCATAGTTTCGATGGGTGTGGTAAAATCGGAAAGTATCTCACAACTCACAGGGAGCACGTTGTATTTCGGATCTGAAGCAATCCTTTTTATTTCAACTAAAGTTGGAAGAAATTTCATTTGCTGTACCTCCAAAATATAAAAAGTGGTTTGGTTGCATTTGCATTTTGGCTTTAATCTTCTGTCAAAGTAGTTTCTTAAAAGCAAAAACGTCCTTGACAGAAATGTATTTTCTGTCAAGGACGAATAAAAACTTTTATCCGCGGTGCCACCTTGATTCATAAGAATGATCCTATGCGCTTAGCAGGATACCAACATATCCCTGGCAAATGACGTCTGCCTGCAACGTCGCAGAGTACTTTGTGAAATTCACATTTGACTGCGCCCTCGGCGGTCCATTTGACAATTTGTTTCTTACCTGACTCTCAGCAATACAGGTTCTCTGTAAAGGCATCATTGCCGTTATCTCCGCTTCAACGGTTTACTGTATTAAATTTTAAACAGTATAGTATATTTGATTTGCGATGTCAATGGATATTTACATAATTTGTTTAAATTGACCAAATGACTTAATTGCAAACTTAAATTCCACTTTGTAAGATTTTTTTGAAAAAAGTGATTCTTCGGTTGTTTCCATATAGCAGAAAACAGTATTTATTGGTATAATCGGAACAAAAGGATAGAACGATTGATATACGGAAAGGTATCCCAAACAAATACTGGCTTAAAAGTGTTCACTTTGGGTAAGGAAAAGAAAATTTTAAATTTTTGATCGTTGAATCTGGAATATATTTATGGCTTCGGCGATCGCAGTGACGAGAAAAGGCGCGGCGGTTGCGGTTCCGACGCGGGAGGAGGTAGAGGGGAGATTGAAACAGTTATGTGAAAGGAGGAAAATAAAATGCCGATCAAACTTGGGATCGTAGGAACGAATTTTATCAGCGATCGTCTCTGGCATGCGGTACAGTACGTTCCGGAAGTTGAAGTGTGCGCAGTGTATTCCAGACATCAGGAGACAGGGGATGCATTTGCCGCGAAATACGGTATTACACAAGTGTATACAGATTATGAATTGTTTCTGGAGTCAGATCTGGATGCGGTTTATATTGCGACGCCGACTTATGCGCATTGTCCGCAGACATTAAAAGCATTGGAGCATGGGAAGCATGTTCTTTGCGAGAAGATTATGGCGGTCAACGCAAATGAGGCTGAGCAGATGATCGAATGTGCGAAGAAAAATCAGGTGATTCTGTTGGAAGCGATGCGTCCGGCATTCGATCCGGCGTATCAGTTGATCATGGAAAATCTGCCGAAGATCGGAAAGCTGCGGCGCGTGACCCTGGAATATTGCCAGTATTCTTCCAGATATGATAAATTCCGGCAAGGAGAGATCCTCAACGCATTTCGTCCTGAGCTTGCAAACGGTGCGATCATGGACATTGGTGTTTATCCGATCTATATGCTTGTGCAGTTGTTTGGGATGCCGAAAGACATAAAAGCATTTTCGACGAAGCTGGAAAATGGTTTTGAGGGAGACGGTGTTGTGCTGATGCAGTATGAAGAAATGGTGGCAGAGGCTGTGAATTCGAAGATTACAGAATCTGTCAATCCGTCCGTTTTCCTCGGGGAAGACGGCGCGATCATTCTGGATCATGTCGGTGTTCCCGAAAAGATCGAAATCCGTTACAGAGACGGGCGTACGGAAGAAATCCCATATCAGACAACCGCGGAGAGAGAAGACGGACGTGGGGATAATATGCAGTTTGAGGTGGCGGGATTTGCACGCCTGATCCGGGAGAAGAACGTGGAGCATCCGTATCTTCGGCATACTCTCCACACGCTTCAGATCACAGATGAAGCAAGAAAGCAGAATGGGATTGTATTTGATGTGGATTTGGTGCTATAATAATAGGCATCATTGAACTTTCGTAGAAATCAGGAAGAAAGAGTTAAAGGAGAATTTCACAATGGAACTAGTAACTGTGCGTGAATTATTTAAAAACAGAGAACAATATTTGGATCAGAAGATCACGGTCGGCGGCTGGATTCGCAGCATCCGTGATTCAAAGACATTTGGATTCATCGTGGTAAATGACGGATCTTATTTTGAGCCGCTTCAGATCGTTTACCATGATACGATGGACAACTTTCAGGAGATTTCCAAACAGAATGTGGGTGCGGCAATTGTTGTGACCGGAACACTTGTGGCAACGCCGCAGGCGAAACAGCCATTTGAGATCCAGGCAGACGAAGTTGTGGTGGAGGGTGCTTCCGCACCGGATTATCCGCTTCAGAAGAAACGTCATAGTTTCGAATATCTCAGATCTATTTCGCATCTGCGTCCGAGAACCAATACATTTCAGGCAGTATTCCGTGTGCGCTCTTTGGCGGCATATGCGATCCACCGCTTTTTCCAGGAGAGGGGATTTGTGTATGTGCACACTCCGCTGATCACCGGAAGCGACTGCGAGGGTGCGGGAGAGATGTTCCGTGTAACGACGCTGGATATGGAGAATCTTCCGAAAAACGAAGACGGAAGCATCGATTACAGTCAGGATTTCTTTGGAAAAGAGACCAACCTGACGGTAAGCGGACAGTTGAACGGCGAGACCTATGCGCAGGCATTCCGCAGTATTTATACATTCGGTCCGACGTTCCGTGCAGAGAACTCTAACACGACACGTCATGCGGCCGAGTTCTGGATGATCGAGCCGGAGATCGCATTTGCGGATCTTGACGATAACATGGAGCTGGCGGAAGCAATGCTCAAATATGTGATCAGCTATGTGATGGAAGAGGCGCCGGAAGAGATGAACTTCTTCAACTCTTTTGTGGACAAGGGATTGATCGATCGCCTGAAAAATGTCGTAGAGTCTGATTTTGCAAGAGTGACTTATACGGAAGCAGTAGAACTTCTGGAGAAGAACAACGATAAATTTGAATATAAAGTACATTGGGGATGCGATCTGCAGACAGAGCATGAGCGTTATCTGACAGAAGAGATCTTCAAACGCCCGGTATTTGTAACCGATTATCCGAAAGAAATCAAAGCATTTTATATGAAACTGAACGATGACGGAAAGACCGTTGCGGCAGTCGATTGTCTTGTTCCGGGAATCGGAGAGATCATCGGAGGAAGCCAGAGAGAGGATGATTACGAGAAACTGCGCGGAAGAATGCAGGAGCTCGGACTCAACGAAGAAGATTACGGATTCTATCTGGATCTGCGCAAATATGGTTCCACACGTCATGCAGGATTCGGACTTGGATTTGAGCGCTGCGTGATGTATTTGACAGGAATGTCCAACATCCGTGACGTGATCCCGTTCCCGAGAACTGTAAACAACTGCGAGTTATAAGATACCGAACAGACAACGAATGCAAAGAGGGATACAGGCGGGAAGTGCAAAGAGTGAATTGGGCGAGGGTACTTCAAAGGCGGAATGCTGCTTTTGGAGTGCCCCCTTTCTTTTTTGGGGTGTCATGCACGCATCAAAGTCCGGAGGACGGTTTCATGTCAGTGGACAAGGTGTTTTTTGTTTTTCCATGATCCGCCGCCGTTGGAGTTTGTTCATAAAAGGGGAGTGAAACATGAGATTTATTCATATTGCAGACATACATCTGGGAGCGGAGCCGGATGCGGGAACGGCATACAGTAAGAGACGACCGGATGAATTATGGGAGACCTTTTCCGAGGTGGTATCATTGTGTGAGCAGGAACAGACAGATCTGCTTCTGATCGCGGGGGATCTGTTCCACCGTCAGCCGCTGCTCCGGGAATTGAAAGAAGTGGATTATTTATTTTCAAAACTGACGCATACGGAAGTGGTTCTGATCGCAGGAAATCATGATCATATCCGAAAAGATTCGTATTATCGTACATTTTCATGGAGTGAAAATGTACATCCGCTGTTTGGAAACAGACCTCAGTATCTTGTGCTGGAACATCTGGACACGGCGGTTTACGGATTCAGCTATGAGACGAAAGAGATTTTGGAACCGCGTTATGACGGACTTTGTGCGCAAAAAAAAGCGGGGATTGAGATACTGCTTGCACATGGAGGGGATGAGAAGCATATTCCGATCAATGGAAATGCACTTAAACGAAGCGGGTTTGATTATGTGGCGCTGGGACATATTCACAAGCCGCAGATTGTCGTCAAAGGGATGGCGGCATATGCGGGGGCGTTGGAGCCGGCCGATAAAAATGATACCGGAAAACATGGGTTTATCCGGGGAGAGATCCGGGGCGGAGAGACGAGGATTTCTTTTGTACCGTTTGCAAAGCGGGAATATCTGCATCTTGCGCTGAATGTGGACAAAATGATGACGGCGCGGAGCGTGATGGACCGGATTTTGGAAATGATAAAAGAGAGGGGAGCGGAAAACCTTTATAAATTTACTTTAAAAGGTTTTCGTGACCCGGAGCTTATCTTTGAACGGGAATGGGACGAAGTTTCAGGCAATATTCTGGAAATTGTGGACGAGACGGTTCCGGCATATGATTTTCGGAAGATCCGTGAGGAAAACCGGAGTAATCTGATCGGGCGGTACATCGAATCTTTTGAGGGCTGCGTGCCGGAGAGCATAGAGTGGCAGGCGCTGTGTGAGGGCGTGCAGGCGTTGATGGAAAGCAGGGGTGGAATGTGATGAGGATCAGGGAACTGCATTTGATGAATTTCGGAAAATTCACAGACACCCATATTTACTTTCCGGGGCAGCTTCATGTGATCTGCGGAGAAAATGAATACGGAAAATCGACGATCTATGCGTTTATCAAAGCCATGCTGTTCGGATTGGAGAGAGGGAAAGGACGAGCCGCAAAGAATGATACATTTTCCCGGTATGAGCCCTGGGAGAATCCGAATTATTATGCGGGGATGATGCGGTTCACATGCGGCGGACGTAATTTTCGTCTGGAACGGCATTTTGACAGATATCATAAATCTGCAGAACTCATTTGCGAGGACGACGGAGAAGAGCTGTCGGTTGAAAATGGCGATCTGGAGATGCTTCTGGGCGGGATCGGCGAAGCAAGTTTTGAAAATACGGCGGCGATCGGTCGTTTGAGCGCTAAGCCGGGACAGGATCTGGCGGCAGAACTGAAAAATTTTGCGGCAAATTATTATGAGACCGGAAGTGGTGAGATCAATCTTTCCGGGGCGTTGGAGCGTCTGAAGATCCGGGCGCGGGAAGTACAGAGGGAGCAGAAGAAACTTCAGGAAGCGCGGGAACAGAAGATAAGGAAGACGGAAGACCGGATCGGTTATGTGGAAGACGAGACGGAATGTCTGCAAAAAGAGATTGCGGATGCACGGGAGCATCTGGCGGCAGAAGAAGAGAAACGAAGAGCGGCGGTTTACCGGGCAGAGCAGGAAAAAAACACACAGCAGAGGGAAGATCCGCGGAGCAGGGAACGGCAGATGGCTGAGCAGAAGAGAACTGCACGGCAGAGAACGGCGAAACGGGCAGGCAGCATTCTGGCGCTGCTCGGGATCCTGCTTCTTCTCAGCGGATGGATGCTGCACTTTCCGACGGCTGTGATCGGGGCGGCTGTCGGTATTTTTGCGGGTGGGATCGGTTGTCTGTTGTGGGGGTATCTTTCTTTGGAGCGTCCATCTGATGCGTGGGAACGCACCTATCCGAAAGCGAAAGAGCAGAAAACGGAAGAGCAGAAAGAGTCAGAACGGGATGCGGCAGACAGAGAAGCGTTGGAAGAGCGCGCGTATAAATTAAAATGGAAGATCGAGCAGAAACAAAGCGACCTGAAAGAGAAACAGGTTTTGAAAAATAATCTGGAGGAGCAGCTTCGGGAAGAGGAAATGCGCTCGTCTGCGGAGAAAAAGCTGGATCGTACGTTGGATGCATTGGAACTTGCGGGCGAACATCTGAAAGATGCGGCACATGGAATGAGCGACCGGTTCGGGGAGCAGCTGAACAGACATGCGTCGGAGATCTTAAGTGAGATCACCGACGGGAAGTATGGCAGACTGTTTGTGGAAGATGGTTTGGAACTGTCAGTGTACAGTGAGGGAAAACGGCTTCCGGCAGAGCGTTTAAGCCGCGGGACGATCGAACAGATCTATTTTTCCCTGCGGATGGCTGCGCTGGATCTGATGTATGAGGAAGAGATCCCGCTTATTTTGGACGATGCATTTTCCAGTTACGACGAAAAAAGATTAAAATCTGCGCTGAAATGGTTGAGCAGACAACCAAGACAGGTTATAATATTTAGTTGCCAAAAACGAGAAGAAGAAATCATCAAAATGTTCTGAGGAAAGGAAGAAAACAGATGAAAATCACGCTGCCGGCAAAAGTGACGGAAATTATTGAAAATTTGCAGATGCACGGATATGAAGCATATGCCGTGGGTGGATGCGTCCGGGATTCCATTCTCGCAAAACGTCCGGAAGACTGGGACATTACAACTTCCGCAAAGCCGGAAGAGATAAAAAAGCTGTTCCGCAGGACGGTCGATACCGGGATCGAGCATGGAACGGTGACGGTACTTTTGGGAAAAGACAGTTTTGAGGTGACAACATACCGGATCGACGGACTTTATGAAGACGGCAGGCATCCGAAAGAGGTTGTCTTTACGAATAAATTAGAAGAAGATCTGCGGCGCAGGGATTTCACGATCAATGCGATGGCGTATAACGATGAAGTGCGGCTTGTCGATGTATTCGGCGGGATGAAAGATCTGAATCACCATCTGATCCGCTGTGTCGGAGACCCGATGGAACGTTTTTCGGAAGATGCGCTCCGGATCCTGCGGGCAGTACGTTTCTCCGCGCAGCTTGCGTTTCCGATCGAGCCGGAGACGGCGGAAGCGATCCGGAAACTTGCGCCGACTTTGGAACGGATCAGTGCGGAGCGTATCCAGACGGAACTGGTGAAATTGCTCGTATCCGCTCATCCGGAACGGATTCAGGATGCGTATGAACTGGGGATCACAAAAGTGATCCTGCCGGAATGGGATGCAATGGTCGGCGTGGCGCAGAATACGCCGCATCACAAATATGACGTGGCGGAACATACGCTGCATGCGATCAAGAGCGTCAAGAGGGATAAGATCCTCAGACTTACGATGTTGTTCCATGATATGGGAAAACCGGCGATGAAGACGACCGATGAAAAGGGACGGGATCATTTTAAAGGGCATGCGCTCGTAAGTGAAGAACTTGCGCGCTCCGTGATGCGCCGTCTGAAATTTGACAACGATACGATCAAAAAGGTGACGAAGCTGGTCTGCTATCACGATTACCGGATCGAAGCGACGCCGCAGAATGTGCGCCGCGCAATGAACCGGATCGGAGTGGACTTGTTCCCGTATTATCTCGCCGTGCGTATGGCGGATGTCAAAGCACAGAGTCCGTACCGTAAAAAAGAGAAGATCGAGAATATCATCGAGATGCGGGAGATTTATCAGGAAACATTGATCAGCGGACATTGTGTGAACCTGCGCGGTCTGGCGGTGACCGGAAAGGATCTGATGCAGCTCGGCATGGAGCCCGGACGGAAACTCGGCAGTATGCTGAACGAACTGCTGGAATGGGTCATCGACGAACCGGAATGCAATAAGAAAGAACTTTTGTGTGAATATGTAAAAGAAAGATTAGGGCTTTAGCATACTTTGGCTGCCCGCCTCATAGATTGAAAAGAGTTAAGAATCGTAGAAATGCAGGGGGCAGCCATGAGAGAGTATGAATTGGAAATTTTAAATCAGTATGACATTGAGATAATCAGCACCCGCAAAGTAAGGGGTGCGTTTTTTTGCGAAACAAACGAGGGATTGATGCTGCTGAAAGAGGCAGGCATCTCCGATGGGCGTGCGCTTCTGCTATATCAGTTACTTCGTCAACTTTCGGGGAGCGGGTATGAAAATGTGGATCTTCCGGTATTTACAAAAGAACAGGAGCTGATCAGTACGTCGAGGGACGGAACACGTTATATGCTGAAACATTGGTTCGGCGGTCGGGAATGTGATGTTCGCAGGGAGGGGGATGTACTGGAAGCTGTACGGAATCTGAGTCTGCTCCATCAAAAGATGCGCTGGGAACCGGATCCGGAAGATGACGCTGCAGATCCGGCAACGGGAGAAGTTTTGTGTGAAGACGGGACGCAGGCAGCAGAAAACGTGAAGATGCCGCCGGCAGGAAGACATTTGAAAGAAGAATTTTTATGTCATACAAGAGAGTTGAAAAAAGTGCGTGCGTTTATCCGGAAGCGGAGAAATAAAGGAAAGTTTGAAGCACTGTTCTTACAACATTTTGAAAAAATGATCCGGCTGGCGACGCGGGCGGCGGAGCAGCTGGAGACTTCCGGATATGAAACGTTATACGAGCAGAGTATCTGCGGGAAACGACTGGTCCACGGGGATTATAATTATCACAATGTATTGATGCCGGCGGGCGTACACGGAACGTCAGACGGGTGGGGATGCAGGGAACGGGTCGCGACAACGGGCTTTGAGCATTTCCGGATGGATGTGCAGGTGCTGGATCTGTATTATTTTCTGCGGAAAGTCATGGAGAAACATCACTGGGATGTAAAATTCGGCGATGCGATGCTGGAAATGTACAGCCGGATCCGTCCGCTCAGTCAGGCGGAGATCGAATATATTTCGCTGAAACTGATCTATCCGGAGAAATTCTGGAAAGTTGCAAATGCCTACTACCAATCCAATAAAGCGTGGATTCCGGAGAAAAGTGTGGAGAAGCTGGAAACGGCGATCCGGCAGACCGAAGAAAAAATGCGGTTTGTTGAGCAGATATTTGCTTTTCATTTGTGAATGCCTGTTGTATAATGGAAACATACTATTTTGGCAGGAGGTATACACAATGGAATACAAAGAACGATATGAAGAATGGCTCTCCAATCCTTATTTTGACACGGCAACAAAGGCAGAGTTAGAGAGTATCAAAGATGACGAGAACGAGATCAAAGAGCGTTTTTATACAGACCTTGAGTTTGGAACGGCCGGTCTTCGCGGGATCATCGGAGCAGGAACGAACCGGATGAACATTTATACGGTGCGGAAAGCAACGCAGGGACTTGCCAATTATATCCACAAAAGCGGCAACGCACAGAAAGGCGTGGCAGTCGCTTATGATTCCCGCCGGATGTCTCCGGAATTTGCAGACGAGGCGGCGCTTTGTCTGGCGGCAAACGGGATCAAAGCCTATGTGTTTGAATCTCTGAGACCGACGCCGGAACTTTCTTATGCCGTGAGAAAGCTTGGCTGTATCGCCGGGATTAATATCACTGCAAGCCACAATCCGCCGGAGTATAACGGATACAAGGTATACTGGGAGGACGGCGCGCAGATCACACCGCCGCATGATAAGGGGATCATGGACGATGTCAAGGCGATCGAAGATTACACGACGATGAAGACGATGTCTCTTGACGCGGCAAAAGAAGCGGGACTGTACGAGACGATCGGAGCAGAGATCGACGACGCGTATATTGCGGAACTGAAAACACAGGTGCTTCATCAGGATGCGATCGATGCAGTCGGAAAAGATCTGAAGATCGTGTACACACCGCTTCACGGAACCGGCAATATCCCGGCGCGTCGCATTTTGAAAGAGCTTGGCTTTGAGAATGTATATGTTGTGAAAGAACAGGAACTGCCGGACGGCGAATTCCCGACTGTTTCCTATCCGAACCCGGAAGCGGCGGAAGCATTCGATCTTGGTCTGAAGCTGGCGAAAGAAGTGGATGCGGATATCGTGCTGGCAAATACAAAAAGAGTGATCAAGAGAGCATGGGCGCTGCTGGAGGATGAACCGGAATGAAAACAGGTAGGAAGATAGTGATATTAGACGGATTTACGGAAAATCCCGGCGATTTAAGCTGGGATGGGCTGAGGGCCTGCGGGGATCTTACGGTTTACGACAGGACGCCGGCTGATTTGACAGCGCAGCGTATGCAGGGCGCAGAAGCCGTGTTTACCAACAAGACCATAATTTCCGCGGAAATCATGGAGAAATGCCCGGCGTTGAAATTCATCGGGGTTCTGGCAACCGGAGTGAATATTGTGGATATAAAGGCCGCCTCCGACAGGGGAATCGTGGTATCCAATGTACCGGCCTACGGTACGGCTTCCGTGGCTCAGTTTACCATGGCGCTTCTGCTGGAGCTGTGCCATCATGCGGGCGACCATTCCCAGGCGGTAAAAAACGGGGAATGGGGCAGCTGCCCTGATTTCTGCTTCTGGAAGTATCCGCTGACAGAGCTTGCCGGAAAAACAATGGGCATTATCGGCTTTGGCAATGTGGGACGGACCGTTGCCCGTATGGCGCTTGCCTTTGGGATGAAGGTGCTGGCGTACAGCCACCATGAAATTCCGGGAGAGCTTTTAACGGATGGAATCAGAAGCGTGGATTTGGAGGAGCTGTACCGGCAGGCGGATGTCATATCCCTGCACTGTCCGCTGTCTGAGAAAAATACCGGAATGATCAACAAACAGTCCATTGCCAGGATGAAGGATGGCGTTTTCCTGATTAATACGGCCAGGGGACCGCTGATTAATGAAGCGGATTTGAAGGAAGCCCTGGAAAGCGGCAAGGTGGGAGGCGCTGCTGTGGACGTGATTTCCCGGGAACCGGCTGCTGCGGATAATCCGCTGCTGAAGGCCCCAAATATGATAATAACGCCTCATATCGCCTGGGCTCCCAGGGAAGCCAGGCAGAGATTGATGGATATCACCGTGGAAAACATGAAGGCCTATCTTGACGGCAGGCCGATACATGTGGTGAATATGTGAGAAAAACGAATCGGCAGTTTTGCATATTTACTGTGCTGGCTGTCGCAAAATGATTCAGACTTAAAGAAGAGGAACCGGAGAATGAAAATAGGATTTATAGGGTTGGGAATCATGGGAAAACCCATGTGCAAAAATTTATTAAAGGCAGGACATGAGTGTACGATATATGATATTGTAGAAGAAGCGGCCAGGGAAGCTGTGGGAGCCGGCGCGGTAAAATGTGAAAGCGCGGCGCAGGCTGCTTCCGGCAGAGAGCTGGTAATCACCATGCTGCCCAATTCCCCGCAGGTAAAGCAGGTGGTTCTCGGAGAAAACGGTATCGCGGACGCCATGGATGAGGGCTGTGTTTTCGTGGACATGAGCTCTATCGCCCCCCTGGCATCAAAAGAAATCGGCGCGGCCCTGGCCGGCAGAAATATCGAGATGCTGGATGCTCCTGTTTCGGGCGGGGAGCCAAAGGCTGTTGACGGGACGCTTTCCATCATGGTGGGCGGAAAGAAAGAGGTTTATGACAAAGTGAAGGAGGTGCTTCTGTGCATGGGCAGCAGCGCCGTATACTGCGGAGAGCTGGGCGCGGGAAATACAACGAAGCTGGCCAATCAGATTGTAGTGGCCCTTAATATTGCAGCCTGTGCAGAAGCCTTTACTTTATCCAAGAAGGCCGGCGTGGATCCGGAGCTTGTTTTTGACGCCATCCGGGGCGGGCTGGCCGGTTCTACCGTTATGGACGCCAAGGTACCTATGATGCTTGACGGCAATGATATACCGGGCTTTAAAATCGATTTACATATCAAGGACTTGAAGAACGCATTGGAAACCGGACACGGCGTGGGAATGGGACTGCCTCTCACCGCGCAGGTGATGGAAATGATGCAGCAGCTTGCGGCGGATGGATTTGGAGGAAAGGATCATAGTGCACTTGTAAAATACTACGAGAAAATGACCGGTGAATCCATCAGGCGCTGATTGTCCGGTCAGACCCATAAAAATTTTGCTGCGAGGAAAATAGTATGCGTGAGGATGCTTTTCAAATTATACAAAAAACAATAGCCGATTGCCTGCCCGACAAGGCGGTCCGGGATTCTCTCCAAAAACTGGACTTTACCGGGAAGGTTTACGTGGTCGCCATCGGGAAGGCCGCATGGGTTATGGCCAAAACGGCTTCTGTTTTTCTGGCTGACCGGCTGGAAAAGGGAATTATTATAACAAAATATGAACATTCCAGAGGTGCGCTGGACAAATTTGAAATCATAGAAGCGGGGCATCCCACGCCGGATGAAAATTCCGTTCTGGGCGCTGGGAAGGCTGTGGAGCTGGTAAAGGAGGCGACGCAGGAGGACACGGTGCTTCTTCTTCTTTCAGGAGGCGGTTCCTCCCTTGTAGAGCTTCCCATGCCGGGGCTCACCCTTGCCGACATTCAGGCGGTAACCAGGCAGCTGCTTTTCTGCGGCGCAGGGATTACGGAAATCAACGTGCTGCGCAAAAAGCTGTCCGCCATGAAGGGCGGCAAGTTCGCCAGATACCTGAAAAGGGCAAAGGCATATTCTATCATCCTTTCCGATATCATCGGGGATAATGATGATATGATAGCCTCAGGCCTGACCTATCCCGACGATTCCACAGCGGAGGAGGTAAAGCAGATTATAGAAAAATATCATCTGCAGCTGGAAAAGAAGGTGGAAGATATTCTGCTGAACAGCCAGCCCTGCCGGGACATCCAAATCGAAAACCATGTGGTGGGAAGTGTAAAGGATCTTTGCCAGGCGGCAGCAGAGCATGCAAAAGAGCTTGGCTACCACCCCTACATACTGACCGCCTCCATGCAGTGCGAAGCCAAAGCCGCCGGAAAGTGGATTGCTTCCTATGCCTCTTCGGATTATGAAAAGCCCTTTGCCGTCATTGCGGGAGGCGAGACGGTTGTGAAGGTGACCGGAAAAGGCCTGGGCGGCAGGAACCAGGAGCTTGCCCTGAGCGCAGCCAGGCAGCTGAGCGGCAGGGAGGATGCCCTTTTGTTCTCCTTAGGCTCAGACGGAACCGACGGCCCCACCGACGCGGCCGGGGGAATTGTGGACGGAAGCACGGTAGGCCAACTGGAACAGCTGGGGGTGGATGTGGATCAGGTGCTGAAGAACAACGACTCCTATCATGCGCTTAAGCTGGTGGACGGACTGATAATGACCGGGGCTACCGGGACGAATGTGAATGATGTTGCTGTTTTGCTGTGTAGATAATAGGAAGTGACCAGAACTTAATTCTTCTGCATCCATTACCGGAGAACCACTTCAAACTGGGTTACCCGGGTTTGAAGCACAAAGTTCACGATGAATGCGCCCTTGAACTTGATGAACAGGCAGTTACCTTCGCCAAAGGCTGTAGGTTCCGGCTTCACCAGATGGCGGAGGAGACCCATATTTGTCAGATAGATTTTACAGGGAAAAATATGCAACTCAACCAGAGAACACAACATGCAATCACATTTTTATAATGTTGTATGTGTGTCTCATCACACTTTTATAGATAATTATGGAACAAAACATGCAAAGAGAAGGACAGGACTACGCTATTCCGTGGAGTTCGGTCCTTCTTGTCATAGTAGCTAATATGAGATTGCACATGTGCTTATGGCAGAAACGGAAGCAAAAAATTAATCTATTCAGCCGGCCCCGATTTACGACCCCGTAGACTTATAATGCCTCACCCCCACCCGCCAAAGCAGATAACACGGCAGCAGAAACACCACCCCCGCCCCCC
>OLPX01000457.1_pt1 | contig 38240 bp, 54 predicted proteins | sample 1672491 | NCBI WGS metagenome assembly OLPX01 (sample SAMEA3136692, study PRJEB25190) | human gut metagenome | biome: human gut; feature: human-associated habitat; material: faeces | place: Austria | collected 2013
CATCCAGAAAACGGGCGTAAACCTTACGCCTGACCACCGTTCCGCCGACCAGACTCTGCAGATCTTCCACCATCCCGGTGACCATACCGTACAGGTTAGAAACCGTCAGCGTGGGGCGCGTACTGGCGCCTTTGCCATTCAGTTCAAAACCGCTCCCCTGAATGGGATACGGCTGATACTGTCGCCCCTGCCAGGTGACCGGCTCACCTTTTTCGTTCTGCTCATTACAGAAAAAATAACGCTCTCCACCGACCTCTGTCAGATCGATTTCCCAGAGCACCACGCTGGCCGACTGCTCCGCACGGGTGCATTCATTCAGTGTTTCCTGTTGGATATCCTGCATCAGTTCACCACCTGTTCAAACTCTGCGCTGAACTCAACACGCAACATACTGACCCGCGACGACCATTTTGCGCAGGTCACCTTTATCTGCCGGTAGCCATAAGGCGGCGTCCACAGAAAGGCCTTCCAGCCCCCGTGCTCAGCCAGAAACGACTCCAGCGCCGCGGCCTCCCAACGGGGAACAGAAAGCGTCACGCTGTACGTTTTCAGGTCAGTGTTCAGCCCGGCAGGCGCTCGCTGGGAATAGCCATCACCAAAGCGCACCTTTCTTACGGAAGGGGCCGAAGCCACATCCATACCGGGTTTCACTTTCCAGCGGAAGGTTTTCATCGTCCACCTCCGGAGAACAGACCACCATCGCGCATCTGCCCGGTCACAACATCCATTGCCGCCTTACGGGCTACGTCATAAACAGCCTTCAGCGCCTGTGGCCCTATCTGACCGTTCGTGCCGTCGTTGTTAATCACCACATGGTTATTCTGCTCAAACGTCCCGGACGCCTGCGACCGGCTGTCCGCCATGCTGCCCGGTGTACCGACATAACCACCGGTGGCATAGCCGCGCATCAGCCGGTAGAGATTCCCCACGCCAATCCGGCTGGTTGCCTCCTTCGTGAAGACAAATTCACCACGGTGAACAATCCCCGCAGGCTCATATTTGCCGCCGGTTCCCGTAAATCCCCCGGTCGCAAAATGGAATTTCGCCGCAGCTGCCTGAATGGCTGTACCGCCTGACGCTGATGCGTCACCACCGACAGCACCGCCAATGACACTGCCCACACTCCCGACGATCCCCACCATTGCCTGCTTAAGCAGAATTTCTGTCATCATGGACAGCACGGAACGGGTGAAGCTGCGCCAGTTCTGCTCACTGCCGGTCAGCATCGCCGCCATATTCTGCGCAATACCATCAAAGGTCTGCGTGGCTGCACTTTTAACCTGCGACATACTGTCCGTGGCACTCTCTTTCCACTCGCTCCAGCCGGACCTGAGGCCTGCCATCCAGTTCCCGCGAAGCAGGTCTTCAGCCGCCCAGGTCTTTTTCTGCTCTGACATGACGTTATTCAGCGCCAGAGGATTATCGCCATACTGTTCCTTCAGGCGCTGTTCTGTGGCTTCCCGTTCTGCCTGCCGGTCAGTCAGCCCCCGGCTTTTCGCATCAATGGCGGCCCGTTTTGCCCGTTGCTGCTGTGCGAATTTATCCGCCTGCTGCGCCAGCGCGTTCAGGCGCTCCTGATACGTAACCTTGTCGCCAAGTGCAGCCAGCTGGCGTTTGTACTCCAGCGTCTCATCTTTATGCGCCAGCAGGGATTTCTCCTGTGCAGACAGCTGGCGACGTTGTGCCGCCTCCTCCAGTACCGCGAACTGATTTTCCGCCTTCCACAAATCCCGGCGCTGCTGGCTGATTTTCTCATTCGCTCCGGCATGCTTCTCCAGCGTCCGGAGTTCTGCCTGAAGCGTCAGCAGGGCAGCATGAGCACTGTCTTCCTGACGATCGCCCGCAGACACCTTCACGCCGGACTGTTTCGGCTTTTTCAGCGTCGCTTCATAATCCTTTTTCGCCGCCGCCATCAGCGTGTTGTAATCTGCCTGCAGGATTTTCCCGTCTTTCAGTGCCTTGTTCAGTTCTTCCTGACGGGCGGTATATTTCTCCAGCGGTGTCTGCAGCCGTTCGTAAGCCTTCTGCGCCTCTTCGGTATATTTCAGCCGTGATGCTTCGGTATCGCTCTGCTGCTGCGCATTTTTGTCCTGTTGACTCTGCTGTTCAGCCTTCTTTCGGGCGGCTTCAAGCGCAAGACGGGCCTTTTCACGATCATCCCAGTAACGCGCCCGCGCTTCATCGTTAACAAAATAATCATCCTTGCGCAGATTCCAGATGTCGTCCGCTTTCTTAAACGCAGCCTCTGCCTTAATCAGCATCTCCTGAGCGGTATCAGGACGACCAATATCCAGCACCGCATCCCACATGGATTTGAATGCCCGTGCTGTCCTGTCTGCCCAGGTTTCCAGCGTGCCCATGTTCTCTTTCAGGCGTCGGGTCTGGTCATCAAACCCTTTCGTTGCGGCCTCGTTCGCCGCCTGCAATGCCCCGGCTTCATCGCCGGAACGCTGCAACTGAGCAACATACGCAATCTGCTCCGCCGTCACGTTATGGAACTGGCGCGCCATCGCCGTCAGCCCCGACGTCGGGTCAGTGGTCAGCTTCCCGAAGGCTTCAGCGACCTTGTCCACCTCCACGCCGGATGCAGAAGAGAAACGCGCCACACTCTGGCTGATGGACGCAATCTGAGCCTCACCGCTTACCCCCGCCTTAACCAGTGCACTGAGTGACTCGCTGGTCTGGTTAAACGTCAGCCCTGCCGCCTGCCCGGCTCTGGACAGGACCAGCATACGATCTGCCGTCAGACCCGACTGATTACCGGAAAGGACCAGCGTTTTGTTGAAATCGGACAGGGTTGAGTTACCCTGATACCAGGCATACGCCAGCGCACCGGTCGCCACCGCCAGCGAGGTGGCCCCGACCATCGGCAGGGTGATCGCACCGGCAAGCCCCCGGAACATGGGGATCATCCCGCCGAAGGAGTCCTTAACCTGACCACCCTGTTGCAGCAGGATCAGCCACGGGCTTTGCCCGCCTGCAAGCTGCGTGGCCACGTCGGTGAACTGTGCAGGCAGCATACGCATGGCGGCTTTATACTGTCCGACGGAAATCCCCGCTTTCTGTGCAGCCAGCGCCTGCCGGTTCATCGACTGTTCAACGACTGCCGCTGTTTTTTTCGCATCACTTTCCGTACCGGAAAAATGACGCCTGACTCTGGCCATCTGCTCGTCAAATCTGGCCGCATCCAGACTTAAATCAACGACCAGATCGCCTACCGGTTCAGCCATACCGGACTCCTCCTGCGATCCCTTCTGATACTGTCATCAGCATTACGTCATCCTCCGTCATGTCCGCCACATCCGGGGAAGCGGGGATAACTTTATTCCCGTCCGGACCAAAGCGGACGCCTCCGGCAAGCCCTGCCGCTTTCTGCATCAGCACATCATCTTCAGGCTCTTCGTCAGCCTCACACCGGTTCAGCAGACTGAAATCCAGCGGATGCATCTCCGGATCGCTGAAAAACAGGCTGAGCACGGTGTACGTCAGCCCGGAAAAGTGCATATCCAGCAGAACATCATGAAAATAATGGGTACTGTAAAAACGGTGCCAGTCGGCATACTCCGTGGATGACATCCCGGCAAGCATGGCGCGCCAGTCGGGTCGCCCCATCTCACGCGCCAGTTTCAGGGCAAAACTCAGCTCACCGTCGAACACTTTCCCGCAGAAACAGGCTCTGCAGGCCCGGCGTCCTCTGCCTGTTCAGGGGCATTATTCACCACAAACTCATACATACCGGACAGCCGGTACACCACGTTTTCAGCATGAGAAATTGCCTCTGTGGGCCAGGTGGTAAGCACTTCCTGCTCAATCTGTTTAACGGCTTCATTCATGGACGGCATCTGCGTCTTCTTCGGATGGTTATGCCACAGGGACATCGCCACCACAAAAGCGCCGGTTCTGATGACGTCTTCCACAGTAAACTTCCGGTTACTGTCGGATTCTGCCTGCTGTTTCATCAGGGCGAGATGCTCAATACGCTGCAGGGCTGACAGTTCAGAAAGCGTGACGGTCACGCCGTTATATTCAAATGATTCGGTTTTCAGGAACATCGCTGACTCTCCGGATTAACTGGCGGTGACGGTGATTTCTGCAACCGCAGCAAACTCACCATTACCGGATACAACCGGAATGTTGACCTTGCCTGCAGCAACGCCGTTCACGGTGATGGTCATACCACTGACCGACACGGTGGCTTTTGTTTTATCCGCAGACACCGCACGGAAGCTCTTGTCGGTTACACCTTCCGGCTGGAATGCCACGGTCAGCGTGGTGCTCTGCCCTTTCACTACGGAAGCACTGGCTGGCGTTACCGTCATGCCGGTTGCTGCCGTCACCGTACTGCGATCTTCAGCCATCGACGGGTGTCCAACATTGGTGACCTTCACCGTGCGGGTGATCACTTCCTTCGCCGTCACCGCTTTACCGATACTGCTGACCCAGCCACGGAACACATCGACCGTGCCGTTCGGGAAGCGGATTTTATAGGCACGGGTATCACCTTCATTAAACCACGCCAGCAGCGCCTGCTGCCCCTGCTCTCCGGGCATCCACGCCAGCGTGAAGCTGGTATCTCCGGCTGATTTCTGCCCCTGCCCGGTCGCAGTCCAGTCCGCATCTTCATCATCGAGATAGCTGTCGTCATAGGACTCAGCGGTCAGTTCGCCGGGTGTCAGGTCTTTAACTTTTGCCAGACGCGACCAGTCAACGTCTGAAAGCGGGTTCGCATAAGGGTCACCGTTCCCCTTATAAACCCACAGTGTGGTCCCGGCACCTTTCACCGGCATTGTAGGATTTGGTACAGGCATATCGTCCTCACATTTCATAGGTAATGACATAAGTCAGATCGGCTGAACTCCACAGGCCCGCATCATCGTCGCGTCGGTAGTCATAGCCACTGGCCACCATACTGGTGATCAAATCTGACAGTGCCGGGATATCGCTCATCACCGGATAAATCCGGGACTCCATCCACGAATCCAGCTCTGAATCCGGCACCTGAGCAGGCAGGAAAACTTCAATATGCAGCTCCGCCTGCCAGGTATCGCTGTCCAGCTCTTCGCCCGTGTATTCAGCGCTGGTGAGATAAACGGCAACTGCCGGAAAATCTTCCTCATCAAAAACAGCGGGGCGACCATCAAAAAGCGTCGCCCCGGTGTCATGCTTCTCCAGTGCATCCAGTACGGCTGCTCGGAGTTCAGTATGTTTCATCGCTTTATTACCATCCTCAGTTGATGCTGCAGCGCATAGCCCAGCTCTTTCGGAAGACGCTCACGCCGTATCCGCTCAATATTCTGTTTAAACGCCGTGGTAAGCGGCACCGCCATCGGGATTTTCACCACATCAATGGGGTAACGGTTTTTCCCCGCCACACGCTGCATGACATGCCAGCGGCCATTTTTCAGTTGCTGAATAAACGCGCCGGGAATACGACGGTTTCCCACCACAAGCACACTGCCGCCACCTTTCAGGGCTGAACGCTGCCCCTTTTTACGACGCCTGCGTCGGGACAGGACAACCCGCGCATTACCCAGCTTGATTACGGGCAAATCCCCCCGGTTAACTTTGATTCTGGCCTGCGGATTTTTGACCGTGGCCCTTTTCAGCCTGGCCCTTTCCTTTACCAGTTTCCGGCGTACCTTTGTCTCACGGGCAACCTGTGACGCCGACTGCGATATCGCGGATGAAGCAACGCGGTTAATGGCCATTGCGGCGGCACCCGGCACCGCCGTTTTGCTGATACGACTGAGGTTTTCAACGGCCTGCTCAAGACCTTTTATGGCCATACATCCCCTTTCAGCGGCGACGGTTAACGGCAGGTGGTTGCCCCCGGTTGAGCCAGAGATAACAACTCCCTCCGTCATCCGGAGAAACACGATCCACCCAGAATATCTCGCCGTTAATGGTCAGCGTGTCACCACGCCGTACAGCACAAACCGTATCCGTAAGCACAAATAATGACGGGTTGCTTCCTTCAATACGGATCCCACTACTGGCAAAACCCAGCGACTCCGGATCGTCAAAAACGCCATGAACCTCGCCGCCACGCTGTGCACCGGAGGTGAACTGCGCACTGATGCCCATCACTTCAACAATCGTACTGTCCACCCCGGCAAGGGCGGCATCAAAGGCATTCTGAAAATCACGCATAAACAGCCATTCCGCCATCAACGTGTGTTTTTGCATCTGAGGACATAATCAGAATCACCCGACCAACATCCGCAAGCTCAACGGATTCCCCCGTTTCACCATCAATGCCACAGAGATGGAGGCAGGTCAGAACTCTGATGCGCGTTAACGCGCCGGATGTTTCCTCACAAACATCATGAGCCGCGGTTTCCTGCTCCCGGATATCCATATTCATAACCTGTACATCATCGCCGGATGACTGCATTTCCTCTTCCCATTCCGCCACCCGCTGCGCTATCTCTGCGGCACTCCCGGATATATCCGGCTCACGCCCCAGAATCAGGGCCAGTTCATCAAGCCGTTTCAGATTTTGCTCTTTCGTTGCCATATCAGCCCCCTGTGAAAAAAGACACGGGGGCATTTCGCCCCCGCTCACGGATTATTTCACCTGTACCACCACAAACTCATCCGGGTCCGGCAACACCATCAGCGGTGCGGACTGCGTCATGGTAAATTCACGGGCAGGATCCCCCACCGTCAGCCAGTGTTTCGGATAACGGGAAGAAGCCACCACACCTTCGGAAAACGCCTGCGCATCCTGAATGGCTCCGTAACAACGGATCCCATCTGCAGCAGTATTCCCCAGGACCAGCATGCCATCTGGAAGATAACGTTTTTCGATACCGTCTTCTGCTATATAAGACGTTTTCGCCACAACAATAGCCAGATCGCCGTAATACCCCTTGAAGGACACCACTGCGCCCAGATCTTTCACTGCCGTTTCGAGTTGTGAATTTGAACCGCGACGGGTATCCAGTTTTTCGCGAAACAGCTTAAAACCATTCAGCAGACGCCAGACGGTACCGTCCATGATGGCAATATTCACAAGACCGCTGGCCTGGTCGCAGTAAAGGTCAATATCATGTGTAGGATCGAACGTGTCACGATCCTGTTTTGACCATTCCTTACCGCTACCCTGTGTGATGTTATTCTTCGTCGACCTGCCAAAATCGACCTCAATTTTCTCGAACTGGTCTCCTTCCATGGTGTATTTGCCATACAACACAGCATTTACCGCCTGCATTTCTTCCACCTGGACAATCGCGTGCTCTTCCTGTTTGAGGTTATCGGTAATGATACGCAGACGGCGGTAAGCCGGATCGTTCAGTTGAGATGGATCTTCACCAGGAAGGCGCTCAACCGCCTGCTGGTAATTAAATTCGTGTTTCGGCTTGACGTAGCCCGGACGCAACACGCGGGTTTCACCACCACGATGACGCAGCACTTTTCCTTCAACAACCGGGGAGACATAGGCCGCCACCGGCGTTTTTCCGGTAATTTTGTCCAGCATCACCTCTTCGGTATGGAAATTCACCGTACGGCGGAAAAACAGCTCCAGAAACAGCGCACGAAATTTAACTTTTTGTTCGGTATAACCGAGTAACTGGCGGGTCGTAAACAATCCCATAAATCAGTTCCTTTCATTCAGAAATCAGTCAGGCCACCGCGGTGGCCTGATAACGTGTTACGGCAGCGCCGCGTGACTCAGGGCACTGCCGGCAAAGGCGTTGGCCTTTTTGTGTTCATCCACACTTTCAGGCCAGTGGATTGCCTCCGTCGCAAAGGTTCCCGACTTGTAATACGTCAGCGCCGTCTCTGTACCTTCAAGCGGCAGTACCAGTATGCCAACCGCACTACCGGCTTTCTGTCCGTCCCAGACCACCAGTTTCCCGGTGGCTTCATCCAGCATCAGGGGCGTCAGTGCCGGTGTTGGCGAGGAAATCCCGCTGCTGCCTGTGGCGGTATGAGCCGGATCATTACCGGCAAAAATACGTACTTCCGCACGCTGTTCAGTGATGGTTTTCGTCACCATATTGTAAAAACCTCCTATTGATGGTCAGCACTGACTTCATGGCATGGCCATGAGCATTTTCACGTCCGCATCACCGTCTGCTGACGTCTGTGGCACGCCACCCTGTACCGCTGCCGGTGAATGGTTCGCCATGAAATGTTCAAACATGGCGGTTGTGGATGCAGAGACCGGTTCTGCCTTACCTGATCCCGCAGCCAGCACAGCCCGGGCGCTCTCCACTGTCATTCCCGGGCAGGCAGCCAGCTGTTCAGCCTGCGCCTCAGCCCCTTTTGCCTCATCCAGTGCCATGATCTGATCACGGAGTGATGGTCCGGCATCCGCCTGCGGTGAAGCAGCCAGGATCGGGCGGGCTTTTTCCACCGTCATCTCCGGCATCGCCGCCAGCGTTGCCGCCAGTTGTTCACGACCGTTCGCTTCTTCACACGCCATAATGCGATCGGCTTCACTCTGCGTGGATGCCACCGGCTGCTGCGGTGCCGCCGCGGCCAGAATCGCCCGGGCCTGTTCAACGCTCATGCCCTGTTGTCCTGCCAGCATCGTGGCAAGCTGTTCACGTCCTTTCGCTTCCTGGCATGTCAGGATCCCCATCACTCGCTGGTTCTCCTGCGCGGCGGCTTCCGTTGCAGTTAATTGCGGCATAGTGCCTCCTCTGACATTACTGTTCAGCGCCGTGGCCATCACACTGATGGCATCCGACGCATTGATTAATTCATCCGCCAGCCCGGCCTCAATGCCGGACTGACCTTCAAAAACGGCAGCCTCTGTTCCCGTGACGGCATCAACAGACAGACCGGTATACATCGCCACTTTTTCGGCAAACATCCGGCGCGCCGCATCAATCCGCTGCTGCATGTCCTGGCGAACCTCTGCCGGCAACGCTTCAAACTGATTGCCATCCACCTTGTGCGCACCTGAGTAAATCAGCGTGATATCCACACCGGCCTGCGCCAGATGACCGGCATAGCTGACATGGCTCATCATCACGCCAATGGAGCCGATACGGGATGTCTGGGTAACCAGCCGTCGGGAGCAGGCCGACGCCAGCAGCATGGCTGCAGAACAGGCCGTGTCATTGCACAGTGCCCAGACCGGCTTCTGCTGACGGAGGCGGTAAATCATGTCAGCGCAGTCAAACGCGCCGGCGGCCTGCCCGCCCGGACTGTCAATGTCCAGCAGTACGCCCCGCACCTGGCTATCCGCCATTGCCTGCTGAAGACAGGCGACAATGCCGTCATAGCCTGTCATTCCGGAAAATGGCCGCATACCACCCAGCCGGTGCACCAGCGTGCCGGTCACCGGCAGTACAGCAATACCGTTCACCACCCGGTAAACACGGGCCGGTCGTTTACCTCCGGCCATATACTCGTCCGTTTCAGCCAGCATTCCGGGAGCATCAAGCTGTACCTGTTGTTGTGGTACCGAAAGACTTGCTGCCCCCATCTCGCGCCCGAGCGCGCAAAAGAAAACCCGCGCATAGGCGGGCTCCAGAAGCAGCGGTTCATTGAATGCTGCGGCAATAATGTGTGAAAGATTACGTCTCACGTGGTGTTGTCTCCTCTTCCGGCCTGCGACTCTCCGCTATCTGCTGCTGATACGCCTGCGATATCCACACCGGACGTGAGAGTCCGGCTTTTTGCCGCTCTGCAGATTCCCTGACCTGCTGGCGGAAAATGTCCTGATAATCCTCGCCCATCAGCGCCAGCTCTTTCTCATACGTGCTCAGTCCGGCCTCAATGCGCATCACTGATTCCTGGACTTCCTTGAGCCCGTCAATGACCATTCTTCCGGCACCAATCCACTCTGCCCGTGACCAGGCTGATCGCGCCTGATAAAAATCAAAACGTGCCCGTGGCGGACGAATAATCCCCCGAAGAAGTGCCTCTTCCAGCCAGCAGGAAAACATCTGCGTGGCCAGCCGGGCCGCAATAAATTTTCGCCGCCCCATAAAATAGCGCCACGACTCATTGGCGGAGGCGCGGGCACTTGAGTAACTGACCTTCGAGTAATCACGGGACAACTGTTCGTAGGAAACGCCAAGACCGGCGGCGATATACCGCAGCAGCGCCTGTTCAAGTGCAGAAAATCCATTGTCTGAATCCTGCGCAGTCTGTAGTTTCAGATCATCACCAGGGAAAAGGTGCGGAATTTTGACTCCGCCCAGTGTCACGTTATTCGTGTCATACCAGCTGGAGAACTTCTCCAGAATATTAATAAGCGGATTATCCTTCTGCTCCTGTGGCGCGCCGGCGATATATTCAAAGGCCTTTTCGGTATCAAGTTCACTTTCAATCGTCGCTGCATACATCGCCTTCACTATGGCCGACTGAAGCTGTGTTGCCTGCAGGGAATCGAGCATCTTCAGCCGTTCCATGACGCTGTAAAACTGATTAGCCCCACGGGTCTGCCCGTCCTCCACCGGCTCGAAAATATGCAGCATGGCCGGACGCCCGGTGGGAAGTTCACGCGGGATCCGTTCCCATCGTCCACTACCAGAGAACGGAAAATCATCCTCACAGATATGGTACGCGACGGCACGGCCATATCGATCGACCTCCACACCGGCCCGCAGAAAACGGTTCCCCATACCGTGTCCAGGCGTGTCCACCCGTTTCGGACTCACAGCTTTAAAACGCGTACGGAATAACTGCGTGGTTTCCGTATCCCAGACCGGCTGCACAAAGATTTCGCCGTTAAACGCATGAACGCCCACACCTTCACGGATAAATTCCGTGAACGTGCGTTTTCCTTCCACGTCGATCTCGCCAAACATCCCTTCGGCGTATTCCGACCAGGCCGCCTCCACCTCATCGACAAAGCTTTTTGCTGCGGTCTCCCGCATCCCCAGCCAGCGCCAGTTCGGACGGTAGCTGATCAGAAACATATGCCCGACAATGTGATCCTTATGCAGGGCAACCGCATTAGCCGCTATTCCGTTATTGCGCACCAGATCATCTGCCCGGGCATTCCCCAGACGCAACGCGGGCAGCAGGGCCGCATCGGCACTCTGCGCAGGTGGCAACCACTCCGCCATTTGCCCGCCAAATCCTGCGCCGCCCCCGTTGTAGCTGAGACTCTCACGAAGCGGAACACCGTTCACATCAATCAGGACAGGCGTTCGTTTCATAACCTCACTCCCAGCGGACGACGGCGACGTCGGGTTGTCCCCAGTACCGACTCCGCATCATTGATCGCCCGGTTAAGCTCATCCAGAGAAGCCGCCGTATATTCAATTCTGCGACCATCTTTCTGGACAGACACCACCCGTTTACCGGTTAATAAATCAAGGCGCGCCTGACGCAGCGCCTGCAGTTCAGCGACTGTAACCATTCACTCCTCCGGACAGCTTCGCTGCCAGTTCTTTAAGGGTTGGCCGGGTCGTCTCTTCTTCCCGGGATTTTGCCAGTACAGCCAGATCAAGCTGCCAGCGTTGCACGGACACACGTAATGCCGCGTAGGCATACACCAGGCAGTCCAGCGCTTCGTTACGCCGCTTTTTGTTATCCCACAGCAGACGCATCTTTCCTTTTTCCCACTTCTCCACAAGCTCTTCCGCGACCAGTTGCTGCGCCTCTGTCTGCGAAAAAATCTCCGGATCATCAGGAAAACGGATGGCATACGACGTGGATTCATCCGCAGGCGTGGGCTCGGCTTTCATACGGGCATAGAGAATTTCTTTTGCGGTGTCTGTCCCCACTTCACACAGATACACGCCCCGCTGATTGCGGGTTTTTGGCATGGTGATCACCGGCTTGCCATAGACAGATGCGCCTTTTACCGGCAGCACCCGGAAAACACCGTGTTTTTTTGACCTCTGATAAACGATTTCGCCATCGATACCCCCGATGTCCCAGCAGACACGGGAAATGGTCATTTCGGTTCCGTCTGCATGGCGGTATTTTTTGTTGATCGCCGCATCCACACGTAACAGCGTCTCTTCCTCATCGGGACGTCCCATAATGATGATTTTATCCACCAGAAAGGCTTCCTCTCCCGGAGCCCATCCCCAGACATACATCTCAAAACGGTTTCGCTGCGAGTCAATGCCCGCCGTCAGATAAACCACCCGGGCTGGCACCGCCGCCGTGTAATGCACGACCTTATCAATCAGTACCTGGTGATCGAGTTTTTCGCCCACGGCCTCTTCCCAGGTCTCGCCCAGCGTGGTGTTCACAAAGGTTTTCAGGCCGTTGGGATCTTTCAGTGCATCCAGCCAGTCATAGACTATCTGTACCCAGGTGGTGAACGGACTGTACGCCGTCCAGATATGGAAAGTGATGGAGCGCGGCGGCGGAATTTCATCACCCCGGGCGCTGAAAAACATCAGGCCGTCACGGGTCCACATGCCCGTGTTTTCACAGATCCACCGCCCGTTGCTCTGGTCAAGCTCAGACTGATGGATCACGCAGCCATGATGTTCACAGAGGTAGAAAACGCTTTCGGGGCTGTCCTTCTCCCATTTAAGGCCAAAAGGCGTGGATTCATCGCCAAATTTCAGATACTGCGCCTCCCCACAGTGCGGGCAGGGCACATAAAAACGCATGAAATGTGCCGACTCGTTAGCGGCTTTTTCGATCTGGCAGGAGCCTTTGATTTTAGGCGTCGAGCCGCGAATGGATTTTGGCCATACAGAGCCCTCAATACGTTTATCCCCCAGCAGGGTTGGCGAACCCTCTTTTTCAACATCCGGTTCGAACGAGGAAAGTTCGTCATAGCAGACCACATCCACGGATTTTTCACGGTAGTTTTTGGCGGCAGCGCCGCCCAGGCACCAGAAACCGACGCCCGATGAAAAGCGTTTCAGCGTGAGGGTATTATCACGATGTTTACGACCCAGCCATGGGGAAAGGTCTTTCAGGCATGGCACGTCCCTAATCGTCGTCTCCACGTGAGACTTCATAAAATCTTCAGCGGCAGAATCCGTGGGCTGAAAAAGCAGACTGTTTCGGGATTTATGCTCAATAAAATACCCGACCACCCCCAGCAACATCTTTGTATAGCCAACACGGGCAGATTTAATCAGATTAACAGTGCGGACCTGATCATTCCCCATACTGTTCATGATGGCGATCTGGAACGGCAGCGTTTTCCATTCGCCGTCACCGTATGAGGATTCTTTCGGCAGATAATAATACTGGTCAGCCCATTCAACTGCCGTCATCGGTACAACCCTGACCAGAGGCTGCAGCGCAACCGAAACGGCAGCCATCAGATTATTCAGTTGTTGCTCTGATATATTCATCCAGCAAATCCGGTAATTTATCCCCTGCCCGCGCACACTGATTTGCGCCCTTCGCAATAAGGGTTTTCAGATGGTCAAGATGACGTGGCGTTAAATCCGGGAACTGTCGCTGCATGGATAACGGAATAGAATCAAGCGTACTGGACAATGCCATCGCCAGCTTGCTGAGGGCGAAAACGCAGAAGTCTGAATCGATGAGCTTACCTTCGGTTACCTGATTTTTAAGTTTTTGAGCTACGGCCTGTTCTTCTGTCAGTTCAGCTCTGGCCCGAAGCAGCCTTTCCTCCAGATCGCCCCCGTCATCAGGTGTTCTATGATTGTGTTGTCGCCGCTCGCGATCTATCTCCAGTACAGTTTTAACGTCATAAAAAACTTCCCTCCCCCGACGCTCGACAGGAGGAACGCCCCATTTATCAAATGCCTGAACAGAGATACCGATGGAGGAGGCCATATCACTTTTATTCAATAAAAAGGCCATCTCCTCTCCATAAGTCATCGATAAAAAGCGATACAACAACCATGTGTTTTTACAAAACCATTTGATATCATTTAATTTTTTCACATTAATGACATCAAAGCACATCGTAAGGTTGTTGTATTTATTTTATTTTCACCTTACTTATCAATTAGATATACCAAACAATTAAACAACAACCACCCCCTCAAAAAATCTCATAAATAGCGAAAAACCGCGAGGTCGCCGCCCCGTAACCTGTCGGATCGCCGGAAAGGACCCGAAAAATGATAATAATTATCATCTACATATCACAACGTGCGTGTACGCCATCAAACCACGTCAAATAATCAATTATGACGCAGGTATCGTATTAATTGATCCGCATCAACTTAACGTAAAAACAACTTCAGACAATACAAATCAGCAACACAGAATACGGGACAACCTCATGTCAACGAAGAACAGAACCCGCAGAACAACAACCCGCAACATCCGCTTTCCTAACCAAATGATTGAACAAATTAACATCGCTCTTGATCAAAAAGGGTCCGGGAATTTCTCAGCCTGGGTCATTGAAGCCTGCCGTCGGAGACTAACGTCAGAAAAGAGAGCATATACATCAATCAAAAGTGATGAAGAATGAATATCCCGGTTTCTTTACCTCCCCTCCCACCCCGCACAGGACTGGCGAGCGTGTGGGACAAATATGTGAGTCATAAACGCCTTATCCTCAGAAATGCAGTTGGCATCCGAACAGGACGATATTGTAAATTCACCTAATTACGAGGCATTGCAGTAGTTGAATTGTAGTTCTGTATTAGCCTGACAGTGACAGAATGCGATATTGACTCTGTCACAGGTGAAATAGTTTGAATGGTTAGCAGTTATGGTGATCAGTCAACCACCAAGGAATAATCCTTCGAATTCTTATCGTGCTTCACCAACGCTGCCTCAATTGCCCTGAATGCTTCCAGAGACACTTGATGTTCTATACATGCAATTACAACATCCGGGTAACCCATCGAAATGGTGCTATTAAGCATAGTTTTTACACGAACCTGCTCCTGGGAGGGGGCATCAGTGTATTGATCTTTATGCATTTTGTCGCTCCATGCGTTTGCTCTTCACTTGCGGCTAAAAATATAACGTCAAATCACTCAGCATGAAAGAGTGAAAGTTTCAGCGCGTTTCCCTTACATAATCTGTCATTTGTATTCTCTTCAGGCATACCGGAAAGACTAGGTATTGTCACACAACCAATACCATCGACAATCGAGATTTATATCTATTCGGTAATGTTTAAATATAACAAAACCCCGTAAAAACGAGGTTTATGGGTAATTTGTATTGTTGAATAGCATCTGATGAGAAATTGATGCTAATACTATAAACATACTAGATTAAATCAATCTTGATATCATAGCTTTCAAGACCAGTCATTTTTTCCCGTGCAGTAAACTGGATACTGGTAACTTCTTTCCCGGTCTTTTTCTTAAGCTCAATGATTTTTTTTGTTATATATTCAGAAATATCTGCTTCTGTTTTTGTTTTTAACTCTTCAATGTTCATCATTTCCTCTTTTAGTCTGTTATGACTTTCCTGGTACACAGTAGTGTCAATTATATGGAGCAAACGTATAAAAGATAAGATGAAACATCGCAATAATCAACATACGACGGTCTAAATTTCACACAAACAGATAAAGATGATTATCATTTATTATCAATGCATTAGAATCAAATCAATTCAAGAGTCTCATTGCTGCTTCCAGAATTTCTTCTGAAGTTACATGTCGATCCGCTGCTACATAAATGACTTTATGATCTCCGGTCAGAGATGGAAACCCTGCAGCCATTACAGTGAGGTGTGTTGTTTCGCCATTTGGATATTCACGCATGATGGTGTTAACTCCGGTCATCACTGGCACTACCATTGCTGGTTCAGAGTTAAAAAAAACTATTATTTTTTTCATAATGTTACCGTAATATGTGAGTATCCATCGACTAGACACTAAGCAAAAAAGCTCCCGAAGGAGCCTTCATTTTCACTTTCTTAAATCTAACGACAGACGGCTAACATTTAAGTATTGTGAAATATTATCAAATGTAATCATCATTGATTTACAAAAGATACATTTTGCCCCGAAAGGATTCCTGTCAGAAACATCAAAAGATGATGTTCTATACTGAGAACCATGGCAACACGGGCATCTAAAGTGAATATGGTTTGTAATATTTTCTACCTCAAAGTGCCACTACATGAACAGCCGCGGGGCCTTTAGGTCCGTTCTCAATACCAAATTCGACTTCCTGATTCTCAGTTAACGTTTTGAAATCGTTGCTCTGAATAGCTGAGAAATGGACAAACACATCTTTGCTACCATCTTTCGGCGTGATGAAACCAAAACCTTTTTCAGGGTTAAACCATTTCACTAAACCAGTCATTTTGTTAGACATCATTATTACCTTTTGAAGAAGTTAGCCCTTGGGCAGAATGGTCCGAAAAAAAATATCAGAGAGAAAAACCAACAAGGAAATCTCAAGAGGTACAAATAATAAATTTATAACAATGACTGCTTCAGATAATTTTGTAACAAACCAGAACACCATTAACGCATGATTAACCAACCATAGCAAGGATTACTTTTGTAAAGAAAAACACACGAATGAAACAATAGCTTTATTTATTAATAAAACGTGTCATTCTGTCTAATGACCTTTTATCTTACCCTTAAGATTTCAAGGATTTTGACTCATGGAAGAGTCCTTTTTATTTAAATTTCACATTCAGCGCTAAAAATAATCCGATTTAATATTAATCTACATCTGATATTTTTTATCTCTTAAAGATTCATAAATCCGTTGACAAGTCACTCCTGCGATGTAGCGTTTGTCAGCAATTTCAGCATAAAGCTGAGCTTCTGCTGCAATATCTCCGAGCATGTTGGTGAGCATTCCTTCGGCGGCTTTGGTTGTTTTGCCTCTGACGGCAGCGGCAAGATTTGCGGTATGCTGCGCTGCGTCAAGGCGTATGGCATATTTTGTTGCTTCGGCACGCAGCTGGTTAACACTATCAGACAGATCAGCAGCCCTGGCAGAAATTTCAGCGGCTTTCTGTTGTGCATCTTTAACAGCCTCATCACGGGATATAGTTCGCCCCTGTTCAATTATTCGAGCAGCAAATTGGACATTTACCTCTTGAGATAATTCGGCAGCATCACGCTCCGCCCATTTTTTTTGCCATCCTCTGTCGCTCCAGACATTACCTACGACAAATCCTACCAACACGAGCAAAATCACCGTGAATATCTGATTCACTGTTCTATCCCCCAGCAGGTTAATGCACTCTCCTGGTCACGACGAATAACCTGACCGTAACAATTATTTGAACGAATGCGGCAATCACGTCCACCGTCCTTTATCCACCAGCGAATCGCCTCGCATGCGCCTTTACGATCACCGGCATTAAGCCGCTTATAAAACGTCGACGGAAAACACTTACCAGGGCCAATGTTATAGGGACAGAATGACGCGATACCGGCTTTCTGTGGCTCGGTCAGTGGAACTTTTATATTGCGCTCCACCCATGCCAGCGCCTTATCCCGCTCAATGGCGTTAACCTGGGCGCATTTTTCCTTCGACAGTTTCATTCCCGGAATAACAGGTTTACCGTCCACCATCGTTGCTCCCCGACAGATGGTCCATATGCCGGAGCCATCGCGGTATGCAGTGGTGTGATTCCCCTCTTTTTCATCCAGAAACTGATCGAGAATGTCAGGGGCAGGAGCACTGGCGGCAATCAGTGCCAGAACAGCAGCCGACAGGCTGTATCTGATTTTTACGTTCATGGATATTTATCAGGATTTATCGGCTTCAAATCCCTGGATATGTTAAATCTTACCTCACCAGTGATGGGCACTGGCGGGAGGAGGATGTCAATCTGATAAACACAGAGGTGACTATGGATTACACAAATCTACCAAAACAAACTTTTGCTGATTTAATCGCACTCAGGCAAGCAGTCGTAGCCCTAATCAACTTGTTGCCGGAGAAGGAAAAGGAATTAGTTAAAGCGCTTCTTAACAGAACTGCCGCCGATTTTTCATCATATCCACTGACAGATGACCTTGCGGACCTTCCTGAATTAATTGCAGCGTCCGCCATTAAGCTTACTGAAGAGATTTACCCTCCTCAAAAATCTTCACAAAATTCCTGCGAGTAACTTCAATGCAATAATCGTAAAACGCCGCAAACTGCTCATCGCGGCGTTTTTTTTCATCTTCAGAAGGAATCAGCACCGACAATTTTTTATTCAGATCAGCGACGCTGCCCTCCAGTTTTTCAATGGGCGATTCAATATCATCTTTTTCTGACCGCAATGCCGTCGGTGGCGTCTTCAGAGAACCAGTAATTCTTCCCGGTAGCTTTCCTTTGTAGGTTATCCACACATTCTGCGCCTCTAAAATTATGGGGCGCTTTTCCGGCGACTGCTCATCCCCTTCACATAACCCGGCTGCAACTTCCAGGAAGACCTGTCTGATGCTCCTTCTGGCTGCTGCCTCATAAAACCCCAGCGCGGCACCTTCAACACGGTCCAGCGAGATGTCCAGGTCAAAAATTTCACCGTCAAAGCGTTTTTTGTCCCTTAATGCTACAGTTACCGCAACTTTATTCTCAAAATTGCGGATCCCTTTCACAATCAGTTCATAGTTTTGTGTCATTGAATTACTCTCCCCGTGCAACCTTACGCTTGTCTTCTTTAATCTTGAAATAAAGGTTTGTCAGGTACGTCAGCAAGCCAAATACCAGACTACCCAGCACACCGATTGCAGCCCACTGTGACGGAGTTACTTTATCGAGTAACTGCAATGCCCAGAAACCAGCATTACCAGCCGATGTGCCATAGGCGATACCTGTTGTTAACTTATCCATTGATTTCATATCCTCACCCCGATGTACACAGATGGTGCAATATGTTTGAAAAGATCGGAGTCTATGGGGTAGTTTTTATAGCAAACGTTGTTCTCAACGGCGCTAAAAAACAGGCACATTAAAAATGTGGGTAATTATTTTAAAAGAAAATCATATGTTAAATAATAATACGAGATATGTTTTCATATTTAGTGTACTGTATACGGCCATTTATACAGGAAAAGCCTATGTCAGAACGTAAAGACTCAAAATCACGCCGTAATTATCTCGTTAAATGTTCCTGCCCAAACTGCACCCAAGAGTCAGAACACAGTTTTTCAAGAATACAAAAAGGTGCCCTTTTGATCTGCCCTCATTGCAACAAAGTATTCCAGACAAATCTTAAAGCTGTAGCTTGATTGATTTTATTCGTAACAAGTATTTTTTATATTTTAATAACATATTTAAAGCAGATAATAAAAAACCCGCCTGAGCGGGTTTAATATTGTGGTACTTTTTGTGGGAGTCATCCACTTACGCACTTTGTTTTGCTATGCCAGCAGTTAGCTTCTGCTGTAAAACTATTCATGCAGCAAACCTGCACTTCACCACAATGGTTAGCATACTTTTCCTGATTAAGTTATTGCCAAATATGCTGGCCATTGTTTCATGTATTGGACCTCCTTACTATTTATTAAAGAGATCCAATATTCACCACTCTGTCTGTATCTCCACTCAGGCATCAGCCTTCTTCGTTATCGTATACAGACAAACTATGAATTTTAATCAGTAATTATGACATTTGCTGCTGCAGGACCTTTAGCACCACTCTCTACAGAGAAGGTAACCTTTTGACCTTCAAATAAGGTTCGATAATTATCATTCTGAATCGCAGAAAAATGCACAAACACATCTTTACTACCATCAACAGGAGAAATAAAGCCAAAACCTTTATCAGCGTTAAACCATTTTACTAAACCAGTCATTTTATTTGACATTCTACATTCCTTAACTTGAGCCTTTCGGCATAAATGGCTTGTATAACAGAAACGACTTCGTACTTAATTGGAGAGACTCAAAGAAGGAATAAGTGAATAACACCTGAAATGAGAACTGCTTTAGTAAACTACTTCGTATATCGTCTGTTCTTCAAACCGACGCAATCATTAACGCATAGTTGAACATATGAAGCAATGTTTATTTTAGACATCCAGCCATCTTCAACCCCATCAAAAAACTATAGCTTTCTTCAGGAACGTGTGTATAGTGCGCCAAGTTATCAGTATTAAGGAATTTTTTGTCCCGTAAAATGACAGGAATTCTCAAAACCTTTGACGGCAAAAGCGGCAAAGGTCTTATAACCCCATCCGATGGTCGTATCGATGTCCAGCTTCATGTTTCAGCGCTCAATCTCCGCGATGCAGAAGAAATTACCACCGGATTACGCGTGGAATTTTGCCGGATAAATGGTCTGCGTGGACCATCAGCTGCCAATGTTTACCTTTCATGAGCTATATTAAAGCTTTAACTTCAAGCCCCATCGAATCAAACATGGAGAGTTTTCATGAATAAACCCGTCTGTCTTGATGACTGGTTGATTGGCTTTAAAAGCTTATGCTGTACTTTGACCTTAATAGCTCTGCTAATAATGTAATAAGCAAACTCATTGTATCTATGGACATTGTACTGGAAGAAAACATTTTAAACATCAGGCAAAAAACAAAGTCACCCGATAAATAATAAGTAAACTAACATGAATCCCGTAATGAGATTCAACATCTCTATTACCCTATTTAAAGCACAAAAACCCGCTCATCAGCGGGTTTTCTACTTTTTCTTAACTTCGGGTATACAAAGCCCATCGTTGAAAAAATTTTATCCATATTTTTTGAAAAATGCAAGCATCACGTCGCCATCTTCGGCGAAAATCACTTATCTCGTCACCTTTCTCAATTGTGCTTCAGCGTAAGATTCCTCCTGCCAGCACTTTGTAACCAGTTTATCAATGACATTTGCATATCCTTTATACCACTGATAATCACTCAGGTCCGGTACCAGCTTCTGGACATGATGCCGCGCCAGTGTGGTTGGTAAACGACTAAACCGTTTTCCATTGCAACGCCCACAAATCTTATAAACAGGTGTGCCATGAAGCCGGGTCCTTTTTTCATCCAGGACAATACCTTTACCCTTACACCCTCTGCACGCTGTGCTGACTTCTCCCTTACCATGGCAATGCTGACATAGTTCCTTCACCCACTCTTCTTTGATAACAGATTCCCCGCTTCTGGAGTGTTTCACCACTTCGCGCAATACATTATGAAATCCAGTACCAGCACAATGCTCACAACGAGCCTTACTTGCCGCAGACCTGGAATAATCAGCAAAGGCAAAATTCACAAGGTAAGGAATAATCTGTAGCCGGGTTTCTTCACTCAATTTATTCAATGTCGGGTTATCCAGTGCCATCGCGTAATTGAGCAGACCTTCAATCGCAAACTGAGGATCCTGAACACCAACTTTTGCCAGGAATAAGGCAAACCCAAGCGGTGCTTTCGATTGCACCATCCCCTGCGCAGCCATCACATCCGTAATCGTTAAACCACCAGAGCCTGTCGCCGGTGCGTCATCACTCAATTTTGGAGATTTTGGGGAGTAATATTTTGGTAAGGCTTCAAGGTTCATGCTCGTTCTCCACTTACGCCAGTACGCCTATTGCCAGCGCACGATCGATAAAACGAAATATCAGCTCCAGCTGGGAGCCATACTTCTCTTCAAATGCCACGGTATCCGCATGCAGCTCGTCGTGATGCTTTCTGCACAAAGGCAACACAAAAAGGTCATGCGCTTTTGTACCCATTCCCCCCTGATCGTGGCCTATCAGGTGGTGGGGATCATCAGCAGGTTTTCCACAACATGCGCACGGCTGCGTCTTAACCCAGCGCGTGTACTTTTCATTAACCCAGCGGTGACGTTTTGGGCGTAACATAAAAGACTCCGGCGACTCCGGATCCACTTTCAGCGCCAGCACCTTTTTCGCCTTATCCTGGATGATGCTGGTGGCAGGAACCGAAGGCACAAGGTCACTTTCCCGGGTAACAGACGGCACAACAGGCTTCGGTAATCTCAGTGCCTTACGGGCTGCACTTTCCGGTAAGGCATCCGCCAGATCATTACGAATCAGCCACCAGCACAGTTCCGGCATTGTCACAACATGACTGTCATCAAAACCGAGATCCCGACGCACAACAGACAACACCCAGCGGGCACAGTTATCCGTTGCCATTGATTCCAGCCGTTCCGTGAACTGATCGCGCAGCTGGTTATCGCAGTGCCAGCACAGACGGATTGCGCCCGGAGCGTGTCGCATTGTTGTCATATTCTCGCTGTGCCAGTCGGAATGAGGCCACTGGCAGCCTTTTTCACGAAGTAACCAGCTTTCAAGACATTCCACGCCACCAGCACGACGGATCACTGCCTCATTGCGGAACACGGCCCGAACGGCAGGATCATCCGCCAGCGGTTGTGATGCCGCCGGAACGGCACCACTGGCGAAAGATGAATAACGTTCCGGCTCAGGCTCCAGCAGGACACGCCCCTGCATAAACAAGGGCATCAGCTCTGAACCTGGTCTGAACAATACGATCCCCATACGCGGGGCAATTTCAGGGGTCAGTAGTGCTCTCACGGTCACCTCAATGAACGGTATCGAGCAGCTTTAACAGCTCAGGGAATCGGGATTCGAAGAAATGCGGCTGCGTCTCGCGCGGATTTGCAGGACTGGTGATGTTCTTGCCGAACATGCAGCCTTTCGCGGTCAGCGACCAGAATTTTTTGATGTTGTTAATCGCGGTACGACTGTATCGTTCGCGTTGTTCAACGATCCCCAGCTTCGCCATCTGGTGATATGCCTGATTAGCCGTCAGGCGGATACCATACTGCTTCAGCAGTGCACTCAGCGACAGCGTAGGGCGGCTTGAACCATCTGGCGCATCAGCAGGTGCATCAATGGCATAGATCGGCATAAGTTCAGGAAGACCAGCTACCTTTGATAATTTCTGGTATGCACCAAGTTTCGAGGAGTTTGACAGATTTAGAGTCTTTGCTGCTGATTCAAGCAGAATGACCCCGGATTTAATTTTGTCGGATGTGGTTTCTTCTGGTGATGAATTATGAAGCGCATCAAAAGTACGTATCACTTTTAAGCTGAATGCCGGGCTGATCCACATTGCATATGCATAGACCAGCTCTTTACAGACATACGTCCCACCATTGCGCCCCTGAATGGTGATGACAGGAATACTACGGGAATCTCCCGTAGTTTCTTCTTCCAATAATTCCACAAGAGCCTTCGTTTCAGGACGACGCATAAACTCGTGAACTTCCAGCGAACGGGAGGAGCGATTCTCACCAGCGGCAAGAAGAGCAGCTTTCTGAAGGTCGTTAAGACAGTAGTTAGATTCGAAGTACTGGCGCACAGAAACGCCATCAATTACAAGCAACTGATTCATTGGTTTCTCCACAAATTTTTATCCACGAGCGGGACTGCACTCCCTTTTCGTTGATGCAGGATGAACTTACTGCGATTTTTAATAGTTATCAAGGATACACTGTTCATAAATACAGTATCTTTAACGAGGTAATACCCAAATTTAGGGTGTTGCTCAATTCCGTTACCGAGTTGCTAATTTGCAACTCGCTTTTTCGTACTTACTGATAGTGATCTCGACCTTCCCCTCCGGGATAACCGGTCCCCACTCCACCAGCATTCTTTTCACCTGACTGTCGTCTTCCCACACACCCGCGTGGGTCAGGGCGTCAAACAGCGCCTTGTTATAGTTGTCCAGATCGCGGATCCGGTTATCCGGAGGAAACAACACGATCTCCACTGAAGCAGGTGCCGACGTTGGTTTTGGCAGACGACGTAACTGCTCAACTATTGCTGCACACGCCGCGCTCTGGAATTTTCGCCCCGCCGCGCTTATCAGGCTCTTACCAGCAAACGCCCCTTTGTTGGGGTGTCGCCAGTACGTGTTCACGCTGGGCGGAAAAGGCAGGATCAGCTTCATACTTTCAGGCCCCTCTCATGTAACCAGTGGGCTGCACGCAGCCTGGCGTTTTCCTCACCGGCAAGCAGTGAGCGGATAATCCCGACCGCCTCGCTGTCGTCGTCCTTCACCACGGTATGAAGCGTGATCCCCCGGGCCACACCACGCTTTATCGTGATGACGCCTTTTTTCTCCAGTGCGCGAAGATGCTCCACCGCTGCATTCACTGAACGGTATCCCAGCATGGTTGCCACCTCCTGATTGGTTGGCGGGAAGCCACGTTCTTTCTGATAAGAAATCAGCATATCCAGCACCTGCTGCTGGCATTGAGTTAAAGTCGTCATGCCGCCATCTCCCTGACCAGTTTTTCCGCCTGCTGGCGAACCTGCGCCAGAAACGCCTCACCACATGCCTCAAGTTCATCGCGCCCGATGTAGCTGATTGCCGGTCCCTTCCAGGTCTTGTCGAAAACAGCAATAGCACCAGCGAAGAAAGCGCCTGTCGGCACCTGCTTCTCATCTTTCGGGATAAACCAGGCAGGCAGTTCAAAACCAATACGCCCGCGAATAAAAGCAATATGATCTGCATCTTCCGGCCACCACACTTCGCTGGTGGCAGCTTTGATCAGGAAAACATAGCGCCCGCCTTTATCACGCATGGCACTGGCATGTTTCATGATGTAACGCATGCCGGTGATGTATTGCCCCTCATGCTGACTGGCGCGGCTGTATGGGGGATTACCAAAGGCAGCACCTTTAAGCTCCGCAAGACGTTCTGACCAGTCATGCGCCAGCGCGTTGTCTTCCGCCGTGTAATACGCGGTACATTTGGCGTTATCACCGTCAGTAAACAGATCCAGGACAAACGGGCCAAACAGGGTGTTAATTCCCCAGAAAATGTTATCCGGCGTGCGCCACTGATCGCCCACTTCCTTCAGTTCATGGGCTGGTTTGTTCCGCAGCTCCACCAGCTCCTGGCAATATTTATTACTCATTAAGCCCCCACGTAATTCCCTGACAGATACCACTCATCACCCGATACAGCGCGCTTGCTGCTTTTCCGTAAGCACCGCTCACGACGTGCCAGAAAATTGTTTCGTTCTGGCTGGGAGTGGCTTTCACGGAATGCCGCCATCCACACGGTTGCAGCACGACGGTATAAGCCCCTGGACTCCAGTTCTTCAGCCTGGCGGGTCAGGCACAAAATCACCCGGGGATCGTTAGTGCCGACATAGAAATTGCGCACAGGTCTGGTTTCACGAACTGGTTGTGGTTCCGGCTCCTGCGCTCTCTCAGTCAGGCGCGGGAAATGTCTGCGTGTATATCCTTCACAACGGTGAGCCACACGCCCACTCTGACGTAACTTGCTTGCAGACTGCAGAACGCGCTGCCGTGAGTAACCTGCAAAAGCATCCGCAATGTCTCCGGAAGTACACCCCGGATGGGCTTCAATGAATTTCTGAACTTCATTCAAAAGACTCATGATTACCCCCTGAATCCTGCCGGGATCTGGCTGTAGTCCACGTTGTCGTAACTGGCTTTGAAGTACGGGTCCTCGCGTCTGGCTGCAGATACCGCAGGAACTTCCCAGGATTCTTCGAAATGACGATCCGGACCAAAGAACGTGACAGCCTGTTTCACAAATTGTGTGCCGCTGTTACCCATCGCAGATACCCAGCCCGCGTAGCGTTTCACACCTTCCAGCATGGTTTCGGGTTTTACCCCCTCATTCAAACGGGCTTTCCAGGCTTTGAAGGCTGCAGATTTTGAATTGCCACCAGCACGTTTGGGGTATGCCAGCCATGCCTGCTCAAACTCCGGAGAGTATTCCGGTCGGTTTGAACGAACTCGCACAGACTCATCAGCAGATGCACCAACAGCTATTGGTTCATTGACTGGTTCTTTGACTGGTTCTTTGACTGGTTCAAAAGAGTGACTGGTTCTGGGTGAATCTCCTGCACCACCCCCTGGTGCAACTCCTGCACTACCTGGTGAATTTGCTGCACCAGATAGTGAATTATTTGCACTACCCCCTAGTGAATCTCCTGCACCATCAAGATGAAGGAGATAGATATTACTTGAGTTACCTTTTTCACCTTTCCGGGTGACTTTTTTTACCAGCCCGGAATCACAAAGGGCCGCAATATGATTCATCACAGAACGTTTGCTAATCTCGCACTGGTCAGCAATATGCTGGTAGCTGGGCCAGCACTCACCCTGATCGCTGGCATTATCAGCCAGCTTGATCAGAACCAGTTTTCGCAATGGATTACCCACTCGAATTTTCATCGCTTTAACCATCAGCTCCATACTCATGCTGCACCTCCGAGATGCTTCATGTTTTTTCCGGAGCAAAAGGCTATAAGCGGCATACTGATGCGGTAATTACGGCCCAGCGGTTCACAAATCACCTTCTGACATTCACGGTCAACCAGGCTAACACGTAGAACATGCCCTGCAGGCGTGGTGTACCACTGCCCAACTGTAGGAATTGATGTTTTTTTACGCTGAAGCAAACGGCAAATATTGAGGATCAACGGATTAAGCATGACGATGCCCTCCGCTGATATTCAGGAGACGGTGAATATGAAAATTAGCCTTATCCGCCAGACGAATACGTTCAGCCTGCAAGTTAAGAAGGGTTTCTACCAAAACCTGATGCGCCTGCGGATCCGAAAGAGTTACCTTGCGCAGAGCACGTAGTGCAGTTGTTACATAACTGAGTTTATGTAAGTCTTCATCATTCAGACGAGTGAGGGCTGGGACAGTAGCCATGATGGCAGCCTCCGATAACAGTGAATTACCTTCACCACCGGAAACGCCAATTTCGCTGGTGGTGAACTGAACGGGGTTGGCGTAACCGGCGTTATCGGAAACCGGCGCACCTTTCGGTGCCCCCGTCCAGCCCACCATAATTTGGGTGTGCACAGACGCAGACGATAAAAAAGACGCTGGCGCGTCATATATCGCCGATAACATTTCCAGGACGCCAATCCCGTCACCCGCTTTATAAGGTGCCTGAACAGTGTAACGTCCCGGAATGGCAGAATCAATGTGCTGGTGGTCCTTCACACTCAACAAAATCACGCCTGAATTTCCACAAAGGACTAAAGCACTCATGCGGGTAGTCTTTGCGAAGATAGATAACGCGCTGTGTTTCTGGTTCCCAACGAATAACATGGACATAAAGCCCTCTTCCGTCACGAAACCAGCGGTTAAGTTCCCGCACAACTCGCCCCCCACAGTCAGGTAAAGTTCTCTGTGGTTACTTACAGCCAGGTGATTTGGTAATCTGCATTCATGCCGTAACAACAGGTGTTCAGCGACACTGACCACCAGCTGTTGCGACAAACGGTTATTTGCCGTTAAACTGTTCATGCGTTAGTTTCTCCACAGACACAAAACGCCACGACGCCCGGAGCTGCACACTCGCGGGCGTCACTCTTTTCTGGAGCGCAAAAGATTTTGTAGACCAGTGCTGCATGCTCTTGGAGCTTCGAAATTGACAGATACAACTCATCATTAATTGCTGTCTGCTCGTGTGGCTCCACGACCCCATCTTCGATTGCCGAACGAATCTGCTTTGAGTAATTCCCGATCTGTTCGATGACTTCCAGCAGGCGCTGGTTTATATCGGCGTTCTCTACTTCCTCAATTTCAGGAAGCGATACGAACACCCCACCAGCAGACTGTGCGACAGCATCCGCAATGTAGTGAGTGCCAGCCGCGCGCTGTAAAACCATTGCCCATCCCAGCGGGAAAATCTGATCGCCATCGGCACGAAGGCGGTTAAATAATGCGTTCTCTGTTACATCCAGCCAGTCAGCTGCTTCAGCGTAACCACCCGGCAACGCTGCGATAGTTTTTCTGACAGCTTTCACGTACCACTCAGGCTGTTTTTCTACTTTCCAGTGATACTTACCCACGGTTAGCCTCATCGTTCTGTGGTTAAAAATTGAAGGTGTTCTGTTAATCTTTCGGATAGATATCCGGTCTTAAGTCAGATTTCGTAATTGCACCTGACGTGCATTGCTCAAGTTTTTTCGCCAGCACAAAACTGGCTTTTTTATAACCATTGAAAACCAGCCGTAAGTAGCCAGGTGTTGAGCCAACTTTTCCGGCCAACTCGCCCTGCTGTTCTTTGGTTAAAGAGTCCCAATACGCTTTCATACAATATGTACCTCCGGTATACATATTACATGATTGAAATGAACCTTCAAGATACTTGTACCTTATCGGTACAAAGGTTTTAATTTCGTTATGAAAACAATCCATGACATCCGGCGGTCTAACGCCAGAAAACTGAGAGATGGTGTTGGCGGAAATTCATCCTTTGCCACCATGATTGATCGCGAGCCAACCCAAACCAGCAGGTTTATGGGGGATGGCGCTACTAAAAATATCGGTGACAGCATGGCACGGCACATCGAAAAATGTTTCGACCTGCCTGTCGGATGGCTTGATCAAGAACACCAGACAACGAACATCACAAAAAAACCTGATGTTTCAATCACTAACAAACAAATAACGTTAGTCCCTGTCATATCATGGGTACAGGCCGGAGCATGGAAAGAAGTTGGCTATTCTGAGGTTGATTTGAGCACAGCAGAAACGTATCCCTGCCCTGTACCCTGTGGCGAAATGACTTATATCTTGCGGGTGATTGGTGATTCAATGATTGATGAGTACCGCCCTGGAGACATGATTTTTGTTGATCCCGAAGTCCCTGCCTGCCACGGTGACGACGTTATTGCATTGATGCACGATACAGGCGAAACCACCTTCAAGCGATTGATAGAAGATGGAACACAGCGTTATCTCAAAGCATTAAACCCAAACTGGCCTGAGCCTTACATTAAGATTAACGGTAATTGCTCTATAATTGGTACAGTGATTTTCTCGGGAAAACCAAGAAGATACACAATAAAGGCCTAATCAATATTTATGAACCTGCTTCGGCAGGTTTTTTTATACTTGACAATGTACCCATGAGATACATAATGTATCCAAAAGAAACATGAGGCAGGCAAGATTCAAACAAAATTTGGTTGTAACACGGCGTATGGCACATGCGTCGTTAGCGGTCTGGGGACGTTAAAGGGGACAATCCACTTCTTGCTCGGGCAAACAAACCAGGTAGCCGGAATGTGCAAGTCAATGATGATGCTGATAAGACGCCTAACCAGCGTGGCGATCCGGTTTGACGCCTGGGAAGAGACCAGGGTGCAACGATGAGGGCATTTATGGAGCCGCGACAAAGTGTGGTGCCGTAACTGGCTAAGTGCTCTCAGCGTTGTGGTAATCCGCGAAATGGCGCGGCGGTAAGTATGGCGGGGTTACTCTTTCCCCGTTGAGGACACCGGATTGTCAGGTTGACCATACGCCTGAGTGACAACCCCACCACAACAGCCACTGCTTTGGCGGTACCAGTTTGTACACTTGCTTCCGGCTGGTACCGCTCTTTTTACAAAACAGAGAAGAGCATCACCGGACGACAGGCTCATAACCCAATCCATCCGGGCGGCTGCCACCGCAGGTGTTCTTCTCTGTTTTGTGGAGAAACCAACCGACCTTGCAGGGTCGATATGATGAGGAGCAGCAAAATGGCTAGCGAACGCAGTACTGATGTGCAGGCATTTATCGGGGAGCTGGACGGCGGCGTATTTGAAACCAAAATCGGCGCAGTTCTCAGTGAAGTCGCTTCCGGTGTGATGAACACGAAAACCAAAGGTAAGGTCTCACTCAACCTGGAAATCGAACCATTTGATGAGAACCGTGTGAAAATCAAACACAAACTCTCATATGTTCGCCCGACTAACCGCGGGAAAATTTCCGAAGAAGACACCACCGAAACGCCGATGTATGTCAATCGCGGTGGTCGCCTGACTATTCTGCAGGAAGACCAGGGACAATTACTGACTCTTGCCGGTGAACCTGACGGAAAACTACGCGCAGCAGGTCATTAATATCGTTCTTAATTAACTGATTATTTATCTCATCACTGAATATCTTTATATAGTGAGGACTTATTATGTCTCAGAACTTAGACGCAACCGCAATTAATCAAATCCATGCCCTTATTTCTGCTCAGGGTGTTAATGAAATTATCAGTAATATTGGTGCCGATGCTGTGGCATTGCCTGAGAATTTCCGCATTCATGATCTGGAAAAATTTAATTTAAATCGCTTCCGTTTCCGTGGTGCGCTTTCCACTGCCAGCATCGATGACTTTACCCGTTATTCTAAAGATCTTGCAGATGAAGGCACCCGCTGCTTTATCGATGCTGATAATATGCGTGCCGTCAGTGTACTTAACCTGGGTACTATTGATGAACCAGGTCACGCAGATAACACCGCCACTCTCAAACTGAAAAAGACAGCACCGTTCTCTGCCCTGTTGTCTGTTAACGGCGAGCGTAACTCCCAGAAGTCACTGGCAGAATGGATTGAAGACTGGGCCGACTACCTTGTGGGCTTTGATGCTAATGGTGACGCTATTCAGGCAACAAAAGCGGCTGCGGCAGTCCGTAAAATCACGATTGAAGCAAACCAGACCGCTGATTTTGAAGATAATGACTTCAGCGGCAAACGCTCCCTGATGGAATCTGTCGAAGCGAAGACCAAAGACATTATGCCAGTGGCATTTGAATTTAAATGCGTTCCGTTTGAAGGTCTGAAAGAACGTCCGTTTAAATTACGCCTCAGCATTATCACTGGCGATCGTCCTGTACTGGTTCTGCGCATTATTCAGCTGGAAGCGGTGCAGGAAGATATGGCTAACGAATTTCGTGATCTGCTTGTTGAGAAATTCAAAGACAGCAAAGTAGAAACCTTTATTGGTACTTTCACCGCCTGATTTCATTACTGCAAATGCCCCTGCGGGGGCATTTATGGAAACGTAATTAACTCAATAATCACCGGATGGTGAGGGCTTCCTTTTACCCAAACTCAGCGCGGTGCAGCGCATATACGTGGAGAACAAAATGTCATTTATTAAAACTTTTTCCGGGAAGCATTTTTATTATGACAAGATAAATAAAGACGACATCGTGATTAACGATATCGCGGTTTCCCTTTCAAATATCTGCCGCTTTGCCGGTCATCTTTCTCACTTCTACAGTGTCGCCCAACATGCGGTGCTTTGCAGCCAGCTGGTGCCGCAGGAATTTGCTTTTGAAGCGTTAATGCATGATGCAACAGAAGCGTATTGCCAGGATATTCCCGCTCCACTGAAACGCCTTCTTCCTGACTATAAACGGATGGAAGAAAAAATTGACGCCGTAATCCGTGAGAAATACGGGTTACCCCCAGTTATGAGTACGCCCGTGAAATATGCCGATCTTATCATGCTGGCAACCGAACGCCGCGATCTCGGGCTTGATGATGGCTCTTTCTGGCCTGTACTGGAAGGCATCCCGGCAACAGAGATGTTCAACGTGATTCCACTGGCACCTAGCCATGCCTACGGGATGTTTATGGAACGTTTTAACGAGTTATCGGAGTTACGCAAATGCGCATGAATGTTTTCGAAATGGAAGGGTTTCTTCGCGGGAAATGTGTACCGCGAGATCTGAAAGTGAACGAAACAAATGCTGAGTACCTGGTACGTAAATTCGACGCGCTTGAAGCTAAATGTGCGGCACTGGAAAACAAAATAATACCAGTGTCAGCTGAACTGCCACCAGCAAATGAAAGTGTTCTGTTATTTGATGCTAACGGAGAAGGCTGGCTGATTGGCTGGCGTTCTCTCTGGTACACCTGGGGACAAAAAGAAACCGGAGAATGGCAGTGGACATTTCAGGTCGGGGACCTTGAAAACTTCAATATCACTCACTGGGCAGTAATGCCAAAAGCGCCGGAGGCTGGAGCATAATGACCACATTTACCAATAAAGAACTGATTAAAGAAATCAAAGAACGAATCAGCAGCCTAGAGGTTCGAGACGATATTGAGCGCCGTGCTTATGAAATTGCTCTGGCATCGCTAGAAGAGGAGCCGGTGGCATGGCTGCATTCAGAAAATGGCTTAGGTATTCCGGCAATAACGAGGAGTAAAAACATTGCTGACAGTTGGTTATCAAAGGGCTGGTATGTTCAGCCGCTATATATAGCCAAGCCAGTGCCGATGGTGCCAGATGCTCGTCCGTCTTTAAATAATGGCATAGTCGGCTTTGATGAAGGCTGGAACGCCTGCCGCGCCTCCATGCTTAATGGTGCCGAACCTGTAAGCCAGACTTATAAGTTGAACGAGCTGTCGGGCAACTCTCCGGTAACTCCGGATGGTTGGATAAGCTGTAGTGAGCGAATGCCGAACGATAAACAGTATGTTTGGTGTTGGGGTAAGTCTTACGGCTGGACTGAGTGCGATACCTTCGAAGGGTATTACGATTGTTCGAGAAACAAATGGTGGGCAGTTACTGACAATGGGGAAGAACCGGCATCGAAAGTAACCCACTGGATGCCGCTACCGGAGCCGCCGCAGGAGGTGAAGTAATGAACAACTTAATGACAACTAAACAAGTCGCCGATTTCTGTGGTGTTTCAGTATCGACAGTTCTTCGCTGGAACAGCGTAAACAGGAGAACTGGCCAGAAATACAGGCCTGACTTTCCAGATCCTGATATTAAATCCTGCCCAAATAAATGGGCATCACACAAGATTTACAGATTTGCGGGAGTGATTGATTAATATGTATTAGCTTAGATGTGAGCTGACACATCTATGATTAGATGCCAAACCTAATCTGAGCGTCCACTCTTTACCAAGAGCGGACGTTACCAATGACCATATGACATGAATCGATAAGATCAAAACATTATCGCCAAGAAATGTATTGATACAAATAAAATTGATTACCCCCTTACTCTTGTTGAAAAGTTAGTCGTAGAGTACCTATCGCAATGTAATCAGCTTTAATCATCTGAAAATTACTCCTTAAAAATTAGCTTTTATATACTGAACAAATTAAATCTCTGTTTCTTTTCCTGTTCGGCTCAACCAATACTCCATTGTTTGAGTATGAATCTTTTCAGCGTATATTTTTTCAATTAATTTATCTCGTTTTTCTTTAATGACTTTACGCAGTGAATCATATAACATAAAAAAACGTTCATCATCTTCCTCATTATTACCGTAATTTATTTGATTGAGTTCTGAAAAAATATGATAGCACCTTTTTTTCTTGGTCCCCGGCAATATTAAAACCAAGCCGCATTGATCATATTCAAATTCACCTTTATGGGCAGCAAAGTTATGTCTAACATTCATAATAGAATCATGTAACTCTCTGTATTTTTCTGGCACATGCTTTCTCTGCAATGTGAATCGACGCCCTTTCGCCTCTGTAAAACACTTACCGTAAGTAACAACTTTTGATATAAATAAAGACTTTAATATTAGATTCTTTTCTAAATCAGGATAAATAAAGTGTTGTTCTCTATTAATGTTATTACAAATGTTTTTTATTATATTCTCCCAACCAATAACATTCCGAAGATCTTTATCCAGCAACTGTAAGGCCACATATTGTTCTACAAAGCGGCCTTTTAAAGGTATTCGTGGTAATATTACACCTTTCTGCTTATAAACTCTTTCTATCGTATTATCTGGATATTGGATCTTCCTTATTTCTATTCCGTCTTCTTCTGATACCCTTACTAATGGTTCATTTTTTAACTTTGACATGTTAACCCTCTTAAATAAAAAACTAACTTTATCCAGATAGTGTCCGTTAAGAAGTTTTCGTTACAACTAAGTTTCTAGGTAAATCATGAATCAACCTATAGTATCAAAAACATTTGGTGGTAAACATCTGCATTTATCAAATAGCAGGAGCGATTTAGGGGCATAGGGATAGTGATGATATCTATACCCGTGCCCTCTTATGTCAACACAATGGCGTAAACTTAACGCTCACATCTCGCTCAAAGTGTGCTAGGAGATTTGGTTATGTTCAGGTGATACAAACCGTCAGTTTGAATCAGAGATAGTACAATTAACAATCGATTCAACCCTCTTCCACCATGCCAGGTAAGCTTTACGCTGTTCTTCTAGATAATCGCTCTTATCATAAACTTGCCATACCCCTGGCAGCTTATGACCAAGCATAATTTCTGCGATATGAGGCGCAGTAAGATCAGAAAAATTTGTTCGTGCTGTCCGTCTCAAGTCATGAAGAGACCAATGAGGGAATTGATATCCTAAACGCCGCCACGCGTACTGCATTAAATTGTAAGGCAGCGACTGTAATGATGTCCTACCGACTGGCTCCCTGCTTCCTTCCTTAGTAAAAAGCATATCGGAACCGTTGTTCATAGAGATAACGTATTTTATAAGCTCTTCAACCGGTTCAATAATGGGCCGCTTTAGCGGTTCGCCTGTTATGTCCCCTGTCTTATGTCGTTCAGGTGGTACAGTCCATACCTTATTTATGAAATCAAAATCACCCACCCTAGCAGTAATTAGCTCCGAACTACGGCAACCAAAATGCAGTAATAGTTTAATGAAGGCCCTGTATTTGGGAACCATTCTAGAGCCATCGATCGCAGCATAAAGAATTTTAATTTCATCGTGTGTCAGAAACCGTTTCTTCTGACCTTTACGGATATCCATATCTTTACCCGTGATATCCGACAGCGGGCGAGTTTCAATAAGCTTTCTCTTATACGCCCAGACATGGGCCTGCTTTGCGTTAATTAGCAATCGGTCTGCTATTGCTGGAGTCTTAGTGCTAAGAGGCTCCAGGACTTCTAACCAATCATGCAATGTAGCTGCATCGTGAGGGATATTCCCGATTTTAGAGAACAGGTGCAGCTCAAACGAGCGGAGTATCTGTTCAGAACCCTTTTTATTTTTTACACAATATGCTTCATACCAGGCACGGATCACAGACTCTACCGTCATGGCTTCAGTAGCTTTTCGTTTTTCAGCCTGCTTGACCAATCGTGGATTACGGTTTGACTCGAGTTCACCACGGAGACGGATAACTTCTTCTCTGGCCTCTTTTAATCCAGTTGCCGGGTAAGTTCCGATATCAAGACGCTCACCTTTCCCTGCCCATTGATAACGATATTGGAACACTACGCGACCTTTCGGTGATACTCTGACAGACAGACCATCACGATCGGATTTAACCAAAACCTTATCACGTTCCTTTCCAACGACTGAACGCAACCACGCATCAGACAGCGCCATTACTCACCTTGTACAAATCGCAAAACACCTCTGCTGCTTTGTACATTATGTACAAGCATATGTACAGATTTTTGATGAAAGCAACCTGATCGATTTAAAGTTACATGAAAGAATTTTCAATTAAAGAAGCCACATAACCATATGTATTTAAATGAGTTATATAACCAGACCTCAATTAACTGAAAGGATTTTGAAAGAGTAAAAGAGCTTTAATTTGGGATTAATTATTGGGGTGAGAAATAATGGCAAAAGTGCGGCGCTTCGCCACCTCTTGCAAATAAGGAGACAACGTCATAATTCTTTCTTCTTGAGTAAGCGGCATCGCGCCGCGCTTGTTGAAAACGAAAAATTGCGGCTATTTTACCCATCAACGGGGGGGAGGCAATCAGTGTTTACACAGGAGCTGCTCCAGTTCGTGCAACGAAGAAACGGTCCAGGTGGGCGCGATGCCTTCTGGTTGCTCGCGATTGTGCGCATTCAGCCAGCAGGTCGCAAGCCCGGCGTTGATGCCACCGAGAATATCGGACTCGGCAGTGTCGCCAACCATCAGCACGCGTGAACGGTCAGGATTGCCCGCCTGTTCCAGCGCATAATCGAAAATTTTCTTATTCGGTTTGGCAACGCCAACTTCTTCGGAAATCACCAGCAAATCGAAATAATCACGCAGGCCCGTGCGTTCCAGACGCACTTGCTGCAAGGCGCTAAAGCCGTTGGTGATGATGCCGATTTTGGCGTTGCCGCGAATGGCATTAAGCAGGGAAACCGCGCCCGGCAGCGGTGTGCAAATTTCCGCCATGGCATTAATGAAGGCCTCGTTGAGTTTACCTGGCTCGACGTTCAGCCGTTCGGCCCAGCTCTCAAAACGCCCGTGCTGAAGCTGTAATGAAGTGATCGCGCCGTTTTGATAATCTACCCACAGGGGCTTGTTAACGGCCTGATAGTCCTGAAAATCTTCAGCGGTAAAAGTGACGCTGTAATCAAGAAACATCCGCTGCAGTCCGGTGAACGAGTCAAAGGTAAACAGCGTTTCATCGGCATCAAAGAAAATCCAGTCCCACTTCATTATTCCACCTTGTCTTACATACTGATTGGCAACGCCATGATGATGGCGTCTTCGCGACCGTCCTTGGTGGGGTAGTAATTGCGGCGAATCGTCGCCTCGTTAAAGCCTAAACTTTCGTACAGGGCAATGGCGGCAGCGTTTGAGGCACGGACTTCCAGCCATAGTGTCGCCACGCCGCGTTTTTCCAGTTCGTCGATCAGATGTTCCAGCAGCGCCCTTCCCAGCCCCTGACGCTGATAGTCGGGATCGACCGCAATATTGAACAATGTAGCTTCATCCAGCACCACTTGCGTAATCGCAAACGCCGCCATTTTGCCGTTTTGCGTTAACTGAAAGTTGAGATAACGCTCGCCCTGATTACTGGCAAAGGTTTTTTCACTCCACGGAAAGGCGTGGGCGCGTTGTTCAATGTGGTAAGCCGCTGGTAAATCAGTCGTTTCGAGGGAAGAAATCGTGTTCATATGTGCAAATTTGTTGCCATAACGCGGCGCGTGCCGTTGGGTTTGCCCGTAATTCGGTGAGCGCCGGTGATGCCACCTGAGCGCCTTCCAGTGATAGCGGTTCGTCAGTACCCAACCGCCAGCTGTTGCAGCGACTGCCTTGCGGCAGCATCGCGATTTTTTCTGGCGTCAGTTGCAGCACTTGATCGGGGCTGACGGTTAATGCGCGCAGAACATCGCTCACTAAAGGATCGGTCAGGGCGGGAAGATCATTTGCCACCATCACCAGACGGACGTGTGCCGGGATCGCAATGGCAATCTCCCCCTGCAACGCGCCAGGGCGACGCAGCGACCACTGGGTAATGCCCAGTTGCTGTAACTGCCAGTCTCGTCGGGATGTCATAGCGAATCGCTCCTGTTGTCAGGGGCGCAAATATAGCAAATTCGTCGATACCGCGCCAACATATGGCTATAATCGCCGCCAGTATCAATTGAGGAGCATTCCATGTCTGCATTTACCCCGGCAAGTGAAGTCTTGCTGCGTCACAGTGATGATTTCGAACAAAGCCGTATTCTGTTTGCCGGAGACTTACAGGATGACCTGCCCGCGCGTTTAGATACCGCGGCCAGCCGTGCTCATACCCAGCAATTCCACCATTGGCAGGTGTTAAGCCGCCAGATGGGGGATAACGCCCGTTTTAGTCTGGTCGCCACGGCGGATGATGTCGCAGATTGCGATACGCTGATTTACTACTGGCCGAAGAACAAACCGGAAGCCCAGTTCCAGTTGATGAATTTACTTTCTCTGCTGCCGGTGGGCACGGATATTTTTGTCGTTGGCGAGAACCGCAGCGGCGTGCGCAGCGCCGAGCAGATGCTGGCAGATTATGCGCCGTTGAATAAAGTGGACAGCGCTCGTCGCTGTGGCCTCTATTTTGGTCGTCTGGAAAAACAGCCAGTATTTGATGCCGATAAATTCTGGGGCGAATATAACGTCGATGGCCTGACGGTCAAAACGCTGCCTGGCGTGTTTAGCCGCGACGGTCTGGATGTCGGTAGCCAGTTGCTGCTCTCGACGTTAACCCCGCACACGAAAGGTAAAGTGCTGGATGTCGGCTGTGGCGCGGGCGTACTTTCGGTTGCCTTTGCGCGCCATTCACCGAAAATTCGTCTCACTCTGTGCGATGTCTCTGCGCCAGCGGTAGAAGCCAGCCGCGCAACACTTGCGGCCAACGGTGTTGAAGGTGAAGTCTTTGCCAGTAACGTCTTTTCCGAGGTGAAAGGTCGTTTTGATATGATCATCTCCAACCCGCCGTTCCACGATGGGATGCAAACCAGCCTCGATGCGGCGCAAACGCTGATTCGCGGCGCGGTGCGTCATCTTAATAGCGGCGGCGAGCTGCGAATTGTAGCGAACGCCTTCCTGCCTTACCCGGACGTGCTGGATGAGACATTTGGCTTCCACGAAGTGATCGCGCAAACCGGGCGCTTCAAGGTATATCGCGCCATTATGACCCGCCAGGCGAAGAAAGGTTGAGTATCCCGCCGCAAGCCTTGCCAGATGCGGCGTGCTCGCCTTATACAACCTACAAAACCTGCAAGTTAGCCCTTCGTAGGCCAGATAAGACGCGCCCGCGTCGCATCTGGCATCTGCACCCAAATACCGTGTCGGATGCGGCGTGAACGCCTTATCCGACCTACAAAACCTGCACGTTAGTTTCCTGATGGACATTTTTCCAGCAATTACACCTCCGGCGATAATTAACTATTGACGAAAAGCTGAAAACCACTAGAATGCGCCTCCGTGGTAGCAATTCTTTTTAAGAATTGATGGTATGCGAAGGTGGCGGAATTGGTAGACGCGCTAGCTTCAGGTGTTAGTGTCCTTAC
>OLPX01000458.1_pt1 | contig 38189 bp, 36 predicted proteins | sample 1672491 | NCBI WGS metagenome assembly OLPX01 (sample SAMEA3136692, study PRJEB25190) | human gut metagenome | biome: human gut; feature: human-associated habitat; material: faeces | place: Austria | collected 2013
AAAATGTAACTTTTTATTCCATATGGTTCTTTACGGTTTTCCGCATAAACTGTTGGTAAAACTGGCATCTTTTTTCTTAAAAGCGAAATCTCTGTTATTTTACATAGCACTAAACGCCATTTTTAACGATTTTCCAAACACTTCGAACAATCCAAGACTGTTTTTACGGGTATAATCCCATACGCGCAGTTTCAAACGCAGTTTTGCGTTCTCTGCAATACTCTTAAAAAATACAGATGTACCGTATTTATCCTGAACACAATTTTGAGTAATCACTTCGTATACCCAATCTACTCTTCCCGGAAGATAAAGTTCGCAAAGACATTCTTTATCGCTTTGTTCATTCTGAGCTCTTCCCACACCGCGATACTGTCCCTGTGTTTCACATCTCTTACAGATAATCTGTGCGAGTATTTTTCCCAAAAGCTTCATATACTGTTCTCTGTTTTCTATCGCTCTATCTGTATCTGTCTGAACTTCCAGATCTATCTCTGCATTTTGCGCTAATGTAGTCATAGCCTCTTTCACAAACGTGTCTTCAAACCCTGTACATTTTCCTGTTCCTGCCGGATTACAGACTATTTTCAGGCTGATATTTCCTTCAATTTCACTGACTGTTATTTTTTCCATCCGTTTTACCCCCGTAAATAATATGCAAACAGAGAAATCACAATAAAAATATCTTTTATTGTAATTTCTCATGTCTGCTGTCTTTCTTATATTTCAGAGAGATCAGATATTCAGGAAATCTTTTGCAGCTGCTGCGATAGCTTTTCCTGCCATTCCATCAATTGCAGTTCCGATAACAAGAATGTTTACCCCTGTATCTTTAAATGCCTTGAAGTTATCCAGATTGATTCCACCCTCTGCAAGTGTAGGAACTTTTACAGCTTCTACCATTGCGCAAATTCTTTCTTTTAATTCCGGATGAATCTGTCCTGCTTCAATTCCTTCATAGCTCATACCAGTCATCATACCTATCATGTCTACGCCAATTCCTTCCATTGCTTTCGCAACTTTTTCTACTTCTTCCGGTTTTTCGGCAGCAATTCCGAATGTATGACGATCTGATGGTAATCCAATGTAAGCATCTACACAAAGTCCATATTTATGAGCACATTTTACAAGTTCTTCCAAATCACTAAGGCTTGATTTATGTGTATGCAGTCCGTCAGCGCCTGCTCTAGACATTTTCAGGAAATCTTCTTCATAAAGAGGTGTCGGGACCACTTCTGTAAATCCTCCCGGAATTCCTGTTGTGATATAAATATCATTTCCAACTACATTTCTGACACCATGAGTAACTTCTGCCATCTGGTCTACTGTGATTTCATGACGAAGTTTTTCTGCTTCATGCATAGAAGTAACGCCTTTGTATCCTCTTGCCAGTGCTACTGCCGGATGATTCGGCTCAAGCATTGTGATACCTGCATCTACAGCAGCTTTGGCCATGCGTGCATCATCACCAGTAATACCTGTGCTTAAAATTGTATGTCCATTTCCCATTTTAATTGCTTTATGTACTTTCTCCATTGCAAACATCATTTTACGATTCATATCATTCTGAAACATTCTTTTTTTCTCCTGTTACTTTTGTTCATTTTCTTAGTTCATTTATATTTGTTAATCGAGCAAAATAATCTTATTCTGTTCGATTACAAGCTGTTTTTATGTTACTATTTTTATGCCTCCAGCTCAGACTTTCCGGTATCCATTTTATTGCACATCATAGTCAGAATGCAGTTAACTGCTACTGAGAATACCATACAGATGATAACTGCCACGGCCTTATCATTTGACATAAATGGCGCCATAAAGCAAGGAACATACGCTGTACATTTCACTTCAAAAAATCCAATAAGAAGACCTGTCAGTGTGGATCCAATAATTGTTGATGCAAAAACCTTTTTGCTTCCAAACATAAATGGATACGCTGCTTCTGCAAAGGTTCCAAATGCAAGATTAATAATAATGTTCGGAACACATGCAACACGATCGCTCTGTTTACGTGGTGCAATAATATTTGCCAGCATAATTCCAGCACATCCCATGATCAGACAACAAAGGTCCACACATCCAAGGAAAGAAAATCCAGCTGATTCCATTTCCAATAAGATAATTGGAAGAATGGCTGCGTGATAAACACCGCCGATAATTGCAAACCAGATGGCTAAGCCAGCAATGCCACCGGCAAGAATAGAGTTATAATTAATAGCCCAATCAATTGCCAGTTTAATCATATTTCCAACCCATGCTGCTACAGGTGCAATTACAAACATACCAACGAGTCCAGCGCCAAGTCCTGCAAGTCCACCTGCTGCAATATTGGCTGTTGTACCCGGAACTTTATACTTAAAGCAAAGTGAAATGATGTAGTAAGCTGATACTCCGGCAATGATACCAACTGCAAGGCCACCAATAATACCACCATCTACAGATAACGCTCCGCCTACGATACCGGCTACAATACCAACTTCATCAAGTCCGGAAACCTGCTTTGCTGCAACTGCCGCCAGAACTACAGGTAAAAATCCAACCAGTGTATTAAATACATCTTCCAGACCACCAAGTCCCGGAACTTTACTCAGTGCCAAGCAAAGAGCCATCGCAATAAATCCTGGCATGGAAGCCATCATGATTCCTCTAAAATTAATTCGTTTCCATACATTTCCTTCCTGTACTTGAGTACTTCCACCACCAATTACCGGACTGTATTTCAACTTCCATTCTTTTGAAAATGCTGACATTGCAGAAATCGCTCTTGTTCTGTTTGTCGTACCCGTTGTACCAGAAGCCGCAATTACTTTACATCCCATAGACTGTGTATTTGCCATAGATGTTCCACCAGTTCCCGCACAAGGAACTTCTTTCTCTGCCGCTGCTGTTAATGCTTTGTGATTGATTCCTTTCGGGTCACAACTCAATAACACAATTCCATCAATCTGTCCATCTCTGATCAGCTGTGCCATTTCTTCGTCTTTCTCATCTGCCATGGTATTAATTTCTTTCAGCGTTGCCTCATCGCTACAGACAATATTGTTTTTTCCTGAAAGCGTCCACAATCTTGCTTTTGCTTCCATTGAAATATTATCCATGGAACCGTTGGTTCCAACAAACTGTACATAGGCAACTTCAATCCCCGCTGAATCTGCCTGGGTAAAAATCTCTTCCATCATTTTCTTTGGATCGCTGCCGCCTTGGTTGTAAAGATTTCCACCACTACTTCCGATGATCGCTAATTTCTTCATCTTTTTTCCCTCCTGTTTCTGATGCTTTTGTTATCGCTTGATTCCTCGCTTCAACATTTCATCTCTTTGTTTTTGCTATGTTATATATTATCATTTTGTACGTACATTGTAAATTGATATTCTTTATAATGTTTGGTTTTTGTTTTCGTGTATTATGCACAAAAACTTCGCTATTATTATGTCACTTATATACATTTTGTATCTTATGTATGTAGACATTTTCTCGTATATGTATTATTGAAATAATTACTGCTGTATCTTTCTCTTTTATAATATACGTATTTTCAATACATTTGCATCCACATATTCATACATTGAATCATATATTTTCTATCTCATATTATTACTTTCATATAATTCTCTCTTAGAAAAAACTTCACCTACACTCCCTTCAGTAGATTACTTCCGCAATATAAAAAACCGCCTTCCAATAGCTTTTATATTTCCAGCTATCGAAAAACGGTTTTCCCTTAGATTTAAATATTCTTTTTTGTCAGTCTACTTCAATTATTTTCTCAGCTCTTCACACTCAGACGCACTAACGCTCTCTGCAGTTTGGCTTCTGCCATCTTGTATTCGCGGTCCGTCAAACCACCTTTGGCGATCATCTCCTCCGCTCTTTTCTTAGCTTCCTGCGCGCGCTGCTCATCAATATCCTCTTTCCACTCCCAAGTAGTTGCAAGGACACGGCACTTTCCGTTCATAACAGAAAGCATTCCGCCAATACAGGCTGCGGTCCGTCTGCTGCCGTCTTCCATTACCACACTGGCTTCGCCCATTCCCAGGGCAGTACAGTAATTACAGTGTCTGGCAAGAATGGCCAGATCACCGCTGACAGTTCTGCAGATCACACGCTCCACATTGCCTTCAAAGAGTAATCCGTCCGGTGTTCCGATTCTCAACGGGAAAGTACTCATAGGACATTTCCCCCTTTACTGATTCTTCGCTTTTTCAAACACTTCATCGATGGTTCCCACAAACAGGAAATAACTCTCAGGAATGTCATCACACTCACCGTTAAGGATCATTCTGAATCCTCTCAGCGTCTCCTTCAGCGGAACATATTTGCCAGGCATACCTGTAAACTGTTCTGCTACGGAGAAGCTCTGTGACAGAAATCTCTGAACCTTACGGGCACGGCTTACAGTACGTTTGTCTTCCTCTGACAACTCATCCATACCCATGATGGCAATAATGTCCTGAAGCTCTTTGTAACGCTGAAGAACTCTCTGTACTGATCTGGCAATCTCATAATGCTCTGTTCCTACGATTTCAGGAGAAAGGATACGGCTTGTGGAATCCAGAGGATCAACAGCCGGATAAATACCCTGGCTGGAAATCTCACGGGAAAGTACAGTTGTTGCATCCAGATGTGAGAATGTAGTTGCAGGAGCCGGGTCAGTCAGGTCATCGGCAGGCACATATACTGCCTGTACAGATGTGATGGAACCCTTTCTTGTAGAAGTAATTCGTTCCTGCAGGTTACCCATTTCAGTTGCCAGTGTAGGCTGATAACCTACGGCTGAAGGCATACGTCCCAGAAGCGCAGACACCTCGGAACCTGCCTGTGTAAAACGGAAAATATTGTCAATAAAGAGGAGCACATCCTGGTTCTTCTCATCACGGAAGTATTCCGCCATGGTAAGTCCGGAAAGTCCAACTCTCATACGTGCTCCGGGCGGCTCGTTCATCTGACCGTAAACCAGAGCAGTCTTGTCAATAACTCCACTTTCTTTCATTTCATTGTAAAGGTCATTTCCCTCACGTGTACGCTCTCCTACACCTGTAAATACGGAAAGTCCGCCGTGTGCAGTTGCTACGTTGTGAATCAGCTCCATGATAAGAACTGTTTTTCCTACACCTGCACCACCGAAAAGACCGATCTTACCACCCTTTGCATAAGGACAGATCAGGTCAACGACCTTGATACCTGTCTCCAGGATTTCTGTTGCAGGCATCTGTTCTTCATAAGAAGGAGCCTGACGATGGATAGACCAGCGTTCCTTTGCCTCCGGTGCCGGAAGATTATCTACCGGATCACCCAGAAGGTTAAATACTCGTCCCAGACATTCTTCACCTACAGGAACAGAAATAGGACCGCCTGTATCCAGAGCTTTGGCACCGCGCACCAGACCGTCAGTAGAATTCATGGCAATACATCTTACCACATCATCACCAACCTGCTGTGCAACCTCGGCAACCAGCTTTGCGCCATCATTATCAATCTCTATGGCATTGAGAAGAGGAGGCAGTTCATCGTGCGCAAAGCGGATATCCAGTACCGGACCGATAACCTGCACTACCTCGCCAATGTGTTTTTCACTCATGTTAGTAATCTCCTATCTGTTGGAAATTATATTAAAGACCTTCTGCACCTGCAACAATCTCCGTGATCTCCTGCGTGATGCTGGCCTGACGTGCCCTGTTGTAATACAGATTGAGCTGATCGATCATCTCTTCCGCATTACTTGTGGCTGCATCCATAGCCATACGTCTGGCTGCCAGTTCACTTGCAGTACTTTCGCAGATACCGCCATAAACCAGACCTGCCAGATATTCCGGAACAATGGCATCAAATACTGTCTCTCCGTCTGGTTCATAGAGGATCAGATTCTTCGTCTCTATCTTACCTCCGCTTTCCTCTCTGATATCAGTCATAGGAAGCATGGAAAATACCTCCGGCTGCTGAGAAAGCATGGAATTAAAGACAGTATAACATAATTCAATATGGCCAAAGGTTCCTTTGCGAAATTCTGTACAGAGCATATTTGCCATCTCAAAACAATCCGCTACAGAAATATTCCCCACTTCTGCAAACTGTTCTGTCAGAACTTCTATCCCTCTCTGACGGAAATATTCCACTGCTTTCTTTCCAACCGGCAGAACCATGTAGTCCTTACCTTCAGCAGAAGCCTCCAGACATTTAAAAAGATTGGTGTTATAACCACCTGCAAGTCCTCTGTCACCTGCGATCACTACATAGCAGGTTTTATTGTTGGAAGACTCTTTCGCATAAACGGATGAGAAATCTGTATTCTCCCTTGCAATCTCTTTCAATGTCTCATGAAGTTCTGTAAAGTACGGACGGCATACCTCTGCACGTTCCTTTGCCTTACGCAGTTTGGAGGATGCTACAAGCTCCATGGCCTTGGTAATCTGCATTGTACTCTGTACACTCTTGATACGCAGCTTTACCGCTTTCATATTCGAAGCCATACGATACCCTCCTAATCACTTTATTTCTCAGGTCTTGTATTCAGGAAGTTCTCTGTATACGCATCCAGTACGCTGCGAAGCTTCTGCTCTGTTTCCTGCTCCAGCTTACCTGTTGAGCGGATCTCCTGCATAACCTCTACGCCTGCTGCATCTGTATCCAGATAGGTATATAATCCTGATTCATATACATTTACGTCTTCAACTTTTACTGATTCCAGAACACCCTTTGTAACCGCATAAAGGATCGCAACCTGTTTCTCTACAGGAACCGGTGCATTCTGGTTCTGTTTCAGAACTTCCACAATACGTGCTCCCTGTTCCAGACGCGCCTTTGTATCAGCATCCAGATCAGAACCAAACTGTGCGAAGCTCTGCAGCTCACGGTACTGGGAATAAATCAGTTTCAGTGTTCCTGCTACCTTCTTCATTGCCTTGATCTGCGCATCACCACCAACTCGTGATACGGAGATACCCGGGTTTACAGCAGGCATGATTCCTGAATGGAATAACTCTGTCTCCAGGAATATCTGTCCGTCTGTAATAGAAATAACGTTAGTAGGAATATAGGCAGATACGTCACCTGCCTGTGTCTCGATGATCGGCAGTGCTGTCATGGAACCGCCGCCATGTTCATCGTCCAGCTTCGCTGCACGTTCCAGAAGTCTGGAATGCAGATAAAAAACATCACCCGGATATGCCTCACGTCCAGGCGGACGACGGATCAGCAGGGAAAGTGCACGATATGCAACTGCATGCTTACTTAAATCATCATAGATGATCAGCACATCTTTTCCCTTATTCATAAAGTATTCACCCATTGCACATCCGGAATACGGTGCGATATACTGCAGCGGGCTTGACTCAGACGCTGTAGCTGCCACAACGATAGTATAATCCATTGCGCCGTTTCTGGTCAGGTTCTCTACTAATGTAGCTACTGTGGAACGCTTCTGTCCAATGGCTACATAGATACAGATCACATCTTTTCCCTTCTGGTTAATAATGGTATCTGTAGCAATTGTAGTTTTACCGGTCTGACGGTCACCAATGATCAGTTCTCGCTGTCCACGTCCGATAGGGATCATAGAGTCGATAGCTTTGATACCGGTCTGAAGAGGCTGATATACAGATCTTCTCTCACAGATTCCTGGTGCCTTGCTCTCGATTGGCCGGAATTCTTTTGTATCAATCGGGCCTGCTCCGTCAATTGGCTGTCCCAGTGCATTTACAACACGCCCAACCATGGCGTCGCCTACAGGTACAGACACGACCTTGCCTGTACGCTTTACGGTCTGACCCTCACCAATGTTCTCATCTGAACCAAAGATTACGATGGAGACACTGTTCTCCTCCAGGTTCTGTGCCATACCAAAGCTTCCGTCCTCAAATTCCAGAAGCTCTCCTGACATACAGTTTACCAGTCCGCTGGCTCTGGCAATACCGTCACCAACCATAAGGATCGTACCTGTCTCGTTCTGTTGAATGGCATTTTCGTAATATTTTATCTGGCTTCGGATGACCTTGGATATTTCCTCAGGTTTTAATTGCATGTTTCCATTCCATCCTTTTATATTCTATTATTTTGCGCTGTCTGAATTCAGAAATTTAAAGATTTTTCATATCCATATGTCAAATACCCATACAGTACGATTCTCAAATCCGGAATCCAGTTCCTTATACTACCAATTCATTCAGTTTCTTCGAAATACCGGAAATACGGCTCTGTACTGTACCGTCAAGCTGTACGCCCTCCAGTTCCACGCGAAGTCCGCCAAGAACGGATGCATCTGTTTTCTGAACCAGATACACTTTCTTTCCACTTAGCTTCTCAAGCTTCGCTTTCAGAGCTTCCATCTGAGTATCACTGAGCTTCACTGCACTGGTAACCACGGCTTCTGCAATTCCATGTGCACTGTTGTAGCGTCTGATAAACTCTTCGCAGCATCCGGCAAACTCTCTCAGAATCTTGCGTTCACACAATAATTTCAGGAAATTCACCAGATATCTCTCTGCCTGCCCTCCGAAAGCCTCTTCAATCATCTTAAGTCTCTCGTTTTCAGGAATCGCCGGTTCTCCCAGCAATTTCAAATATCCCGGATTTTCCCTGAAAATCTGTCTGACTGCGATCATCTGCTCCATAATCTGTCCATCGAGCTTTTCTTCAGCGGCAAGGTCATACAGACTTCCGCCGTAAACTCTGGCAGTTTTTGTCATGATGCCTCACCTACATTCTCAATAAACTCATCAATCAGTTTTGCATGATCCTCTTCACTAATTTCGCGCTCGATCACTTTTCCGGCAATCTCAACAGCCATACCGCCGATTTCTCCCTTGATCTCGTTGACTGCCTTACGTTTCTCCTGGGCAATGTCTTTCTCTGCCTTCTCTTTCATGGCAGTTACCTGACTGGAAGCCTCCTTAAGCATCTCTTCACTCTGGATAGCAGCTGTTTTCTGTGCTGTCATCACAATGTCATTTGCCTTATTCTTGGCTTCCTGCATATTCTTTTCATATTCTGCCTTCATTGCCTGAGCTTCTTCCTTTGCCTTCACTGCATCCTGGATCTGGGCATCCGCTTTCGCTTTGCGCTTTTCCAGCATCTCATTGATGGGCTTGAAGAGGAAACGTTTGATCAGATATACCTGAATAAAAAGGTTGCAAATCGTCGCTATAAAATTCCACGGCACAATTCCAACTAATTCCTGTACCTGCATGTTTGTAACCTCCTGTCTGTATTTATGCGGATCATTCTCCGGCTGTTGCCGGAATTATCCACAGGTTCCATATCAGATGCCTCTTAATCTGTGATATCCGGCATCTCAGCTGTTTTTATCAGCTCAGGAAGTTCATGAACATACCAGGTGCAACGAAGATAAGCAACAGACCGGTTACGAAACCGTAGATACCTGTTGTCTCTGCAATGGCACATCCAAGAAGCATGGTAGAAGTAACATCACCCTTGCACTCAGGCTGGCGTCCGATTGCCTCCAGCGCCTTTGCTACTGCGTTACCTTCACCAATACCAGGTCCGATACCTGCGATCAGCGCACATCCTGCTCCAATTGCACATCCTGCTAATGCGATACCTTTTGCCAATAACTGAAAATCCATATTAAAACCCTCCTGTTAAATAATAATCTGCAGCTTTTCCCCTTTGCTGCGGTATTAATTTTTCTGCTGTATTTCAGCATTCTTTGCGGTTCCCACCGCTGCCGTTTTGCTCCGGCAAATCATGTTTTTGCTACTCTTCTGCTGCATTTGCAATATACATTACAGTCAGCATACAGAAGATAAACGCCTGCATAACTCCTGAGAACCAGTCAAAATAGACCGACGTTATCGCAGGTACACCGACATCAAGAATCGGTATCTTTGACAGTACATCTCCCAGTGCACCCGGGATCAGGCCCAGAAGCGCGGAACTTGCGACTGCCAGTGCCCCATAGATCAGGCCATTGATTACCACACCGGAAAGGATATTTCCGAAATGACGACACGCCATACTGACAGGTGTAGCCAGCTCGGAAAGAATATTAAACGGTGTCATAACTGCGATCGGAGTTGTAAATCCTTTCAGATAACCGCCAAATCCGCTGGTCTTTATCTTCTGTGCTGTGATCATAATGAAAACCACAACTGCCCAGGCAGCCTCAGTAGAAAGGTCTGCTGTAGGGCTTCGAAGTCCGATCAGACTGATCAGGTTGGAAACCACACTGGTTGCAAAAAGTGCTGCAACAAATGGTATCAGGTATCTGAATTTCTCACCCATATTTCCGATTACAAAGCTGTTGGCCTTCTCTACAATAAGCTCTGCCACAGCCTGACGTTTGGAAATGTTCTCTTCTTTCAGATCATGTGTCAGCCAGATACACAAACCTGTTATGAGTATCATAACAATCCAGCTTACCACCATTGTCTCACTGATCCTTAATGGTCCGAGAACAGGCACATCAATGGGTAATGTAAAGAATATCCTTGCCCCGCTGATATCCAATTCCATACTCTTTATTCACCTCCCGTCTCTCCCGGTACTGTTCCGGTTTGATATAGAAATACCTATTTGTTAGTATGAAAAATTCCTGCAATTTTAATTCCTGTTCCGGGAAATAAAAGAGGAACGATACCTGCCACAAAATGAAAACAGGGTGCCACAATTGCCAAGATCACCCACAACATCTGGATCAGCATTCTCTGGGAGTAACTTGCTTTGATCCTCATTCTCGCTGTGTCCTCATCTGTTGCTGCAGCTGCTTTCTGCACTGCAAGTCCCATAAAAAAGAAATTAAGGACTGCCACACATCCTCCCACTGCCCCTCCAAGAAATACCGTATAATCAAACGGTACCTTCTGTGGCATGAAAGCATGCAGCACTCCAAACACGATCCACATCAAAATCAGCCCGATTCCGGTGATGGCAGCTACCTTCCCGGTTTCCTTCTTTACGGCAGGCTGAACATTTTCTATAATACTCATACAAATCTCCTTTCTATTCCCATATCATTTTATCCCACATATTTACTCTGACCATAAATCTAAAGATGTCTGTTAAATGATACTTTGTTTTTTCTCTTTTTGTTCTCTTTCCTCTGCTGTCTGTTAATAGAAAGATAAAATTTATATGCCACTGTCCCTGAACCTCCAAGACCAAAGAAAAAACCGGGGATATATACCCATCCTCCAGCTCCGGTCTTAGAAACAATCAGCCAGCATACTGCCAGACATATCAGGACAGGGGTTATGAGAGACAGTCCAAGCTGCGACAACATGGTGACATTTCTGATGATCTCTGACCATTGTTTCATTTTCTTCTCCTTTTTGCCTAATTTTTTTATATATTTTCAAGAATTTATAGTCAAATTTTATCATATATCCTTTAAAATTACAATCTTATTAAACAATTTTATCAAATATTTTTTGTCCATCCAATATTTTTTTGTTATTTTTATATCGTGCATGTGATTATATCATCAATATAAATCTTTTTATACAGTCAAAGCTTCTGATTTGTTTATATTTTTATTTCAAAGAAGAAGAGATATAAATAAGGAGCCTGCCCGGAGAGCTTTTTTGTGTCATAGAACATTACGGAGTAATATTCTATGACACAAAAAAAGCACGAAAACAACTCATCACTGTTTTCATGCTTCTTCTTTCGTATATAATTCTGCTTTATATATAAGTTCTGTATTACCGGTCTGTCCCAGCAGACACATTCCTCTTATAGAAAATCCTCTTAATTAATGCATTTGAGACCCTGTACATCCTCCCGGAGCGTTTATCTTTAATTCTTATTCTGTATATAAATATCCACTGTAGTCCGGATCATTCAGACAGTCTGCATCGATCCATGCCGGATTGCTCAGTACATTTTTCTCAATCACAACAGATTTCTTCGGTGCTGTTGTTTCAACTGCTGCCCAGATCGTCTGGTATCCCATAGCATAAGGCTGCTGAGAAACACAGCCAATCTCTTCTCCATTACGGATTGCTTCCTGCTGCTTAGTAGTTGCATCAACCCCTACCAGAGCCGGTGCATCATGCTCATCACTCTTCTCCAGATTCAGATACATCTCTGTAATATCTGCATTGGTGCAGAATACACCATCCAGTGTGGGATATTTTTCCAGAACTTCCTTCATGGAAGCCTCCATATCATCTACCTGATCAGAATAAATAGTTTCCACAACTTCAATGTCTCCGTACTTCCCGATATTATTCATGAATCCTTCTACACGATCCTGAACACTCTTTGTCTTCTGCTGTGCGGAAAAAACCGCAACCTTTCCCATCTTTCCGAGTGCACTGCCAAGCTGATAAGCAGCCATCTTTCCTACCTGCACATTATCTGTTCCCCGATATGCCTTCACCAGTTTTTTCTCGGCTACATTAGAATCAAATGCTATAACCGGAATTCCATTTTCCTTTGCAGCTTCAAGCTGTGCCTCACAGGAATCCATGTCACTTGCCGAAATACAAAGAACATCCGGATTCTCTGCAATAACAGCATCTATTGTATTAATCTGAGTTTCTACGTCCTCTTCATTATCAGGGCCTTCAAAAGTCATGGTAATCTGGTCATCTTTTTTATAACCATATGCTTTATTAATTTCCTTTACCGCATCTTCCATGCCTTTCTTAACCATCTTCCAGTATTCGCCCTTGACACATTTGCTTACCACTGCGATCCTTGAACCGGCATGGATTTTTATATCTGTATCAATCTCCGGAATCAGCGGACTCTCATCCTCTTCCTTCACTGCTTCTGCCTCTGAATCGGATTCTTCGATAGCGTCTGCCACCAACGGCTGGATTGTCTCTTCCACCTCCGCTCTGCTGCATCCTGTCAGCATTGCCAGTCCTGTCATTAAACTTATCGCTGCTGCCGCCGCTCTTTTCATTTTAATTTCCTCTTCCTTTCAGTGCTATACTGCACATTACAGCAATTTCATAAAATAATGTATAATTTCTGTCAACTAAAAAATCGGTATCTGCTCAGTACTCTCACAGAATAATTAACATCGAACAATTACCTGTAGCGATCCTCTTAAATGCATTATTTACGAGAATTGCTATAAACCTTATAACTGCATATTACTTTCTACATTATACACACTTTACGAAATTCGTCCAGAGATTTTACACATTTTTCACTTTTATACATCAAAAATTGCGCTATATCAATGTCTTTTGAATGCCATACCTGCAGGCTGCACCTGAAACTCCAACTGTTTCTTTGTCACCGGATGCTGAAATCCCAGTTTTGCAGAACAGAGAGCCAGCGGTTCCTGACTATTCTGACCGGGATTATACTTTCTGTCACCAACCAAAGGCATTCCGGCATGCGCCATCTGCACACGAATCTGATGATGCCTGCCTGTATCCAGATCAATCCGAATCAGATTTCTTTCGCCACAATCCTGTGCATCTTCCTTATTTTTCCAGGTTTCCAGAACTTCATAAGACAATATCGCCTTTTTTGCTCCGGAAGTCCCTCCCTCAACCACTGCAGAGCTGTTGGTCCTGCCATCCTTCTTCAGCCAGTCCACCAGTTTTGCACTCTTCACTTTCACTGTTCCTTCTGTAACTGCAAGATAAGTCTTCTTTATTTTTCCCGCTGTCATCTGTCTGCTGAGATCTGCTGCTGCCTTCGGATTCAGGGCAAATACAAGAACCCCCTCCACCGGCTGATCCAGGCGATGGATAATACCCAGATACGGCATCTTACCCGGCACCTTCTGAGCAATATAATTCTTCAAGAGGCTCTCCATATCCATACTGCCAACCCGCGCATTCTGAACTGCAAGCCCTGCCGGTTTGTGACAAACCAGAATATCTTTATCTTCATATAAAATATAATCTCTGATATCTTTTATCCACATAAAAAAACTCTCCTTTTCATGGAGAGTATATCCTAAAATTCCATTTCACGCAATAAACGAATATATATGAATACAATTTGAAAACGGTCATCACTTTTTACTTTTCCTGATTTCAAAAATGATGACCGCTTCAATGTTCTTCGTTATTCAATTTATTTTCCTCTTAGTATTCTTTCTATAATAAAATAATATGTTATTTACAAACTACTTTATAAGTTCACTATTAAATTTTTCTATGTTTATTTAAAATTCCTATTCTGTTTCCTGCTCATAATCCATATGTACTGTTTATAATCTGATTCATTCCTGCTTTTATGCTTTTATGATATCAGTTATTCAGTTCATCGGAACTTACTTAGAAAGTTTTATAGATTTTAAATTATAATTTCACGTATTATAATTTATTTTTCATTTATGAAATATCGGATACACTTTTTCATTATTTTTCGTGCTAAGCAATCATAAACCTAACTTCTTAAATTCACAACTGTTTAATTTTCTTATGTGCTTTTCATATTTATCGAACATTAATGGCAGATGTTCTGAATTATGTAAAGTATCACTGAAAAAGTACCTTAATATTTCTCTCAATATCCTGTAATTTTATATACCGAATATTCTTCTGATGCAGGATTTCAAACCATATACTTAAACTTCTATATGCCTCTCAAAACATCGTTCTTACCTTCAGTTTATCTGTTACCTGAACCTCTGCTTTCAGGCTAACTACTGAGATAAGGGTTATGCTCTTCCGGTAAATATTTCTTTACACATTTACCAAAATCCCTGTATCAGGTCTGCAACAGATATTCAATATAAGTTATCGCTTCTATAATACCTTTGATACATTCCTTCCTTATTAATCAGACTGTGCGTATGCTCTTATATTATATAAGGAAAATACTTTTTTATAATCTCCGTATCAGGTCTTTCTTGCAGGAAATGCGATACCCGTCACTCTTATATTGATGAAGTTATAAATTCTTTCCCAATGGAATCACCCGAACCTTTCTTTTATTTTCATCCTTTTCATTGGAACATTTATATATGCTATGAATTGAATGAATTTCTTTGATTGTTTAATTCGTTTCCTTGTTTCTTTTGATGGTGTTATAATAACACTCTTGTTATTATTTGTCAATACATTTTTGCATTTTATTTCAATATTTTCTATTTATCTTTGTCTTATTTACACTAATTTTATAATATTTTTATTTATTTGATAATTTTCAGACTATTTCACTTTCTTTGATGTAGTACGTTGCTGCCCGGGGCTCTATTATATCCACGAATCGCTCCGCTGCAAAGCAGTTCCCGCAATTCTCATAATTTCATAAACAATAAAGATGCAGCTACTCCCAACCTAAAGAGAGGATAGCTGCATCTTCATCACTTCCTATTTTCGATTATAATTAATCAGGCATCCCTTAAGGATAATCTCACGCTCATCATCCGTAAGCTCCCCAAGAGCCACTTCAAACTCCTTCAGTCCCTCAGCACCGACAACATATCCCCGGATCACATCATCCTTTTCTTCCACTGCCTTACGAATCTGTGGGAAGAACAGATAATCTCCGTTTGCAAACGGAAGCTCCCCTTCTTTAATCAGGAATGGAAGCATACCCCAGTTGATCAGATTGGAACGGTACCTCTTTGTCGCATACTCATTGGCGATATTTGCCCATCCGCCAAGCACTTTCTGACAGGAAGCAGCCTGCTCACGCGCAGAACCATCACCTGGTTTCACTGCAAAGATCGTACTTCCCACACCAAAATTTTCCTTGCTTACATTCGGATAATCCTTTTTGATCACATCCATTACAGGTTTCATCTCCGGTAATGCCTCAACCGGACATTTTCCTTCCTGAATAGCCTTCTGAGCTTTCTGAACTTCTTTCGCACGTCCTACATAAGCAGGATCTTTTCTGGAAAGTGTAAACTCAGCCAGTCCAAGTGGATTGGAACGATAAGAAGATGTCTCACCGGACGGGATCAGTTCATCTGTTGTAGTAACCGGATCATGGATCTCAGAAACAACCTTCACGATCAGATTCTCCGGAAGTGCAGCCATCTCCGGCCAGTCCTTAATATTCGGACCAAACTGGATCTCTACACCCGGATCAGCTATACCCTTGCTGTCAAATACACGATTGTCATAAATTGTCTTATCAAAGAAATATTTCTGTCCTGTATAACCACCCGTATAATCCTCTGCTGAAGTCAGGAAACCTTTGTTTGCTGCAGTTGCCGCAATAGAACGTGCGTCCATAAGTGCAACAGAAGAAATCTGGCCATTCTGGATTTTGGAACCTTCGCGGTTCGGGAAGTTTCTGGTCGTATGACGGATACTGAATGCATTATTTGCAGGAGTATCCCCTGCACCAAAGCAAGGTCCGCAAAAAGCAGTCTTCACAACAGCTCCCGTTTCAAGAAGTCCTGCCAGAACGCCATTCTTAGCCAGTTCCATATAAATCGGAGTACTTGCCGGATATACACTCAATGTGAAGGCATCTGCACCAATGCTCTTGCCTTTAAGGATATCAGCTGCTGCACAGATATTTTCAAATCCACCACCTGCACATCCTGCGATGATTCCCTGTTCTACATAAAGTTTACCATCAATTACTTTGTCTCTTAATGTATATGGAACTTTTCCATCAAGGCTGATCTGTGCTTTTTTCTCAACATCTGCCAGAATATCATCCAGATTTACTTTCAGTTCATCAATTGTATATGTATTGCTTGGATGGAATGGCATAGCGATCATTGGTCTGATCTCACTCAGATCAATCTCTACACAGCCATCATAGTATGCTGTTTCACCTGGTTTCAGTTCTTTGTAATCTTCACTTCTGCCATGGATCTCATAGAATTCCTGAATCTTCTCATCCGTCTGCCAGATAGAGGAAAGACAGGTGGTCTCTGTTGTCATTACATCTACGCCAATTCGGAAATCAGCACTTAAATTTGCAACACCGGGTCCTACAAATTCCATAACTTTATTCTTCACATATCCGTTTGCAAAAACCTTGCCGATAATCGCAAGCGCAACGTCCTGAGGACCTACGCCCGGACGAGGAGAACCGGTAAGATAAATGGCAACGACGCCTGGCATATTGATATCATAAGTCTGGGAAAGAAGCTGCTTTACAAGCTCCGGTCCGCCCTCACCCATTGCCATGGTTCCCAGTGCGCCATATCGTGTATGGCTGTCTGAACCGAGGATCATTTTACCGCCTGCTGCAAGCATTTCTCTTGCAAACTGATGGATAACCGCCTGATGGGGCGGTACATATACGCCGCCATATTTCTTGGCACAGGTAAGTCCAAACATATGATCATCTTCATTAATAGTTCCGCCTACGGCACAGAGTGAATTATGGCAGTTTGTCAGTACATATGGCACCGGAAATTTTTCAAGGCCTGAGGCACGCGCAGTCTGGATAATTCCGACAAAAGTGATATCATGAGAAGTCAGTTTATCAAATTTAATCTGAAGTTTCTCCATATTTCCGGAAGTATTGTGTGCTTTCAGAATTGAATAGGCAATTGTACTCTTTGCAGCTTCCTCTTTGGAAACAGGAAAATCTGCCTGATTCTCCGGAACAATCTTCTGACCATTCAGCAAATACACACCGGTATCGTATAATTTCATAATGTCTCCTCCATTCTGTTTTTTTGCATATCACAAATGCAGTTATGGAACTCACCTTATCCACACCAGTCTTCAAATTTCCAGATGAAAACTGATTTTCTCCTGAACCGGCACTTTGACACGCTAATTTATGGAAATTTAGGTTTTATTATAGAATATTCCACCGGAATAATCAAGCCTAAGACTATAAGTATTTTGCTGTTGCTTTTCACTTTCTTTACTTTCCCGCAAAAATCCGCTATACTGGGAATCACTTAGAAAATGAGATTTCTGCCGCCTGTGGCAGTTCTGACAGGGAGGTATTACCGATATGTTCCGTTTATGGGGAAAAATATGGAAAGATAATCATTTACTGAAAGATACTGTAATCTGCGATGACTCCGAAGATACGCGGACCCACAAGATTTTTCGTGGTCTGGAAAGTATCTGTTATGAAATGGATCTGGGAAACCCAATCTGGCTGGAATCTACAGTCAGACATTTTAAGAAACATGGAAAAGCCAGATTTTATCAGGATAATTTTATAGAGCAGATTGATTTTGATTATCTGGAGATCCAGGTAATTGAAGAGGATGACGAATAATAAATTATTCTGTCTTAAAATGTGTACAGGATCAGAAACTTTACATTGCCATATTGTTTCTGATCCTGTGTATCTCATTTGCAGTGAATTTTCATGTCTTTATTTCATAAATTCTCTTATGATTTCTCTCATAATCTCATCTTCCTCGGGTGTAAGCATTCCGCTGAAATGGCTTCCTGCTGCTGCAGTCTGGCGGATACTGTCCGCAATATGTTCAACGATTTCCTCTTTTACAGCTTCGTCAGCCTTCTCCGGCACCGGCACTTCTTCTACCCATGTGCGGGCATGTTCCACATAATCAGAAAAAGAATTCATCAGAAGTTCTTCTCTGTATGTAAAATCCAGCGCCTGTCTCAGCAAAAGCAATGCTGTCGGAATAATCGCAGCCACATAAAGATATGCCAGCGGCATTCCGTCCCATCGTGCATCTTTGGAATACAGAAAAAAAGCCAGTCCAAGAAAAGCAATACAGAAAAGTGACGGATACCAGACAAACCGGTTCATACGGTTCAACAGCCTGTCTCTTGTTTTCCAAAGATTTGTCCATTTCTCTTTGAGATTTGATTTAACCTCTGTATTTTTTCTGATCATTCTTCGGTAGGTAAGATGTGTGGTCAGCATCCCCAGTGCTCCCAGTCCGCCCATTAACATCATGGCATACAGCAGGAAATGCAGTTCCATAACTTTCTCCAGCATAACATCCTCCTCACTTGAACACGCTGCCTGCTCATAAACTGACAGGATTATTATACTGCTGTTTCCGGTATCATGGAACTAAAATCGCTCATCAAATTCTCTCATAAAAAGACAAAAGTGTTTACATATTTTCCAGTTTCGTAACTACCTCTTCAAACTTCATAAAATGGGAAGCTTTCACAAGAATAGTGTCACCATCCTGTACATAACCTTCCAGATGCTCCAGCAGACTTTCTCTGTCTGGCTCATAGATTACTTTCAGGTCCGGATTTGTCCGCTGTGCTCTCTCTGCCATATTTCTGCACAGTTTACCTGTACAGATAAGAACATCAATATCACATTTTCCGGCATGCTCTCCTACTTCCTCATGAAGCTGAACTTCATTCTCTCCAAGTTCACCCATATCGCCAAGGACTGCTATTCTGCGTCCTGCACCATCCTGCAGAACATCCAGAGAGGCTTTCATGGACATGGGATTTGCATTATAGCAGTCATCTACGATCAGAAATTTATCTGTTTCGATCATTCTGAAACGACCGCTGATCGGCTCCAGGCTCTCGATTCCGGCTTTGATCTGCTCAGTTGTAAGTCCATAAATATTTCCAACTGCAGCTGCTGCCAGCGCATTATATACCATATGGCGCCCCGGCATCGGGATATCAACTGTAAATGCAGTATCCCCCAGATGAATGGTGCAGGTCATTCCCTTTAAACCTCTGCTTACAATCTTATCACCGTAAACCTGACATTCATTACTCATTCCGAAAAATACAGGTTTTATCTTTTCATATTCTTTTACTGTGATAAGCTTGTCATCATCGCCATTTAATACAATATGTCCATCCGGTCTGAGGAATTTAAAAATCTCTGTCTTTGCTTTCAGAACACCATTTCTGTCTCCCAGATTCTCCAGATGGCAGGTACCGATATTCGTGATCACACAGGTGTCCGGTCTTGCAATCTGCGCAAGTCTGGTCATCTCACCGAAATCACTGATCCCCATTTCCAGAACTGCAATTTCATCTCCATCACGCAGACGGAAAACTGTGAGAGGCAGACCAAGTTCATTGTTAAAGTTGCCCTGTGTTTTCAGAGTATGGTATTTCTGGTTCAGAACAGATGCGATCACTTCTTTTGTACTTGTCTTACCAACACTTCCTGTAATTCCCACAACCGGGATCTGAAGCTGCTTTAAATAAAACTCTGCAATATCTTTCACTGCCTGAAGAGAAGATTCTACTGCGATATAAGGAAAATCAGCGTTATCAAGCACCCTTTCCGACAAGGTTGCCAGTGCCCCTGCTTCCATTACCTGTGGGATAAATTTATGGGCATCTACACGTTCCCCCACAATAGGTACAAACAGACATCCTTCTTCTGTTTTTCTGCTGTCTGTGATAACAGACATTACTTCTTCCTGTAATTTATCAGCCGGACCATAATAAGTACCGCCGCATACGCGGGCGATATTTTCAAGAGTTAAGTTTTTCATAATATTTTTTATATCTTCTTTCCTGTTATAGCAATTCTCTTAATAATGCATCTATAACAATTCTATAAATTACTGCAGACACGCTCTATAGTGTGAAATCCTGCGCCGGATATTTTTTCATGGAAACTTCAATCAGTTTCTCACATAAAGTCGGATAATCGATTCCCAGAACTTTTGCCTCCTGCGGAATCAGACTGGTTGGTGTCATTCCGGGAAGAGTATTTGCTTCCAGACAATACATATCTCCATTCTCCTTCATCATGAAATCAAGACGGCAGTATCCTTCCATAAACAGAGCTTTGGCTCCTGCTTCCGCATAATGCTGCATTTTCTCTGTGAGTTCCGGTGAAATTTCGGCAGGACAGGTCTCAATCGTAGAGCCGGCCTGATATTTATTCTTATAATCATAGAATCCCTGAAGCGGAGCAATTTCGATGATCGGATAAGCTTTTCCGTCCACAACCGCTACTGAAAATTCACGTCCTTTTATATATTCTTCGACCACGACTTCATTTTCATAAGAATAAGCGTCTTTGAGAGCCTGCTCATATTCGGCCTGATCATTCACAATATAAACACCTACACTGGAACCTCCACAGCAGGTTTTTACAACTACAGGAAATTCCATTCCAAGTGCTTTCAGATCTGTGGTCATTTCTTCTTTTACCATAGACACTCCCCGCGGTGTTGGTACATTATTCATCAGGAACATCTGCTTGGTGATTCCCTTATCCATTGCCAGGGCACTGCTTAAATATCCGGTTCCTGTATATTTGATTCCCATCAGGTCAAATGTTGCCTGTACTTTTCCATCTTCTCCGTTCGCACCATGAAGTCCCAGGAAAACAATGTCAGCCGCCTCGCAGAGTTTCAGCACGTTTGGTCCGAAGAAGCTTCTTCTCTCTTTTTTCATCTGTTCAATCCTGTCGTTAAATGCTGACATATATTCTGATGCTGCGTCCACATCATACTCTGACGGAAACGGATTCTCCCGGTCCACATTCTCAATACCGCAAAAAATATCCACAAGAATCGCCTGATGTCCTTTCTGTCGTAATGCCTTACATATTCCTGTTCCTGATGTAATGGAGACAGTACGTTCTGTACTTGTTCCCCCCGCTAATACTACAATCTTCATCATTTTTCTCCTTTATTCATAAATAACAATCGGTGTGTTCTTCTCAACATTGCTGAAAATGATCTGCACCTGATCGGATGGTGCACAGATGCTTCCATGTGTGCCTTCAAATTCATAAAGCTGTCCTCCAAAATCCATTCTCCATGGAGCATCACTGATCCCCAGATTTCCATCGAATGGGATCCAGTAATTTACAGCAGAAGGATAGTCCTCTCCGTTCACTGTACATCCGCTCTTCATTTCACCTGTTGTATAACATCCCACAGGAGTTGCACAGTTGGGCACGAATGGATTTCCGGATACGATCTGCGCATCCGCAGTCGGCGTTCCATCTTTATAGAATACCATTCTCTGGGCCGTCAGGTCAATCTCTATATACGTATATCCGATATCATTTGTTTTCCTGACCAGACCTTCATGGGAATAAACAGGTTCTCTGACCTGGGTTTCTCCGTTTTTTATCAGTTCTGTAAGTTCTTTCAGCTCCGCTTTCTGATCGATCTGCCAGCCATAATTCCCTCCGCTGACAGTAATCTCACGACCATCATATGTATTAAATGTTCTCTCTGTTCCAACCGTATCATATTTAGCCGCCAGTTCACTGATATATGCTTCTATCTGTTTTTTGTCAAGTGTATAAAGACCGTTTTCATCTGTTGTGAGCCAGTTTTTGATCATATCTCTGTCTACTGTCTCTGTGCAATCGTCAAAATCATAGGTTATCACTACATCCGTAAGTTTGTTTATCAGGTCACAATTCTTCGTCAAAGTTTCATCACTCTGATAAACTTTCGGTTCTTTGTAGCATCCATCTGTTTCCAGATCAACCGGCGTTCGTCCTGTGACAAGAGCATCTATAATATCCTGACTTGTTTTTTCTGGTTTCAGTGCAGTTCCCTCCTGCTCAGGAACAATTACAAACTTATCGTCTTTCTCTTCTATATGAGCATCCGAAGGCTCTGTCATATTCTCCTGTTGCATACATTTCAGTTCGGAAATGGCAGCCTCTGTCTTCTGCTCATCATATTTAATGGAGGAGGACACTTCATAATTCCTGTGCTGATTAAAAGCAAGAAACCATGTAAAACGATCCTGATTTCTGATCAGTTTATCAACACTTCCATCTGAGTCATAGGAAAGTCCCGCCTGTTTTGCTGTGATACTTTCCTGTCCGTTATTTCTGGTGTCAATAGTAAGAACATATGCTCCCACCTTCTGCGTAAGCAATTCTTCTGACTGGGATACTGTCATATAGGAACAGTTGAATCCGTTTACCATTGATCCCGGTAAGAAATGCTCTGTGAAATAGTATACACCATATCCATATACTCCGGCAGTCAGCAGGAGCAAGATTATGATCAGGGTGATCATGATTTTCTTTCTGCTGCTCACGACATCCTCTCCTTTCTTTTTTATAAACAGCAACCGCCCGGCAAGAAGTTATGCCGGGCAGTTTTATTATCACATTATTTATCCAGAAAGTAAATACGATTATTCTCTTTTATGCGTTTTCCAGTAATTTCTCTACACTTGTAAGTTTAACACAGAGTACGAACACTTCTGCTGCTTTTCCAAGATCCTCAGGAGTCGGGAAGCTTGGTGCAATACGGATATTGGAGTCTTTCGGATCTTTTCCATATGGATAAGTTGCGCCTGCTCCTGTAAGTACAACACCTGCTTCTTTTGCCTTGGCAACAATAGCTTTTGCACATCCTTCCATTGAATCAAAGGAAATGAAGTATCCACCATGTGGTTTTGTCCACTCGCCGATTCCAAGACCGCCAAGTTCTCTGTCCAGTGTGTTAAGGACCATTTCAAATTTCGGACGGAGAATTGCCGCATGCTTTCTCATGTGTTCATGAAGACCGTCGATATTTTTGAAGAATTTTACATGACGTAACTGGTTTAATTTGTCATGTCCGATTGTCTGGATCTGCATGTAGCTGCGGAAATCTTCCAGGTTTGCTTTGGAAGCTGCAACTGCTGCAATACCGGAACCCGGGAAGCTGACTTTTGATGTTGATGTAAATTTATATACAAGATCAGGATTTCCTGCTTTTGCACATGCTTCAAGGATTTCTACAAGGAAGTCCTGATTGTCATCATAGAGATGATGAATGCTGTATGCGTTATCCCAGTAGATACGGAAATCAGGTGCTGCCGGTTTCAGATGCGCAAAGCGCTCTACTGTTTCTGCTGAATAGGTATATCCCTGTGGGTTGGAGTATTTCGGCACACACCAGATTCCTTTGATGGATGCGTCTTCACTGACAAGCTTCTCTACCATATCCATGTCCGGTCCCTGTGGTGTCATTGGCACGTTGATCATTTCGATTCCGAAAAATTCTGTGATCTTGAAATGGCGGTCATATCCCGGTACAGGACAGAGGAATTTTACCTTATCAAGTTTGCACCATGGGGTATTTCCCATTACACCCTGTGTCATAGAACGTGCAATGCTGTCAAACATAACGTTTAAGCTTGAGTTTCCATAGATGATGATGTGATCCGGATCTACTTCGGACATTTCTCCAAGGAGGCGTTTAGCTTCCGGGATTCCGTCGATAACACCGTAGTTACGGCAGTCTACTCCTGTTTCGCACTTGAGGTCTGAATCGCTGCTTAATACGTTCATTAATCCCATTGAGAGATCGAGCTGGTCTGCTGACGGTTTTCCACGTGACATATCGAGAGCTAAGCCCTTTGCTTTGATATCTGCGTATTCTTTATCCAGCTGTGCTTTGAGTGTAAGCAGTTCTTCTTTGCTCATGTCGCTGTATTTTTTCATAATATTCCTCCTTGTTCTGCCATGGAAGGATGTCCCTTTTTCCGTATAGGGCAATCATTTGTTTTTCCTGCGGCAACAGTTTTTTTGCTTTTTACATTTTAGTATGGTAAAGTAGGGTTGTCAAGTGTTTTTATGGAATTGTTAATATTTTACCAAAACAATCGTTACTGTTCCCTCTGTTCTCAGTAACGTAACCCAAATTCATTCCGGATTGCCGTAACATCTTTCTCTGGTACTTATAACAAGCCTCGTAAATAATTAGCCAAAAAGCAAGTCGAAATCCCTCGAAAGTTTCGGCTTGCTTTTTTGAGTGTGGCAGCGTATATTTAAATCAGTTAACAGATCTTTTAACTGTCTTAATTGTTCTTGTCAGGTCATCCTGATATCTTTTTATTACTCCTTATACAACATCCATTTTTATCCAAGTCAGTGAATGAGACAAGTCAGGCGGATAAAATCATCTGCTTCGCTGCTCAGTTCATAACCGAATGACTGTGAAAGGAGGTCATCCATGTCTATGTTTATCCACGCAATTATCGTAATCCTGCTTGCTGTGCTGGCTATGGGGATCGGGCTGCTGATTCTTGTGTGCTGGGCTTTGGCAGCATGTGCAAGCAGACGGGATTCTTATCTGGAAAAGGATTATCGGGTGAAATAAAGGAAGTCTGCGCATGGACGCTGAGTATTGCCGATAAGTTTATTCATTACTTTTCCATTAAAGTACAGGGTTGCAGAACCGCCTCCATCCAGGTTGTAAGCATAAGTACAGCCGTAGGATTTGAAAATATTCACCATATCCCAGTGATTAAGACCATTATAGCTGCCGGTATCTGTTACAAGGAGTACATAATCGTTGGGCTTTACCATTCCTACCGCTGTACGTGGATAATATTTTTCTGTTTCAGCCCATGGAAGCTGGGCTTCGCCATCTTTAATAAGAACCGGACCAAAATTATATGTATCTTTTACACCGGCTGCAAGAAGATTTTTTCCCATAAGTCCCTGTGCCGGAGTATAGATGGTTCCGTCTTTCTTTACTGCCATGACTGAATAACTGGTCATGTAATCACCATAGATAATCCCATTTTTGATGCACATGCCAAGGGGGGATGGTTTTCCTGTACCATAGTCGAAAGCACTGCCGTTTACTCCGATAATGCCTCCATTTGAGGATACTGCATCAGAAGTTGTCTGTCGGGATCCGCCATAAGTTCCGTTGGAGAGGGCGGATTTCAGCTGTTTGGCATTGGATGTCTTTATATGCGCTACCCAGTAGGAAATTCCATGGACTGATTTGCGTTTAAGTTTAATATTAAGAGTGCTGCTTTTGTATTCGTAAGTATTGCCGCTTTGAGTAACTGTTGGTTTAGTATTTGTCGGTTTAGTATCTGAAGATTTTACACGCTGCCCTTTGCTGTTTACATAATATTTACCTATCCAGGTATTTTTTGCCATCACTCCTGTTTTCTTGCTGAAATAGTAATAATATTTTCCTATCTTCTGCCAGCCCTTTGCCATGGTGGAATTGCTGAGGAAATAGTATTTTTTTCCATCCTGAGTAAGCCACTGCCTGGCAATTGCCACGCCGGATTCATTGAAATAATAGGTATATTTATCACCTGTTGCCCAGCGATTACGGAACATGGCACCATTTTTACGATTATAATAGTATTTGTTGCCAGAACGTTTCATCCAGCCGGTAAATCGTTTACCGTTGGCAATACTATAGTAATAATAGCCCTTGTATTTGAAAGATCCACAGATCAGACGACCTTTGGAATTATAGAAGTAATAATCCCCGCCTATTTTCTGCCAGCCGGTTTTCCCTGATGTGATGCTGACAGAGGTTCTGTCCTGTTTTACATATGTAGCCGCATTTACGGTAACTGCACGCATACTGATGCCTGCTGTCAGAAATAATGCCAGTATCAGAAATACCGCCACTTTTCTGAATGGTAATTTTCTTTTCATGTCTTTCATCTGCCTTTCCATGATGTCTGATATGCCCATATAAGGGAATTGCTATAAATATATTACCGATATGTCCCCTGCGATTTCTTTACCCGACAATTCGACAGACCGAGCGTTGTCAGATAATATTCCATGTCTCTCTCTGACATCAGACACTTTGGCCCTATAACGAGTTCCTTTATCAGCTGGTCAAGGCAATCTGAAAAATCAAAATCCACATAAGATATCAGCTGACTTTCTTTTACATAATAGGAATAGTTATATAAACGTGCACCGAGAGAAAGTTCAACTTCTCTTCCCATCAGAAACTGTTTCGGCGAAAACTCGCACAATCGGATTTCGCTTTCCTCTCTGAAAAACGGATTTTTCATGTAAACAGATTTCTGAAATAATTTCAAAAACTTTTTCTCAAAACAGTTCATGACTTTATCCAGTACTTCTATTTCATAATCCTGCTTCTCCTCAATGCTTTCCCGACATTGTTCTTCTTTCTGTAATATCTTCTCGATTTCATCAATCAATTCATGCACTATCTGATGTACAACTTCTCTCTGCTCTGTTTCAGAATAACTGATCTTATGTAATGACACAATTGACGACTTTGAAATCTCCGGAGAAACCGTTACAACTTCTTTTAATACATCCAGGTCAAATCCGATGGCAGCTCCGCGCCCGTCATCCGCATATCCCCGCCACTGACTGAGCAGATCATTCTGATACGAAAAACAGGTTACATAATATCTGAAGTCTGCATGATTTTCATTGAAAAATTCATCTGTAAACAGTTTCACATATCCCATCAATCTCTCTGATGAAATCTTTGATCTGAATAAATCTGAAGCATTTTCATAAGCTCTTTTAAATTCTGCGTCATAATACCTGCAGATCCAGCTGATCTCCATGGAATCATTGGATTTCAGGATATTTGTCAGACGGAGGGAACGATTTTTCAAAATAGAATTCAATGATTCTAAACTGCAATAGTGATATACAATCATATTTTTTCTTCTCCTGTAAATAATTGTTCTTTTGTAACCATTCAACATTCTGCCATCCCCAAAAAAATTCTATAGCAAAGTTCATCAGCAAAAGAACTTACGGAAAGTTTATATCAGTAAGTAACAGAATTATTATATCAGATACATCTTATGAATCTGTAAACTTATAGCAACCCTCGTAAATAATGCATATTGATTAAGAGGCTTGCTATAGAAAAACATTGCTTATACTTATAATATAATAACTGTTTTTTATAAAGAAATCCCCATCCACTGTTTATTATTTTGCAGCAGATAGGGATATGTTGAGGTTAATAGTTATATGCCCCCTCGTAAGCATTGCACCTGTCTAATTTCCGTGACTGATTCTGACAGGAACTGCATCTGTCGCAGAACTCCTGCTCATAACAGGTGGAACAGGCGCATGTCCTGCAGGCTTTGCGGTCATAGCCTGAGGTATTGCCGTGAGGAAGTGTGCTTTCTGTTGCATTACCCATATATATCACCCTCCTTGTGTGCCGGTTACTGTTCATCCAATTTTAAGTACAAACTCCATGAACGAACAGATTCCTTATATCCTGTATTATACGCTCACAGAAAGGGAATACAAGTAATTAATAATCTGTTTTCTGGTAAAATCTTCCGTTTATGTAATCGGTTTTGATAATATTTACAAAAGCCTTCGGATCGATCTCATGTACCTTCTTTACCAGATATTTCGCTTCTTCTGTAGAGACTACAGAATAGATCATACTGGTCTTCTCGTCTGTGTAACATCCGGTACCTTCAAAACGTGTCGCCGTATGATTGGTAAGTTTGAAAATCTCCTCATAAATCTGATACGGCTCCTTCGTGATAATGAACAGCGTATGCTTCTTATATCTCTGATGCAGCATCTGAATCACCTGAGTAGAGGTAAACTGAAAGATAATAGAGTAAAGCGCTCTGTCCCATCCAAAAAGCAAACCTGCCACTGTCAGGATCACTGCATTTCCACACAGGATATAATTCCAGATATCCCTGCCATTTTTCTCGGAAAAATAAATCGCAATAAAGTCCGTTCCACCTGTACTGGTATTACCAATCAGACAGAGACTGATACAGAAGCCATTGATCAAACCGCCAAAGATACTGATCAGCAATGTATCATAAGTGATCGGCTGACTGGGAATAATATCCGTAAGCAGACCAGAAAGCACGATCACACAGACAGAACTTATCGTAAATTTCTTTCCGATAAATTTCAGACCAATAAATACAGGAATAGAGTTCAGCAGTACATTAATCAGCGTATATGGAACTGCAATCCCCATAAATGTCTGAAAAATGTTCTGGATCAGCAGAGTAAGTCCTGTAAATCCTCCCGGAAAAAGACCGCCTGCACGAACAAATGTCTTAATATTCAACGCCATGATCGTTGCAGCCAGAACCGCACAGCCGTAACGCTTGGCTTCATGTTTTAAATTAAGTTCCTTCATAATCACGTTTCCTCCCATCTCGCCAAACAGTTCAAATTGAACTCATGTGAAATTGCTTTTCACAATCTCTGCAGGAGACTTAACTGATTCGGCTAAAAAGCAGCTTTCCGTCAATGACAAACAAAAGGAAACCTTTCTACGCCTCCCATCTTCCAGAAGCACCACATGGAAGAACCAGTCCGTTAGAGCTTACCGGAAGCCCGATCTCCTGAGAGTCCACATGCCCGCCGAACTTTTTCAATTCAGTAGACAACATATAAGTAAGAACTGCCGGTGCCAGACCTGTTGTATAAGAATTTATCAGGAAAAACAAAGGCTCATCGCTGAGAATCTTTGTACACAGCTTAATCAGGTCATGGATACAATCCTCAATCTTCCAGATCTCCCCCTTCGGTCCACGTCCATAAGAAGGCGGATCCATAATGATCGCATCATAATGATTCCCTCTGCGAATCTCACGCTCAACAAACTTCACACAGTCATCCACCAGCCAGCGGATCGGAGCATCTCCCAGACCGGAAGCAACCGCATTCTCCTTTGCCCAGGTAACCATACCCTTAGAAGCATCCACATGAGTAACAGAAGCTCCCGCTGCCGCTGCCGCCAGAGTCGCACCACCTGTATATGCAAAAAGATTCAACACCTTCACCGGACGTCCCGCATTGCGGATCTTATTGCCAAACCAATCCCAATTCACAGCCTGCTCCGGAAAAAGCCCGGTATGCTTAAAACTAAATGGTTTCAAATTAAAGGTAAGTCCCTTATAATGAATATCCCACTGCTCGGGCAGATCAAAAAACTCCCATTCACCGCCGCCCTTCTTACTTCTGTGATAATGCCCGTTCATATGCTTCCAGCCCTTATTCACCTTCGGCGTATCCCATATAACCTGCGGATCCGGCCTCACCAGAAGATAATCCCCCCAACGCTCCAGCTTCTCCCCACAGGAAGTATCAATAACCTCATAATCTTTCCATCCATCTGCAATCCACATTGTATAATAATCCTCCTAAAATAAACGCATAATAAGTTACGATTGTACTACATATCCAATCATTAGTAAAGCCATATTTCTCACATAAATTCCATTGTGTAAAGTATAAAATAAAACTCTCCCCGTGGCAAGCAAACCATCATAATTCACAGTTATAAATAAATAAAGTGTTACTGTTCACTCCCAATGTCATTAACTTAAGTGATTATTGCCTGTTTAACAAGAAATAATTTTTTAAGTTAACGACATTGGTTCACAGACAAATCATAAACCAATCATCATAAACTACCGCAGGAACATATAATCCCTGCGGCATAACATAAGCAGCCTAATGGAGTATTTTATGATGACTGCTGATACATGAATTCCTAATCGAAGTATCGTATGTATTAATACAAACATCCCATTTTTTTCTTCAACACTTCATACTGATTTCCAGTAATATATATTTTCTTGTATAAAATTTTAATTTCTTTCATCTCTTTTAATTTCTTGAGATTTCTTCCAACTGTACGAATACTCATTCCAATTGCATTTGCAATTTCCTGATAATCCGTCCTTATATAAACGCTCTCATTCGCACAATCAATATTTCTATATTTTTCATATCTTGATATCAGAAAAAAACGAACACGATCTATTCCTTCCATATAATACATCAGTCCGTCACTTTCTGAACGTTTATACAAATCCTTTGCCAGTATATTTACAATTCTTCTCAATAACTGCATATTTTCCATAATCGCCTGATATATAACTTCCGGCTTAAAACAAAGCATTGTAACCTCAGTTGCCGCATACACTGTTGCAACATATTTTTTCTCGCCTGCCATAATTTCCAAAAGGCCAACAATTCCATTTATACTGTTTAGTTCAAAATAGTTATATGTACTTCCATTCGCATATTCTCGTAATCCCGTTACACTACCTTCTTTAATAAAATAAACACTATCCGCTGCATCGCCCCTTGAAACAATAATACTGTTTGGTTCATATTTTTTAATCTTGCCTTTTATTTCCAGCTCTTTTGGTAATACAAAAGCCAAACGTTTCCTTTGTTTATCTTCTCCTGCACCTTCATCAATTGGTTTCATATCTCCATTTATATTCATATTTTTGTATTCTTCCTATTATATTGGTTATCATAGTTACCATCGTTCCAGTCACTAACACCGAACAGATAGTTCCTGCTCCAAATGTGCCACCTAATACAGTTCCTATGACCACATAACTGATGTCACATCCTGTTCGCATAATTGTATAAGAAAAATTTGTATGATTCTGAATTTTATATAAAACAGCATCCAAAGCATTCATGCCTAAATTAAGCTGGATTAAAAGTGCAAGTCCAAGGCTAAGGCAGCATTGTCCAATAGCAAACGCTAGAATTCGTATCAACATATCCTGTTCTGCAAGATGAATGTCTGTTAATATCCAGCTATAGAAATCAATAAAATAGCCGGAAACAAGTGCATATACCACTGTACCTAAGCCCATATTTTTTCTCGCCACCAGGCAGGCAATTAAAATAATAAGCAAATTATAAAACAATGATGCATTTCCAAAACTTATCAAAAATGTATGTCTGATTCCATCACACAATAACCCAACAGAATCACTTCCCAAACCACTTTCCAAAAACAGTGCTACTGCGATTCCGATTAAGTTCATAACCACAAATACCATTACGATTTTGCTCATTATTTTGCTCATAAAGCCCTCCTTATCATCATACCGTTTACAACCGATTACAAGCATATTTTAGCAAAACCAGATTATTTTCTTAAGGTCATATGACCTTTCAGCACTTTTTATTTTTATCTTCCAGCTTTATATAAAAATAGCCCGGACATTTCGCATATCCAGGCTATTCATATTCATTATTCTCAATTCTTACGAACTTTATTCCAGAAACTTTCACCCTGCACATTTTCTTTTACGTCAAAAATATCAAGGATTGTCTGTCCAATATCTCCAAAGCAGCTTCTTGTACCAAGATTGATTCCTTCCTGAACCAGTTTTCCATACATCAGCATGGGTGTATATTCTCTAGTATGATCGGTACCCTTAAATCCCGGATCACATCCATGGTCTGCTGTTATGATCAGAATATCTTCATCTCTCATATTTTTCATAAATGTTTCCAATGCATTATCAAATTCCGTTACTGCTTTTGCATATCCGGAAACATCATTTCGATGTCCATAAAGCATATCAAAATCTACCAGATTCAAAAAACAGATTCCGTTAAAATCTTCTTCCTGTTGTTCAAACAAACGTTTGATACCGTCTGTATTTCCTTTTGTTGATATACTTTTACTGATTCCTTTTCCAGCAAAAATATCATATATTTTTCCTATACTTATTACATCAAAATGATTTCTTTTCAGCACATCCAACATAGTATCTGATGGTGGAACAAGAGAAAAGTCGTGTCTTTTAGGTGTACGTTCATAATTCGGATATTCACCGGTAAATGGTCTTGCAATTACTCGTCCCACTCCATGCTTTCCAGTCAGAATTTCTCTTGCAATTTTGCAATAACGATACAATTCTTCAACCGGCACTACACTTTCATGTGCAGCAATCTGAAATACGCTGTCTGCAGATGTATATACAATCAGATCACCTGTTTCTACATGCTCTTTTCCATATTCTTTTATCACTTCCGTACCTGAATATGGTTTATTGCACAGAACCTTTCTGCCTGTTCTTTTCGTAAACTCATCCAGAACATCCTGCGGAAATCCATTCGGATAAGTAGGCAATGGCTGTTCTGATACAAGCCCTGCAATTTCCCAATGTCCAACTGTTGTATCTTTACCCCTTGACCTTTCCTGCATTCTGCCATATGCACCTACGACATTTTCTTCTTTACTTTCAGCTTCAACACCGTCTATATTAAACAATCCAAGTTTTTTCATATTAGGAGTATTATAATATTCAGATTTCATAATTGTAGCAAGAGTATTACTTCCAACATCTCCAAAATCTGCTGCGTCCGGTTCATATCCAATTCCAAAGCTGTCCAATACAACTAAAAAAACACGACGTTTCATATACTTCCTCCAGTTTTAAATTTCCAGTGCCACACGGATCATATCATTAAATGTGGTCTGGCGTTCCTCTGCTGTACACTTCTCTCCTGTCAGAAGATTATCACTGACTGTCAGCATTGTTAATGCATCTACCCCATATTTAGCCGCCAGAGTATACAGTTCACATGTTTCCATATCCACAGCCGCTACGCCATATGACGCAAGAAGAGAATTTTTCTCTTTTCCATGATCATCATAAAATTTATCACTTGTAAAAATGTTGCTTACTACTGCATGTACATTCAGTTCTTTTGCTTTATCATACGCATTTCTGAGTAATTCAAAACTTGCTGTAGGTGCAAAAGAAATGTTTCCAAAGCGGTCTTTATTCATACCTGAATCCGTAACTGATGCCATAGCAATTACTACATCTTTCAGGTTAATACCCTCTCTTAAACTACCACAGGTTCCAATACGAATCAGTTTTTTTGCACCATAATTCTGAATTAATTCACTGGCATAAATATGCATAGACGGCATTCCCATTCCCGTTCCCTGAATTGACACTTTTTCGCCTTTATAAAGACCGGTAAATCCATACATACCTCTGACTTCGTTATAGCATACTGCATCTTCCAGAAAATTTTCAGCAATAAATTTTGCTCTCATAGGGTCTCCCGGAAGTAATACTTTTTCAGCAATATCTCCTATCTCTGCATGGTTATGTGGTGTACCCATAATATTTCTCCTCCCACAATTTATTTATTTGAACTTTCGTATTTCTCAATAACCTTTCCGATGATACTTTCAAAATCACCCTCAAAAATATCCATAGAACTTCCAAACATCAGATTTGCCGGATAATCAAAATCTTCTACATTACTTCCTGTTTGATCGCGATATTCTTTGTCTGCCCCCAGATGCGGAATACGATTAATCAGCTTATCTGCATTATCCATATATCCATACAGTTTTTTCCCTAATTCAAACCCCATACCGCATTCAAAAGCAACATCATTATTAATCTCATATCCACGATAATCGTTCAGATTTGCAATGATAAGATCACAGTTCCTTACATGCTGCTGAAATCTGTCAAACAGGTTCATAGCTTTCATATAAGGATTTTCTGATGATGTTTCCTGAACTCCCGGTGCTCTGTCTAATGGAGAAATTGCCTCATAACCATATTTTGCACAAATTTCTTTCATTCTTGCAAAAACTTCTTCTCCATTGGAATCATATCTTTCAAAACCAGCCAGATAAATCAGAGGTCTTTTTTTATCAGTTTCCGTAACATGGCAGGAATGATCCACACATATCGCACGACCTGCTTTAAATTTGTATTCTTCTTCGATATCTACCATAAGCATTTTCAGACAGTCGTCAAAATCACCTTCAACGATTTTAGTAGAACCAATAATGGTTGGTGAAAATGGCAGTTCTGCATATGGCATTACATTCCCACGTTCATCATATACCTTCTGATCTTTTAAATATGCTTTTTGATTCTTTGTTGCAAGACTTCTTTTGTCTCTTGTATAACCATAGCATCTCGCTCCTTTTGCATATGCCATTCCCAGCTCATATATGGTTCCACTGTCAGGCTCTGCTCCACGATATGCTTCAAGATCAGCAATGATAACCGTTGTTTCTTTCATCACTTTATCCAGATCATCAAAAATGCTGTCTGCCCTTTTCTGTTTATCCGGATTTTCCAGATCAAGAGGATGTGTGTTCGGCAGTGTAACACCAAATCCCAATGCATTTGCCCGGGCTTTCATCGCTCCAAGTGCATCATATCCATATGTATAAAAACATTCTGGCCCTGCTATATATATTGCTTCTTTTTCATATAATTTATGCTGATATCTATACATTCTCAGTCTCCTACTTTAAAACTAATCCAAGGAGTAATTTCAGGAATCTTCCATAATCTGCATTACATCCAATCTCAATCAGCGGAAGATTTTCCCATACAAAATGATGTCTTCTGTCAACTACTGTCATTCCAAGAGTTAATCCATCTTTTGTTTCTACACCAACTCTGACTTTCATTGTTTCAACTAATGTCGGATCAATCGCATATGCCACAGCCATACAATCAATTACAGTACAATATGCATCAAATCCTCTGTTTCCATTAAAACGAATTGCCTGGCGCAGGAATTTAGCTTCTTTTCTGTCACTTTCTTCTAATAATTTGATGTCATCATCTGTAAAGTTAACATCAAAATAAGTAGCTACATCCAATCCTAAAGCAACAAACGGAATTCCTGATTCATAAACAATTTTTGCTGCTTCAGGATCTACATAAACATTCCATTCACTCTGCGGAGTATCTCCGGTTGCGTTAAAAAAAGCATATTTGTTTAATCCAAATGCTCCTGAAATTGCAACGATTTCTTTAATTAATGGTTTGATTTCCGGTGCTTTTGTAATTGCCATCGCAATATTACTCATAGGTGCTGTTGCAATAATTGTAATTTCGCCCGGGTTTTCTTTTACAAGATCAATAATCAGGTCAACTGCATGTTTTTCGCATAATGGCAGGGTTGGCTCTGGAAGGTAGTTTTCCGCCTGTCCATCCTCACCATGTGTAAAAGGATCTTTAGGGGATTCTCTTACCATTGGTTTTGCCATTCCTCTCGCAACCGGAATATTATTAATTCCTAAAAGTTCCATAATTTTTCTTGCATTTTTACTGGTAATGTCTACCGGATAATTTCCGTTTACTGCTGTAACAGCCAGTAAATCAAGGTCCGGGGATTTTGCCGCCATAATGATAGCCATAGAATCGTCCATACCTGGATCACAGTCAAGAATTATTTTCTTCATATTGATATTCTCCTTTTTTCTCTTTATTTATTCAGTCTTTCAGGTTTATCAGACAGATATTGGCAATCTGCCTCACTGCCATCCTCTATCGAGGATAATTTATTTATCTTCCACAACTTTTACATAAAATTCACGATTTCTAGGTCCGTCAAACTCCAGAAAATAAATTCCCTGAGAACCACCTAACAGTAATTTTCCATTATGAACGATAAAGGTTTCTGTTACACCAAGTAATGCACATTTGATATGTCCTGCTGCATCCTGCGGTGTATCATGCTGATGTTTAAAATCAATTCTTGTTGGTACTAATCTTCTGATTTCTTCATCCAGATCAACAAATCCATCCGGGTCCCACGGTGAAAATACTGCCAGCCCTGCTGTTGAATGCATATTATGAACAATACAGATTCCTTCCTGAATATCGCTTTCTTCTACTACCTTTTTTACATCCTGTGTAATATCATGTACTTCATTATAAGTTGTTGATAATTTAATATTCTTTAATACTGCCATTTTTTTCCTCCATCCGTTACTTTTATTTTACGATAATCTCACTGTTTTTTACGCAATATCCGCCATCACAGAATGCCCAGTCTCCCTCGCATCCTCTGCCATACTTTTCTCCAATCAGTTCTGAAATATAGCTTGCGATCAGGCATACCGGAGCAAAATGTGTTAATGGCATTGAAATTGGATATTTAGATGCCGGAACTTTAATGTAAGTTGCCGGCTCGTTATTGAAATCTTCTGCAGAACCATCTGTGATCACTGCCAGCGGTCTGTGAAGCTCATTTGCATATTTCAACAGTTCTTTATTCCTGCTCATTGCCGGATTTGTTGTATTTGCTACAACAACCGTTCCCATATGTTTTGCATCTCTTGCAAAGAAGTTTAAGTGGAACCATTCTTCAGAATTAATATGCATTGCAAATTTGCCAGTTGCTTCGAGCATCTTTGCCTGTCCAAACCATGCTGTCGCATAATCAAAGCCAGCTCCAATAAAATCATAACAAGGGAAATCTTTCCAATCCTCTGCCAGCTTCTTGCACTGTTCTTCCATTGCAGGTAAAATTTCTTTTAAAAGGCTACCCTGATTCTTAATATCTTTACGACAATCCATAGCCTGATCCATTGTATATTTTCCTCTGACTTCTCCGAAACGAATTGCCAGAAGTAACAGTGCCATTACACTGACCATGTAACTTCTTGTTCCCGGAGCACTTTCAAACTTCGGAATATCTAACTTGAGAACCTTATCCGCATACTGAGCAAGAGGAGACTCTAAATTACCAGTTACTCCAAGAATGTAACATCCATGTTTTTTAGCTCTCTGAACTGCTTCTGATACTCTGGCACCTGTTCCGGAATTGCTCACAGAAATCACCAGTGGATTGCGACAGTCAATTCCCATATGCTTTTCACAATAAAAGCGGCTTAATTCAATAGCCGGAACAACTTCTGTTGGAATTGATGTCAACATTTCAAAAGCATGTTTGGTTGCCATAGCCGCTGCATAGGAATCTCCACATCCCGTCAGAACAATTCTCTGAATATTAAAGATTTCCTGAAAAGAAAGTACGGTTCTTGTTTTTGGTTCCAGATCCTCATATTGCTGTTCAATCAGTTCCGGAAGACTCTCCACCTGACGGCTCATTGCATTATCAAATTTACTCATTCTTATTTTCTCCATTTCTTTTTTATTTTTCAGTCTCTCTTTTCAGAAAACCAATATTCTTTTCCAAGTTTCTTTTTTGTCTGATCCATTTTATTCAATATTGCACAAGTCTCCAAAGCAATATCTACTGCAAAATCATGTCCAGCACCAGCTTCAAATTTTTCTCCTGTGCATAGGTTATCGGCCACAGAACAAATCGATCCCCCTCTTCTTCCAAACAAAGCTGACAATGTCACTATTGCTGCTGATTCTCTGTCTCCATTCAAAACACCAGCCCGATTATATATTTCTGCTATCTCAATATTCCAAGGTTGCATATATCCTCCGACTCCAGGTCGTCCGCCTCCTACAAAATCACTGTCAACAGACATTGTCACACCTACATGATAGGGAGCCTTTAGTTTTTCAGCAGCCTTTACCATGGCCACAACCACTTCGTAATGGCTCACCGCAGGATACGCTGATGGTATATACGCTTTTGTCATTCCTTCTTCTCTGACAACACCACTGGAAATCACTACATCTCCAGGATGAACACCATCTCCAATACCACCCGACCCTCCCACTCGTATAAATGTACCTGCATTTGTATATTCCATAAAATCATAAAGGATCAATTCCATTTCCGGAGATCCGCTTCCGCCACTGACTACTGTAATCTTAGCGCCTTTATATCTTCCACTGTAACTTGTAAACATGCCTGAATTTCCAATCATTTCTGCATCTTCCAAGCGTCGTGCTATCTTTCTGACAGGATTTTCACTATATGCACATAGCGGATCACGTACGGTAAGCAATACGTAATCACCTACTTTATCTGGATTGATCTGAGTCATTGCAGGTTTGTTATTAATCACAAGTCCCTTTTCTGGTACATTATGATAATATCACTTGTTGTGCTAGATAAAATAAAATATAAAGAAACTTCAACAAAATATGCTATCCTTTTTGTAGGGAATACAACGAAAGGAGGCATCATTATGTTGAAGTTCCAAGATAATA
>OLPX01000470.1_pt1 | contig 37544 bp, 37 predicted proteins | sample 1672491 | NCBI WGS metagenome assembly OLPX01 (sample SAMEA3136692, study PRJEB25190) | human gut metagenome | biome: human gut; feature: human-associated habitat; material: faeces | place: Austria | collected 2013
GGTGCGTGATCAACCATCACTGGTACCTGTTCAATCCGGATGGGTATATGTGCACTGGCTGGCACCGTTGGGATGGCCGTGTGTGCGATCCGTCTGACGGTACCGGTGACTGGTATTTCCTGGACAATACGCTGAACGGCCCTTTGGAGGGTGCCTGCTGGCACACCCGGGATAATGGAGCCCAGGAGATTTGGGAGGTTGAGCTGTCCGACCAGATTTAGGGCATAATAATAGCGGCGAGGATTATTCCTCGTCGCTTGTGAATAGCTCTTCATACGAACAATTCAAAGATTCTTTGATAGCCTTCAGCTGGCTGGCTTTGATATGTTGTGTGTTTGCCTCAATTTTGGATAGACTGAATGCGGTAATATTAGCACCTTTCAGATGAACTTGACGCACAAGGTCCCCAGACTTCATGCCTTTGGCTTCTCTTAATTTCTTGATATTACTTCCAATCCGTATACTGATGTCATTTTTTATGGACGTATCCTCGATCATATGCTGTCACCTTCTGCTTTTGCTCATTCTGGCAATTCATACTTTATAGTATTCGCAGATTATGCTAAAATGTTGCTGAAACGAGCAAATAAATAAAGATTAAGTTTGAGGAGGTAGGGCCAATGAAAAAGAAAGACGAGATAACAGAGTTGCTGCAGCACTTATATGGCTTTTCGGATGAACAACTGCTGCAGGAGTTCAAGGCAGCGGAGCAGGAGGTGAAATCAGAGGCCAGCCCTCAGCCGGACCCAGAAGGGTTTAAGCGGTTGTGGGCGAAACTGATAAAAGAACATGAAAATGGCGGGCCCCAATAACGGCAGCCCGCCCACCCCTTTACCCTATAAGTATTTCCCTTTCGGTCCCCCATACTGACTCATAATAAACATCGCCATCTTCGCATTCGGTTCCTTAATATTCACCGGAAATTCCAACCGTTTTTCATACTTCCACATTAGACGCATCCTCCTTCCCAGGGCCATGGATCACTGATCCAGGACCAGTATGTGGTATCGTTGCTGTCCGGTGCATCCAGCGGGCCAAACTGAGCGGTGAAAGCGCTGACCGCATCCTGGTACATGGAACTCACCTGCTGATAATACGCCATAGCGGCCTGATCGCAGGGGTGAGTGTCCAGGAACAGCTGTGCGTCCACTACCGCAAAGCCGGTCTGGTAGACCTGCTGCATCATCGATTCACGGGTGTCCATTGCCTGGCCGGAGACCACGTAGTCTTCAGCGCCGCCGCGTGTTGTTCTGTAATCAGAAGCAGAGTTGATCATTTGCTGCACCTCCCGTAATTAAATTGTAAATCCAACTCCGGAAAAATGGTGCCCTGCATAAGGGCCTGATCCAGGGGGTAGGTGGTTTGCCACTGCTGCCACGGCACATAGGCCATTGCTACCGGGTACTGCTGTTCCAAAGGACCAACGGAGGTGTTGGGGCATAATGGAGCAGGCGCAGGCGCCGGAGCAGGGGCCGGTGTAGGAGCGGGAGCGGGGGCCGGTGCCGGCATAAAGGTGTAATCCGGCATCGCATCGCTCATATTGTCGGAGCGGAAAGACGGGGTGGGCATTGGCATTGAGGAATTGTTCCAGTTCTGGTCATAGGAATAAGAAGGAAGCGGCACAGGGTCCTGCTGCATACAGCCGCAGTTTCTGCCGGATGGAGCACAGACCGTGCGTCCACAGAACCCACAACACTGTCCGCTTACATTTGTATAAGAATCCATAGGGTGAATACTCCTTTCGTTTGGCTTTTTCTACTATAGTTTATGAGCGGGGCAGAGCGGAGTGCGGAAAAGACGATGTCCTATTTCTGAATTTGGCAAATTTCCGCCTCAGACAAGCGATGCACACTTTGTCTCCCTGTCCCATATGATATAGTACAACCAAGTAAAATAAAAGGAGATCAAATATATGTGTTGCTTTAGTTTTGGTAGATGTGGAAATCGTTGTGGGTGTGGATGTAGCTGTAACTGCGGCTGTGGCTGTGGTAACAACAACGGATGTGGCTGCGGAAGCAACAGCGGATGCGGCTGCGGAAGCAACAGCGGATGTGGCTGTGGCAGCAATAGCGGCTGCGGAAACAACAGCAGCTGCGGCTGTGGCAGCAACAGTAGCTGCGGCTGTGGTTGTGGAAATAACTGGGAAGTCAGGCGCGCCTACCAGGCCGGTTACCGCGAGGGCTTCCGCAACGGCTACTGGGCCGGATACAATGACGCAACCTGCGGCAGAGGTGTCGCGCTTGCGGATACGGCGTCCAACGGCGGCTGTGGTTGTAACGGCTGATCCTCAGTGGACAGCAGGGAGGGGCCTTTGGCCCCTCTTTTGCTGTACGCAATGAGCCGCCTGCAAGGCGTTTGGTGTGTGGGAACAGCCCCCGAGGCAGCTTACAGGCGATTGCTGTGTGGAACAGCCCCCGAGCCAGCTTGCAGGCGATTGCTGAATGCGGCAGCCCACGGATGTATTGCTTAGTTTTAATGCCCCACGCCCTGAAAAAAGCTCCGTCTTTATACTATCTTTATTTGACAAGTCTCGCGATGCTGCTATATAGTGATAACTAGTACTGCGTACCGTAAGTCCTCGTGCATATAGCACCTGCTATCCACGCCAGATGCACGCCTGCGAAGCTAGTCGTAGCGCCCACTACGCCGTCGCTTTGCAGACGTATATCTGACGCGGATATCAGGCACTCTTTGCACATGAATTCAGAGAACGCACTGCGAGCCGTAGCGCCCGCTACGCCGTCCATTCGCAGACACACTTCTAATGCGGATAGCGGGCACTCTATGCACGAGGACTTATGGTACACAGTACTAGAAACGGGGATACAGAAGGAGAATGAAAATGGAATTGATTGATCAAGTACGGGAGCGTTTCCGCCATGACCGGTTTGCTACGGAAAATGGGGCGGTGATCGATGAAATATCAGACGGATATGCAAAATGCTCGCTGGATTTACAGCAGCTGCACATGAATGCCACAGGCACCGTGATGGGGGGAGCGATATTCACGCTGGCCGACTTTGCGTTCGCAGTGGCTTCTAATTGGCAGGGGACGATTCACGTGTCCCGGACCAGCCAGGTTACATATTTGGGTGTTGCAAAGGGCAGACGGCTGATCGCGGAGGCCCACAAGGTAAAAGAAGGCTTTAATACCTGTTACTATTTAGTGGAGGTAAATGATGAGCTGGGCACCCAGGTGGCCCAGGTGACGGTCGACGGTTTTATTAAGCGGTAATGCGTCCCCTATGAGGGGAAATGATAAGTGAACTGTACGAAAGCCCGCACTTGTGCGGGCTTTCGTGCGTTTTAGCAAGAGTAAACAAAGACCTAATCGTAACATAAAACAATCGTTTTTCCGGATAATCCACGGCGTTTCGCGGCAGATTGAGTCCTCGGGCAGAGAAAATCCATCGTTCCAGGTCCCAAAAGGCCGGCGTTTTCGTGCAATCCCTCGTCCGGCGCTGGCCAAAAACACGTCGAATCTCTGAGCGCCCTCTCCGACAACACATTCCTAACAAAATGTTAATAATTTTTATTTTAAAAAATATTGAAAATTATTTTAATAATGCTATAATGAAACTAACATGAAACCGCAGCCAGATACATATAAGGAGAGGTATGATGATGGACAAGAACGCATTTTTTGACAGCATCCGGGGACAGATGATTATTTCGTGCCAGGCGGTAAAAGGCGAACCGTTGTACGAGGAAGAACGATCCGTCATGTATTTGATGGCCAGGGCAGCCAAGATGGCGGGCACACCCGCGATCCGCACCAGCAGCATCCGGGATGTGGAGGAGATCAAGGCGGAGACGGGTCTGCCGGTGATCGGTTTGGTCAAGATTCAGTACCCAGGTTATGAGGGATATATCACGCCCACCATGAAGGAAGTGGACGATCTTTTGGCCGCCGGGTCCGATGTGGTGGCCTTGGACTGTACCATGCGTAAACGGGGAGATGGAAAGACCGTCAACCAGTTTATCCAGGAGATCCGCGACCGCCACGGGGACATCCTGCTGATGGCCGATATTTCCAACTATGAAGAGGGCATCAATGCCTGGAAATGCGGCGTGGATATCGTAGGCACCACGATGAGCGGCTACACGGATTACACCCCCAGGCTGGATGAACCGGACTACGAACTGATGCGCCGTCTGGCCACAGACGTGGACGTTCCGGTGATCGGAGAGGGAAAGATTCATACACCGGAACAGGCGGTAAAGGCCCTTGAAACCGGCGTTTGGTCCATCGTGGTGGGCGGAGCGATTACCCGGCCTTTGGAGATCGCGACCCGCTTTATGTCTGCCATCGAAGCGGCAAGAGGAGGCAGGGCATGAGAATCGCAGCGCTGGATATCGGCGGAACTTCCATCAAATCCGGCCTCTGGGACGGGGAACGCCTTTCCGGGGAACGTGAGCAGGATACCAATGCCAGGGAGGGCGGCGCACGTCTGATGGATCGGGCGGTGGAGATTCTGCGGGAATACGCGCCCTTTGACGCCGTCGGCATCAGCACCGCCGGGCAGGTGGACACGGTCAGGGGCAGCATTTATTATGCCAACGACAACATCCCCGGGTATACGGGGATCGAAGTGCGCCGTATTCTGGAGGAGGCGTTTCACGTACCGGTTGCCGTGGAGAACGACGTGAACGCGGCTGCCCTGGGCGAGGCGCAGTTCGGCGCGGGCAAGGGCTTTCCCGATTTTCTGTGTCTGACTTACGGTACCGGCGTGGGCGGCGCCATCGTATTGGACGGGCGGATTTACACCGGCAGCAGTTGGTCCGCAGGCAGCTTCGGGGGGATCGTGACTCACCCGGAAGCGGTGGACCTGGCGGTGGAGTACAGCGGCTGCTATGAGAAATACGCTTCCACCACCGGCCTGGTGAAGCGCGCCCTGGCAGTGGACCCTGAGCTGACCAGCGGCAGGGAGGTTTTTGCGGCCTTTGACCGGCCGGAGGTCCACCGCGTGATCGATGAGTGGATCGACGAGATCGTAACCGGTCTGGTGACCCTGATCCATATTTTTAATCCGTCCCGGATCGTGCTGGGCGGCGGAATCATGGTCCAGCCCTATATTCTGGAACAGGTGCGGGAACGCCTGCTCCCGAGACTTTCCCCTGGATTCCGGAAGGTGAATCTGGCACGCGCCGGTCTGGGCAACCAGGCCGGTCTCCTGGGAGCCGCGCACCTGGCGGAAGAGCTGTTGTAAAGAATCGAACAAGGCCCATTGAATTCAACAAAAATGCCAACCGCAGTCCCTCATCCCCGGGCCCTGCGGTTGGCATTTTATATCCCCATCCAAAAAACTATCTCACAGCCACACTCCCCAATCTCCATAATCAAACTTCCCGCTTCCATGCCTCAGCTTTCCTGCCGCCTTAAGCTCCCGGAACACATCCCGCATCCGCCCCAGTATCTCCGGCTCAATCTCCAGCGAATGATGGGCCGGGAACACCTGCTTCACCGGCAGAGCTGCCACCTTTTCCAGGGAATCCAGATAAGCCTCCGGGTCTGTGGAAGGGTAATAGGCGAACAGCACGTCCTTGTACACCAGGTCCCCGGTGAACAGATACCCGCGCTCCGGCTCCCAGAAGCACATGTGGCCCGGGGAGTGGCCCGGCGTGTGCAGTACCCGGATCACCCGGTCGCCCAGGTCGATTTCGTCCCCGTCCCCGAGCACCCGTGTGGGCGTTCCCTGGAAAAATTCATAAGTCCCCACATCATACCCCTCCGGCGGGTCGCAGCGGTCCAGCACCATTTCCCGGATGGTTTCCAGCGGCAGCGGGAACTCCCCGTCCAGCCAATTCAGCTCCAATTCATGGGCATAAAACTCCGGAAAATACCGGTGGCCGCCGATGTGATCCCAGTGGACATGGGTGGCCACGGCCGCCACCGGCTTGTCCGTCAGCCGCGCCACCTCCTCGTGGATATCGCATATCCCCAACCCGGTATCGATGAGCAGGCACCGCTCATTTCCCGCCAGCAGATAGCAGTGCGTCTCCTCCCAATGGCGGTACTCGCTGAGAATCACCGTGTCCGGGTCAATCCGGTCGATGGTAAACCAATCTTTTTGTTCCTTCTGTTTCGCATCCATATCCAATTTATTCTCCCTGAACATATGTTTTTCTATCTTACCGGTATAGCAGAAATCAACCCGAAATACCGCCTTCCGTCTCATCACGGTTTGACATTTTTCTGCCGTCCCCCAGCCCTATAACAATTTTCTGGCCGTCGCCTGAGCCGTCGCCTCCCGGGCCTTTGCGCACCGCTCGGGATTTTGCAGGCAGTAAGCGTAAAACAGGTAATCGATAATGAACATCTGCCCGATCTTGGCCGCGATGGAGCCGGACTGCAGCGGGCTTTCATTGGAACCGCACAGCAGAATCACATCCGAGAGAGCTGCCGCCGGAGAGTTGGAAAAATGGGTGATCAGGATAATTTTGGCCCCGCCGTTTTTCGCCGGCCGCAGCACATCCAGCATGTCCCGGGTGCTGCCCGAGTAGGAGAAAAAGAGGATCACGTCCTGCTCGTCGCAGAGGGCCGCCGCCATGGCCTGCATGTGGGAGTCCTCGATGTGCAGGAACTGGGAGGAGGCGGTGGAGAAGCGGGCCCAGGCCTCCATAGCCATCACGTTGCTGCCGCCCTGGCCGAAACAGAATACCCGCCGGGCGCCGGAGAGCAGGTCCACGGCTTTTGCCGTGCTCTCAGGATTCATCAGCTCCAGCGTCTCGCTCATGGCCGTCACATCCGTCTGGTAGAGCTTGCGGCAGACATTTTCAAAACTGTCCCCGTCGGTCACGGCGGCTCCGGTGTCCGTAGGGTCCCCGGTGACCGTGGTGTGGTCCACCCTGGCTAACGCCAGCTTGAACTCATTGTAGCCCGCCAGCCCCAACCCACGGCAGAAGCGGGTGATCGTGGCCTCGGAAACGCCGCTGGCTTCCGCCAGGGAGGTGATGGACATGTACTGGACCATGGATTTGTTGGTGAAAATGTAGTCCGCCAGTTTTTTGGAAGAACGGGTCATGGTATTATACTGCTGGGAAATGAAGTCTAAGATATTGGCCTGCATAGCTGGGGCACCTCCTGTCGATAACCTGTGCGTGAAAATAATCAGTAAGTTTTAACACGTTTGAAGCATCGAGTAAATTATAGCTGCTTTTTGAAAAGAAAACAACCAATATTTATAAAAAGAGAAAATAATTTTCAAATAAAATCAGCTGATCGGACAGAGGGAACCTGTTAAAATGACGTTAAAGCTCCTGGAAATGCTTGGTTTGACAAAAAGAAAACGAGATATTTGTGCAACTTGCATAAAAAATAAATATATTTTCATGAATATGATATATTGAAAATTATTTTCACAAATAGTATATTGTTATTAGCAAGTGAGACAAGAGCAGTCTCTCAGAATAAAGGAGGAAGCGAAATGAAAAAAATGTTAGCATTGCTGCTGGCAACCACTCTGACAGCCGCCACCATTGCAGGATGCGGGTCCGGCAAAACGGACGCCGGAGCCGGAACCCAGGCTCCGGCCCAGACGGAAAAGACCGGAGAGACCGCCGGAGGCGCAGGAACCGCCGAGGCTCCCGCAGCCGGAGCCGACACCCTGAAGCTGGCGGTGACCACCGGCGACGGTTCCACCACCGACGACCGCATCCCCACCCCCTGGTACAACCGCATCATGGCCACCAACCTGATGTACCGGGCTCTGTTCCTGGCGGACAGCACCCTGACCGAGGTGAAGCCCGATCTGGCCGATACATACACCGTCAGCGACGACGGCCTGGTGTACACCATCACCCTGAAGGACGGCCTGAAATGGTCCGACGGCGAGCCGCTGACCGTGGACGACGTGCAGTGGTCCATCGAGACCGGCCTCAAAGCCGCCACCATCAACTCCATCTATACCGCGGCCTTCAAGAACATTGACTCCATCAAGACCGAGGGCAACACCATCACCCTGACCCTGACCGCTCCCTACGCGGCCATGCTGAACGTCCTGGCCCAGTTCGCGATCCTGCCCAAACACTCCTTAGAGAACGCAGACCCGTTAAAGATGGAAGCCGATCCGTTCTGGACCAACCCCGTCACCTCCGGTATGTTCGCTCTGGACGAGTTAAACGTAGGCAACTACTTCACCCTGAAGCTGAACGAGAACTACGAGGGCACGGCTCCCAAGATCCAGAAGGTGATCTGCTACTTCGTATCCGACTACGTGACCGCCGCCCAGTCCGGCAACACGGACTACGTGTTCGGCAACGCCGCCGACCTGGTGGAAGCGTTAAACGGAATGTCCAACTTCACCGCCCACGAGGTGGATGTGCTGTTCTACAAATACTTCATCTTTAATATGAAGGGAGTCGACGGCAATGAGAACCCGGCCATGCAGAACGTGGCGGTGAGAAAGGCCATCATCGAGGCCATCGACCGCTCGGCCCTGGCCACCCTGTACCCCAACGCCAACGTACTCAACAGCGGCGTTCCCAACAGCAGTCCGGCCTACAACGGCTTCGAGTACGCCTTCGATGCGGACAAAGCTAAGGCCGACATCGCAGCCAGCGGCTACGACATGAGCCGCCCGCTGAGAATCTGCTACTACAACAACGACCAGACCACCATCGACCTGATCAACACCGTCGTTTATTACCTGGAGCAGACCGGCCTGACCGTGGAAGCCACCCTGTCCAACGACGGAACCACCGACCTGTTCACCACCAGAGCCTATGACGTGGGCTTCAAGGGCAAGAGCGCATTCTCCATCGACGAGTGGTACACCGAGTATATGAGCACCGACGGCCTGTTCGCCAACATTTTCGGCGGCGACACCTCCTTCGACGATCTGGTCGCCCAGCTGTCCAAGGCCGTGAAGGAAGAGGACCGGAACGCCATCTTAAAGCAGCTTCAGGATCTGGAGCAGGAGAAGGCGTACAAGGTTCCGGTATTCACCGTAGGCACCTATATCTTCACCAGCAACCATGTGGTTCTGCCCGAGGGCGTGCAGTTCTGTAACCCGCTGTACATGAGCGATCTCGATTTCGCAAACTGGGAGATCGCAAAATAACGTGAAACGATAAAGTTTCAGGCGGCAACCACCGCAAACGGCGAAGGGGGAGACAGTGAGATTATCTCCTGTCTCCCTTTTTACACGCAAAAAGCGCCGCCGCCTGCCTTCAGGTAAGATTGGAGTGATAAAATGCTGAAATTTATTGCCAAAAAGCTGCTCATGATGATTCCCATGCTGCTGCTGATCAGCTTTATTGTGTACTTCGGGCTGCAGATGACCGGGATCGACCCCATCAACTTCATGGTCAGCCCGGAAATGCTCTCGGCCAACAAAGAGAACGTGGAAGCGCTTCGCCAGTCCCTGGGGCTGAACGATCCGTTGATTATCCAGTATTTCCGCTGGCTGGGCGGCGTGCTTCGGGGCGATTTGGGATACTCCTTCGACGGTTCCTCCATCGCATCCATCATCAAAGTCCGCCTTCCCTACACCTTTGAGCTGGCCGGATACTCTCTGGTGCTCTCCGCCGTTATCGGCATCGGGATCGGGATTATTTCCGCGGTGCGCCAGAACGGCGTGATCGACTATGTGGGACGGGTGCTTGCGGTTCTCGGCCAGGCGGTTCCCCAGTTCTTAGTGGGAATCATCCTGATCCAGATTTTCGCCATCAAGCTGGGGATCTTCCCCTCCGGCAACCGTGTGAGCCCGGACGCGACAAACGCCTTTGTGGACGCCTTTCAACACCTGTTCCTTCCGGTGCTGACCCTGACCATCGGCATGGTGGCCGTCCTCATGCGATACGCCCGCAACACCATGCTGGACGTGCTCAACAGCGACTACATCAAAACGGCCCGCTCCAAGGGAATCCCGGAGTGGAAGGTGTACTTAAAGCACGGCTTCCGCAACGCCATGAAGCCGGTGCTGGTGATCCTGGTGTTCCGTATTCCCATGCTGGTGGGCGGCTCCGTGGTCATTGAGAGCGTATTTTCCTATCCCGGAATCGGTCTGACCATGACAAACGCCATCGTGTCCGGCGATTACCCCATCGTGCTGGTCACCACCCTGATCATCGCGGCGGCCATGCTGATCTGTTCCTTTATGGTGGACGTATTCAACGCCCTGTTAGATCCCAGAGTGCGTCTCGGCGAGTGATGAGAGGAGGAGTAAATAAATGAGCAATCCAACAACTGCAAGTATCAAGGATCAGAATAAAAATGAAGCCTCCTCCATGTTCAGGCGCAACGTGCGCAAGTTCATGAACAACAAGCTGGCCCTGTTCGGCCTGATCGTGGTGGTGTTGATCACCATCGCCTGTATCGTGGGCTTTATCATGGGCGTGGACTACAACACCCCCATGCTTCCCAACATGAAAAAACCGCCCAGCGGGGCCAATCTCTTCGGCACGGACACCATCGGCCGGGACCTGTTCGCCAGAGTGCTGGTGGGCGGCTGCTATTCCATCTTAATCGGCGTGTTCTGCGCGGTGATGAGCTCCGTGATCGGCGCGATTTTAGGCGCCGTCGCCGGATACTTCGGCGGGAAAATGGACACGGCGCTGATCCGTATCTCCGAGATTTTCCAGGCGTTTCCCCAGCTGGTGCTGGTCATGATGTTGGTGGCCATCGTCAACAAGCGGGGCCTTGGAAACCTGCTGTTCATCTTCGTGTTCACCGGCTGGATGACCACCTTCCGTATGGTGCGAAACGAGTTCATGAGCATCAAAGGCGAGACCTACGTCAAGGTCTGCGAGGCCTTCGGAATGAGCAAGAACAACATCATGTTCAAGCAGATTCTGCCCAACGTCATGAGCCCGATCATCGTTTCCACCACAACTAACGTGGCGTTCTTCATTTTGCAGGAAGCGGCCCTGTCCTTCATCGGTCTGGGCGTGGCGGACAGCACCCCCACCTGGGGCAACATTTTAAACGCCGCCAAGTCCGTTTCCGTGGTGACCAACCAGTGGTGGATCTGGCTGTTCCCCGGACTTGCAATCAGCCTGTTCGTGCTGGCCATCAACTTCCTGGGCGACGGCCTGCGGGATGTGCTGGACGCGAAGCAGCAGTAAGGAGGAGATGGCATGGATAACAGAGAAATTATATTAGACGTTAAGAAGTTAAATACCACATTTGTGTCCGACCGCAAGAAAGTGCGCATTGTCAAGGACGTCTCCTTCCAGGTGAAGCGGGGTAAGACCCTGGCCGTGGTGGGCGAGTCCGGCTGCGGCAAGAGCGTGACCATGAACTCCATCATGCGGTTTCTGGGCAAAAACGCCATTGTGGACGCTGAGAATATCCAATACAACGCCCTGAAAAACGGTCAGGTGAAGGAGTACCACTTAGAAAGCGTGAGGGACCCCAACGGTCCGGACATACGCGCCCTGCGCGGTCCGGATATGGCCATGGTGTTCCAGGACCCCATGAGCAGTTTGAACCCGGTTTACAAGGTGGGCGACCAGGTGGCGGAGGGTCTTTTGCAGCACAACAAGGGGATGACCAAAAAGGAAGCCCGGGAAAAGGTGCTGGAGATGTTCAAAAAACTTGGAATTCCGGACCCGGAGGAGCGCATCGACTGCTATCCCCACCAGTTTTCCGGCGGTATGAAGCAGCGCGTGGTCATCGCCATCGCCATGATCTGCAACCCTGAGCTGATCATCTGCGACGAGCCCACCACGGCGCTGGACGTGACCATCCAGGCCCAGATCATGGAACTGTTAAAGGACCTCCAGGTCAACGACGGCAAGTCCATCATCCTCATCACCCACAACATGGGTCTGGTGGCGGAGATGGCGGACGAAGTCTGCGTCATGTACATGGGCCGGGTGGTGGAGTTCGGAAGCCTGGAGGATGTGTTCGACCGCACCAGCCACCCATACACCAAAGCCCTGCTGCGCAGCGTGCCCGTGCTGGGACTGGCGGATGGTCAGAAGCTGGAGACGATCCCGGGCGCAACCCCCAATCCCTCGGATTTAAAGGGCGGCTGCGAGTTCGCCGACCGCTGTCCGGAATGCATCGAGCTCTGCCGCAGAGGCGAGATCCCCTGCTACGAGGTGGGGCCGGGCCATCATGTGCGCTGCCTTAAGTATAGTTCCTGCCCGGAGGTGGAATAGATGAAGGATAACAGAGAAGTCATTTTCAAGATCGAAAACTTACAGACATGGTTTCCCATCACCAAAGGAATGTTCAAAAAGGTGGTGGGCCATGTGAAGGCGGTGGACGACGTGAGCCTGGAGGTCTACAAGGGCGAGACTCTGGGCATTGTGGGCGAATCCGGCTGCGGCAAGTCCACCTTCGGCAAAACCGCCATGATGCTGGAGCGGCCCACGGGCGGCCGGGTGATGTTCAACTTCGGCGGTGAGTTCAAGGACGTCACCAAGTTCAACAAGGACGAGATGTTCCAGTTCCGCCGCAAGGTTCAGATGGTGTTCCAGGACCCCTACTCCGCATTAAACCCTCAGAAGAAGATTTATTCCTCCTTTGAGGAGCCTTTAAAGGTTCACGGCATCGACACCCTGGAAGAGCGGGAGGAAGTGATGCGCAAGGTGCTTAAGATGGTCAACATCCAGCCCGACTATTTGATGCGCTATCCCCACGAGTTCTCCGGCGGCCAGCGCCAGAGGCTGTGCATCGCCCGGGCTTTGGAGGTCATGCCCGAGGTGCTGATCTGCGACGAGCCGGTGTCCGCTCTGGACGTTTCCATCCAGGCTCAGGTGTTGAACCTGATGAAAGAGATTCAGAAGGAAATGAACCTGACCTATATGTTTATCGCCCACGATCTGTCCGTGGTGCAGTACATGTCCGACCGGATCATGGTCATGTACCTGGGCCGCATCGTGGAGGTGGCGGATTCCCGGGCGCTGTACGACGAGCCGCTGCATCCCTACACCAAGGCCCTGCTCTCGGCCATCCCGGTGGCTGACATCCACACCAAGAAGAAGCGCCAGGTGCTGGAGGGCGAGGTGCCCAGCCCCATCCACAAGCCGGACGGCTGCCCCTTCCACAACCGCTGCCCCAAGTGTATGGAGATTTGTAAAACCCAGGCGCCGGGCATGGTGCGCCACGGGGCGGAGGGCCATATGGTGGCCTGCCATCTGTACGACGAGGAGGCGGTGAAGGCGTGATTTACACGGATATGGAACACTTGGACCGCTACAGGGGGATTTGCCCCCAGCTGGACACGGCCATCGGTTATCTGATGGAAAACGGCCTGGAGTTTCTGGTTCCCGGGCGCAACGAGGTGGACGGGGAGGACGTGTTCGTAAACCGTTTCCATTACGCCACCATACCCCAGGAGGAGGCCGCTTTTGAGGCCCATGAGGTTTACGCGGATATTCATCTGCTGGTTGAAGGCCGGGAGTTCATCGGCGTGACGCCCATTGAGCGGCTGACCGTGACAAAGGTGGACCGGGAGGCCGACAACATCGAGTGTCGCGGCCCGGTGGAGACGAAAATTCCCATGGAGCCGGGCAAGGTGCTGATCGTGTTCCCGGAGGACGCGCATATGGTGAAAATCGAGAACAACGGCCCGGTGAATGTGGAAAAAGCGGTGGTGAAGGTTCGGGTTTGAGAGGGAAGGCGAGAGGGCGCGGGGAGCTGTCCGCCGGAAGGCTGTCAGCCCGCTGACAGTCCCCGGCCCTCTGGTCAGCCCCAACCCGCCCGCTGCAAGATTAAAACATAGAATATGACTGGGATTCAGGAACGGCTTGGACCCCACAATGGAGGCAAAATCATGAGAGACATAACTAAATATCAAGGTGTGATTCCCGCGTTTTACGCATGTTACGATGAAAAAGGCGATATTAGCCCCGAGGGCGTCGAGGCGTTGACCCGTTTTCTGATCCAAAAGGGTGTGAAGGGCGTTTACGTGGGCGGCTCCTCGGGCGAGTGCATTTATCAGGGCGTGGCGGAGCGCAAGCTGGTGCTGGAGCATGTGATGAAGGCGGCTGAGGGCCGGCTCACGGTGATCGCCCATGTGGCCTGCAATAACACGGCGGACAGCATGGAGCTGGCGGCCCATGCGGAGCGTTTGGGAGTGGACGCCATCGCAGCGATCCCACCCATTTATTTCCATTTGCCGGAGTACGCCATCGCCCAGTATTGGAATGATATCTCCTCCGCGGCTCCGAACACGGACTTTGTGATCTACAACATCCCCCAGCTGGCCGGGGTGGCCCTGACCATGCCGCTGTTCCACGAGATGTTGAAGAATCCCAGAGTTGTGGCGGTGAAAAACAGCTCCATGCCGGTCCAGGACATCCAGATGTTCAAGATGGACGGCGGAGAGGGATTCGTGGTGTTCAACGGACCCGACGAGCAGCTGGTCAGCGGTCTGGCCATGGGAGCGGACGGCGGAATCGGCGGAACCTACGCGGTGATGCCGGAGCTGTATTTAAAGATCTTTGATCTGGTGAAATCCGGGGATATCCCTGCAGCCTGCGAGATCCAGTACGCGGCGGACGCGATTATCTACAAGATGTGCGCCTGCAAGGGCAACCTCTACGCGGTGATGAAGGAGATTTTGAAGATCCGTGAGGGCCTGGATCTGGGCAGCGTGAGAAAGCCCATGCCCGGTCTGGCACAGAGCGATATGCCCTGCGTGAAGGAATGCGCGGACATGATCACGGCGGCGGTTGAAAAATACTGCTGATTGAAAGCGCGGTGAGACAGCCGGCGACCGGGCGGAGGGCGTGCGCCCTCCGCCCGGCTGAGAAGAGCCTTGCCCGTCTGGCCGGCAAAAGCTTAGGCCGCCTGTACGGGTCGCGCTCACCGGGCCCTGTCCCTGGGATTTTCCAGGGCTTTTTTAATCTCTTTTAACATATTTGCACAATATTCTGACGGGAGATGAACGACATGAAAAAATATCTGATGCTGGACCGGCGTCTGTTAAGCCCCCAGGCGATGGAAAACGTTCGAATGGAGGTGTCCCGGCCGGTGAAGGACGCGGCCCACAATCCGCTGTTCACCCAGGACCAGCCCTGGGAGGTGCGCATCGACAACGGGTATCCCAACGTACTTTACGATGAGGAGGCCGGACTTTACCGCTGCTATTATACCCTGTTTATCGAGGACGAGGACAGCCGTCTGGCGGACCGGCGGGAGCGGAGCAGGCGGGACTATATTCCCAGGCCCGACCGTGCTCCCGGGCTGGCCTACGCTCAGAGCCGGGATGGAATCCACTGGGAGAAGCCCTCTTTGGGCCGGGTACAGTGGAATGGAAGCGCTCAGAACAATATTATTTTTGCCTATGCCCACGGAACCGGCGTGATGATCGACCAGCGGGACCCGGACAAATCCAGGCGTTACAAGATGGTGACCAAGATGGATCAGCCGGGAACGCAGGCCTACATGGCGGTGTCCTTTTCCTCCGACGGCCTGGACTGGTGCGACCCAATTCCCTGGCCGGAGTACAATCCCCCTGCGGACAGCCACAATCTTCCTTTCTGGGACGAGGAACAGAACTGCTACGCGCTCTTATCCAGAATCTGGAAAGACGGCATCCGCATCACCACTCTCAGCCGCTGCAAGGATTTTCTTCACTGGAGCGAGCCCCAGGAAACGCTTCGGGGAAATGGGTTTGAGAACCAGATTTACGCCATGCCCGCCTTCCGCTGGGGGAATCTGTATTTAGGGCTGGCGTCCATGATCCACGAGGGCGACCGGTTGTCGGAGAATTTCGACTGCGTGGACCTGGAGCTGACCTGGGCCGCGGACCCGGCTAAATTCGATTTCGTGGCGGCGGGACAGCATTTGATTCAGCGCGGCGCGGGCGTCTACCCGGACGGGGACTTTGACTGCGGCTGCATTTACGCCTCACCGCCGGTAACGTCGCCGGACGGTAAAATGTGGGTCTATTACATGGGGAGCAACGGCCGCCATACCAACTGGCGGGACGGCGCCCTGGGGCGGGCGGAGTGGAAGCCGGACAAATTCGCGGCCCTGACTCCAAGACAGCCGGAGCGGGACAGCGTTGTGGCGACCTGCCGTCTGCGGGTGTCCGGGGAAAACCTGGAGATTCTGGCCGACGTGGTGGAAAATGCCGGCGAGTATAAGCTGGAGGCGGAGCTGTCGCCGTTCTGGAACAGCCGGCCCTTTGACGGCTTCTCCTACGGCGACAGCCGGGTGGAGCAGAATGCCGGCGGCTGGTGGTCCGTCCGGTTCGCCGGCGGCCTGGAACAGCTGGCCGGTGAGAAGGTCAGCCTGAAGCTGCGGCTGCGGAACGTGAAGCTGTGGGCTTTGCGAGGCGATGTGGAAATGGCGGAGCATCGGCTTTGGGAGGGCGCACAGTAGATGCGCGTACGGCCCAAATCCAGTACCACACCAACGCCAAAGGCGGAATCGGGACCAACCTCAATATGAAAATGGCACGTACCAACCACAGGAACCGCTCATCTTTCCTCCGCCGCTTTCCAATCATAAATTCCAACTATTTTGTTGTTTTTCCAACATCTTAATACCGCACAAGCCGTGACCATACGTTCGAAATAGCGTTTGGTCCGGCTTGTTTTTAAATTAAAGATTGAAACGATACAATTTTTGGAGTACAATGTCCATAGAGGAGGGAAGAAAATGGCGACGATAAAAGATATAGCGGCGTTGGCCGGGGTTTCCCACGGAACGGTGTCCAATGTATTGAACGGAAGAGGAAATGTCAGCGTGGAGAAGATCACGCTGGTGGAGAATGCGGCCAGGCAGCTGGGCTACACCATCAACGCCCAGGCCCGCCAGCTGCGGAAGGGAACCTCCAAACGGGTGGGAGTGATTGTGCCGCGGATCGGCATCAAACGGTATCAGGACCTGTACCTGGGGATTGAGCAGGAGTTGAAGGTCCGGGGGTACGAGGTGGACCTTCACTACACCAACGACCTGACCCACTGCGAGGAAAAGATTCTGGAGGACGTTGAGGCCACCAACCCCATTGCGGTCGTGCTGGTCAGCGCCTTCGGCGGGGAGGTTCGGGGGCTGCGCGGGGACGGCCGGCTGATTCTGGCGGAGCGGAGCGTGGAGAAGATGCCGGAGGACGCTGTGTACTGCGGATTCGACTACGGCCTGGCGGGGCGGGAGATGGCGAAGCGCTGCCTGGGGGATGGGCACAGGAACGCGGCGGTATTTACGGGGAACACGAAATATTCCAATTACGGCCGGTTTGTGAAGGGGATTCAGGAGGTGTTCGCCGCGGAGGGCGGAAACGTCCGCGTTTTTTCCTCCGACGAGTCCCTACAATTCCACACGGCCTTTGAGCTGCTCACGGACCGGGAGGAATTTGACGCGGTGATCGCCTCGGACCCGGAAGCGCCCGCCTGTTTGGCGGCCGCGGCCTCTTACCGGGGCCAGACTTCTTTGCCCGAGGTATACGCGGTCACGGGCAAGGAGCTCCGTCCATTTTCCGGCGCGGTGCCCTATGAGCTGAATTATCGGCTCTGCGGCCGCCGCATCGGGAAATACATCGGAGGTCTGGAGCCGGGGACGGCGGACGAATCGCTGCTGCGCCTGGAAAACGACGGGTTTCACCACTGTCCGGTGAAGGTTTGCGCCGGGGCGGAGGACTTGAAGCTGCTCATGCTTTCCGGCCCCACCTGCAAGGCGCTGGAACAGCTGCTGCCCCAGTTCACGGAAAAGACCGGGATACCGGTCAGGCTGATGGAAGCGGGCTACGACGAGCTGTACCGGACGGTTAAAATGTGCGCCCAGTCTTCGCCCTACGACCTGATCCGCCTGGATATGGCCTGGATGTCGGAGCTTGGAGAAGCGCTGTTTTCACCTTTGCCGGAAGGCGAGAGCTGGCTGCGGGAGATCATGGGGAATTTTTCCGCCAGCCTGGGCGATGATTATTACCGGGTGGGGGACAAGTGCCTGACCCTGCCCTTTGACCCCAGCGTGCAGATTCTGTATTACCGCAAGGACTTGTTCGAGGACGCCAGAATCCGCCGGGAATACTATGAGGTCTGTAAAAAGCAGCTGAAGGTGCCGGAGACATTTGCAGAGTACGACGAGATCGCCAGATTCTTCACCAGGCGGTTTCACAAGAACTCACCGGTGGACTACGGAACCTCCCTGGTGTTCGGGAGCTCCATTGTGGCGGCCTCGGATTACCTGCCGCGGCTGAGGGCCGAGGGCGGCATGGAGGTGGGTGCAGACGGCCGGGTGAAACTGCGGGAGGCGCAGGCGGTGCGGGCGCTGCGCAGTTACCGGGACGCCTTCCTCAACACGGACCGGGAGACCAATTCCTGGTGGCGCAGGGCCATGGAGGCGTTTTCCGACGGCCTGGTGGCAATGAACATCGTGTTTGCAAACTACGCCTCCATCATGCTCCACAGCAAGAAATCCGAGGTGATCGGAAAGATCGGCTTCGCCCCGGTTCCCGGAGGCCGTCCGCTGCTGGGCGGCGGCGTATTGGGGATTTCCAGGGATTCGCGGAAAATGGAGGCTTGCCGGGAATTCCTCAAATGGGTTTACGATGAGAAAACCGCCGCGACGATCACGTGCCTGGGCGGCTATATCAACCACCGGAAGCTGACGGAAAACATGGAGCTTTTGGAGCTTTATCCCTGGCTGGAAGGCATGGAGGAAGCCTTCGCCGCAGGCTGGCGGCGGGAGACCGAGCGCCTGTCCCCGGGGTTCAATGAGTTTGCTTTCGAGGATATCCTGGGCAACGCGGTGCGGGCGGCTGTCTCCGGCATCATGACGCCAGAGGAGGCGGTGAAGATCGCCGCAGAGCGCTGCGGCCGGGAACTGTACTGAGAAACCGGCTGCGGGATCATGCGGTGTGGATTGAAATGATACCAGCAAGGTTACGAACATGAGCGGTATGTTGGTGGGCCTTAAGACGCTCTGTGGTGGAAACAGAAATTAAAATGAAATTGCAAATGGATCAATGAAACATGAAAAGCGCCGCGGCGCGGACTGTGCGGGAAGTTTGATACCCGGGACACAGGACGGGCAGCGGCGCTTTTTTGCCGCACGGCCGCGGATGTGGCCGCGGCCGGATGGATCGGATGATTGCAATAATTGAATAATAGAACGTACCAAAAGTATTGAAAGCGTTAAAATCCATGTGTTTTTCGCATAATTGTGAAAAACATGCAAAAATCCCAGTGAATTTATCCGATAGGATGGCAAAATATTTTCGAATATATATTGACACGTTCCAATAAATGAATTATACTGAGTTCAGAGAGAACATTAAGGAGGAAATTTGTATGGACAGAGGGGTAATGATCGCAGCCCACCGGGGGACGTCCGGCGCGAACATTATACAGAATACCATCGGGGCCTACGAGAACGCCCTGCTCCACGGGGCGGATATTCTGGAGATGGATGTGATTCAGACTGTGGACGGAGACTTCTTTATATTTCACAACGGCCAGGAGCCGGGGCTTGTGGGCACGGATCAGGACATCCGCACCATGACCACGGAGCAGGTGAAGAATCTGCGGTTCTTCAACGGGATGCAGGAACGCGTTATGGAGCCGGTGAATTCCTTTGACGACGTGCTGGAACATTTCAAGGGGCGCAACTGCCTGATCAACGTGGACCGGAGCTGGTTTTACTGGCGGGACGTGATCCGCGCCATCAACCGCCACGGGATGAAGGACCAGATCATTTTAAAGAGCCATGCCGCGGAGGAGGAGTTAGAGATTCTGGCAGAGGAGGGACCGGACATTATGTACCTGCCTATTCTGCGGGATCCCGCCGTCCTGGACCGGGTGAGGCGCTACAAGGTCAATCTCTACGGCGCGGAGGTGATTTTCGAGACGGAGGATCACGTGTTCTGCTCCGGTGAATTTATTGAGGGCATGCACCGCGATCAGAAGAAGCTGTGGGTGAACGCCATCACCCTGGACGACACCACGAAGCTGACCGCAGGGCACGACGACAACAGCGCTATTTTGCAGGACATGGATCAGGCGTGGGGCTGGCTGGTGGACAAGGGCTACGATATTATTCAGACGGATTGGCCGCTGCTGCTGAAAACATATATTAATGGGAGGTAGAATACGATGAGAAAATGGATTACCGCACTTTTGATTGTAACGATGGTACTGACCGCGGGCTGCGGGCAGAAGGGAACTGACCAGGGCGCCGCCGGGGGAGCGGACCAGGGTACATCCCAGGCCGCGTCCGGGGGGGCCCAGAGCGGGCCGGTGACCATCAACTACTACGGAAGGCCCGACGACAACCAGGTGGAGTCCACCATTATCAAGGCGTTTGAGGATTCCCACCCGGACATCAAGGTGAATTATGTGGAGCTGCCCGACTCCTCCAACGACCGCTTAAAGACCATCAACACAGTGCTTCAGGCCGGGGACGCCTCCATCGACGTGTTCGCCGGGGACGTGGTGTGGCCGCCCATCTTCGCCTCAGCGGGCTGGGTGATTCCATTTGACGAGTACATTGCGGAGGGAGAGCTGGACGACTACCTGCCGGGACCGCTGAGCGCCTTCCAGATTCAGGGAAAGACCTACGGCCTGCCCTTCATGGCGGACGCGGGCGCTCTGTATTACCGGAAGGACCTGCTGGACAAGTACGGCAAGGAGGTCCCGGGGACCTGGGCGGAACTGGTCGCCACGGCCAAGGAGATCGTGGAGCAGGAGGGCAACCCGGATTTGAAAGGATTTGTCTCCTACTGGAAGCAGAACGAGAGCCTGACCAGCTCCATGCTGGAGATTTATTGGGAGAAGGGCGCGCGGATTATCGGGGAGGACGGTTCCAGCGTGATCGACGAGGCGCTGCTGGCGGAGACGCTGGCCGAGATGAAGCAGATGATGGACGACGGTGTGACCGCGTCCGGTATCGAGACCTTCGGAACGAAAGAGGCCCGCGACGTGATGTGCGCGGGAGGCGCGGTATTTGCCAGAGACTGGCTCAGCGGCTACGGCCCCTTCAACAACGCAGAGACTTCCCAGGTGGCGGGCAAGGTGGAGATCGCGCCGCTTCCCAGCTACGGCTGTCTCGGCGGCTGGGGCGTGATGGTGTCCAATTATTCGAAGAACAAGCCCCAGGCCGTGGAATTCGCCAAGTTCCGGGCCAATTACGAGAGCCAGGTGACCGCGCTGGAGCTGGTGGACATCAAGCCTACCTTTAAGAGCGCCTACGAGGATCCGGCGTTGCTGGAGAAAAAGCCCGAGCTGCCCGGATATCTTCCCGCTCTGGAACAGTCCAGACCCAGGCCCCAGTCTCCGTTCTACGCCGAGATTTCAGGCATTATGCAGCTGGAGATCCACAGCGTGATCACGGGCATGAGCAGCCCGGAGGACAGCGCCAAAAAGATCGTGGAGCAGGTAAACCAGATATTCTAACAGTGAAAAGTAAAGGAGAAGAGAATGGAGCGAAAAAGCGTCAGAACCGGATACCTCCTGCTTCTGCCCAGCGTCATCCTGATCGCGGCCCTGATCGTGTATCCGGCGGTCAACACCATTTACCAGAGCTTTTTTGAAATCAGGACGCAGACGGCTGCGCTGGGGCCGAAATTTGTGGGAATGAAGAATTATATCAGGGCGTTTCACGACGAGCATTTCTGGGACACCCTGTGGTGGACCGTGGGATTTACGGGTGTTTCCGTGTTCATCGAGCTGGTCATCGGCCTGGGCCTGGCCCTGGTGATGAAGAAAAATATACCCGGTCAGGGCATCATCCGCACGGCGATTCTGGTGCCCTGGGCTATCCCTACCGTGGTGAGCGGCATTATCTGGACGCAGTTCTTCTCGCAGAACGGTCTGGTCAATTACATCATGCAGGTTATGAATCTGGCGGAAGCGCCGCTCAACTGGCTGGGGAATGAATGGCTGGCGCGCCTGTCCATTCTGGTGGCGGATATCTGGAAGAATACGCCCTACATGTCCCTGCTTCTGCTGTCCGGCCTGCTGACGATTTCCACGGATTACTACGAGGCGGCCCAGCTGGACGGAGCGGGGAAATGGCAGCAGTTTAAGTGCATTACCCTGCCCCTGATCCGGTCCACCATGTCGGTGACCGTGCTGTTCCGGATCATTTCCGCCATGCGGGTGTACGACCTGATCGTGGCCATGACGGGGGGAGGCCCGGCGGGGCGGACGGAAACCGTGTCCATGTATGCGGTGAACACGTATTTTACCTACGGAAATACGGGCTACGGGGCCACGCTGTCCGTGCTGATGCTCCTGTTGTCCGTGGTGATCAGCCTGTTTTTCGTGGACAGCCTGAAGACGAGGGGGAGTGTTTAAATGGATCAGAAATTGACGGGAAGAAAACGGGCGTTATATCTGCTGTTTGTGGCGGCGTTCCTGTTTGTGATGGTGTCGCCCATGCTGTATATGATCTCGGCCTCCTTCATGACGGAGTCGGATTTGAATCATATTCCTCCGCGGATTTTGCCCTCGGCGGGGACTATAAAAAACTATGTGGCGGCGTTTGTCCAGCAGCCGCTGCTGCGGTACGTGTTCAACAGCTTTGTGATCACGATTATCGCGGTTGTGATCTGCATTACGGCGGGCTGTATGGCCTCCTACGCGCTGACCAGGACCAATATCCGGTTTAAGACGGTATTTCTGCTGTTTGTGCTCACGATTTCGCTGCTGCCGACCATCACGCTGATCAATCCGATTTTCAAGATGTACAGCAAGCTGGGGCTTTTGAATACGCACATCGGCCTGGCTCTCATCGTGTCGGTGCTGGACCTGCCCATGACGATCTGGTTTCTGACGGCGGTGTTTAAGGGCATACCCGTGTCCTTTGAGGAGAGCGCCAAGCTGGACGGGGCCAATATGTTTCAGATGTTCTTTTATATTATACTGCCGTTACTCAAGGCGAGTATTTTCTCGATCAGCATCCTGGTGTTTATCGGGGCGTGGAACCGCTTCCTGCTGTCCCAGGTGCTGAACCAGTATGAACAGTACCGGACCGTGGTGGTGGGATTGACGCTGTACCAGACGACCCATACCATTCCCTTTGGGGTGGTGGCCGCGGCGGGGATGATTACGGTGCTTCCGCTGATGGCCATGGTGCTGGTGTTCCAGAAGAATATTTTGGGAGGGATTATGGAAGGCGGTGTGAAGGAGTAGGTTTTTACAAAATGGAAAAATGAGGCGAGTCGTACCGCGAGGGAGAAGCGGGCGGCTCGTCTTTTTTGATTTGGTTGCGGCAGACCGGTTGTCCGGCCTGCCGCTTTGCCAGGCCGCGTCAGTTTTCGTCCGGCAGGAAACCGATTTCGCGGACATTTCCGCCGTCCAAATCCATCCGGTAATAGGGGTGCGGGCGGCCGCCGACGTAGACCTGGAGAATGATCTCGTCGCCGGTGATTTCGCAGCTCATGGACAGATAGGGCAGGTATTCGTCCTCTATGGTTTCACCGGGCTCTGCAATTCGGTACTCGAACAGCTCCTGTTTGCCGCTGCCGTCCGGGTTCATGCAAAACAGCTTTTGGGCTACGGTATCCATGGAAGGAACAGCGGTCTGGTCCGCGCCCCGGAGGTGGACGAGGGCGGTTACGTCCATAGCGTAGTAAATTTTGCCCTTGTAGGCAAGGCAGGCGTCGAAGTTTGGCATCTCCTCCGTGCTCTGCGCGGCCACGGTCAGACTTTGGCGGTCTTCCTGGTAACAGGCCAGGTAGTTCGTTTCGCTGGCCGGGGCGGAAAAGGTGTAAAGGATCACATTTTCATCCCGGTAGTGAATGGCGCCGTCCAGGGGAAGCGTGATCGCGGAGCGGTCAAGATCGATTCCGTCAGCGATTGTTATGGTTTTGACCGGGCAGTCGGTCAGCCGGTCGGGGGAGAGCCACCAGCGTTTTCCCGCCTGGACGATATCCGGCGGGGCGTCCAGGCGCACCTGATAGTCCAGGTCGAATTCATCGGAGTCCAGGTTTTCCGGATTCTCAATGTCGCTGCGGCGTTCCCGGCGGATTCCCACGCCGGTCTCGTAGTCGTCAAAAGTCTCGGAGGTGATCATAGGGCCGTAACCGTAGGTGGTGTGGGATTTGGACAGATACCAGCCGCCGTCCCGGTAGGCGTAGGTGTATGCCTCCGACCACCGCCAGGCGCTTCCGCCGTAGGCGTTGGTGGTGAAGGTGGTTTCCCCGGCGGTGAGGGGAACGTAGGGGTCTCCGAACACGCCGCCCTCATCCCGGGTACGGATCAGATTTTCATCCTGGAAATCCAGACGGTAGCCGCTCTCTTCGCTGCTGGCCAGGGCGAACAGAATGCGGGGCGTTTTCAGCGGAATGTCGCTGCCTTCCATCTGCAGCACGCCCACATAGTCCATCCGGCCGTCCTGGTTGTAGTCCAGGGCTGCGGTGTCCATGAGGGCCCAGCCGTCCGGGATAAAGTCCGCCGGCTGGGAACCGGTTTGGGGGAGCCGGGGGGCCGGAGGGGAGTCCGCGGGAGTGTTTGAGTCAGGGGACTCAGCCGAAGACGCGGCCGGGGCCTGGGCATTGCTGGCACGGGTGGTCTCGTTGAAATCGAGGATGTCTGAATTGGACTGGTTTGGCGGGGAATCACCGGGGAAGTCATCCGTGTCTGTAGGGACGGGGGATGGAGCGGGGGTCCCGGCGGACGGACTGCGGGGGGAGGATTGGGAGGCGGACGGAGCGGAGGTTGGGCCGCAGCCGGAGACGAGCAGAGGCAGGCACAGGGCGAGCGGCAGGATAGTGGACGCAAAACGATGGCGTTTTCTCATGGGAACTCCAATCTGCTGTTTGGACAGCGGTTCATTTTAGAAAAACAGTGTATGGTTTACGGAGGGCTAATCCGCATGTTTTCTTGAATATTATTAGGAGAATCCTAAGCTACTGTGAACAGGTAATATCCCGCGAAGCGTGTTGCTGGACACGGAGCGAGCAGTAACAATTATAACACAAAAGGGGCGCAGGGGAAACCCGGGCGGCTTGCAAGCCGGGTATTCCTGTAGTAAAATGGTAGCAGTTCAGGCGGAGGGGAAACGGTATGGAGCGCCGTTTAAAAGAGGGAATAACGCGGTATAACACGTCCATTTCCCTACTGTCTGAATTGTCAGATAAAATGAGGAAAACAGGGCGGGCAAAACGCCCGGCGGAGGAATGGAATGGCTACGATTAAGGAGATAGCGGAGCGCGCGGGGGTCAGCACAACCACGGTATCCAATGTGATTCACGGGAAAACGAACAAGGTTTCCCCGGCGACCATTGAGACGATCAACGGCCTGATCAAGGAAATGGGATATGTCCAGAAGATGGGCCTGCGCGTTCTGAGTAAGGAGAGCTCCCAGCTGATCGCGGTGGTGGTGAATTACCATAAGGAGTTTCGGGATTCCCTGCTTGCAGACCCATTTTATGGAAAAGTGCTGGGGCGAATTGAAGAGTGCCTTCAGGACCTGGGTTATTATCTGATGTTCTACTCGGAGAAGGATGTGGACAAGATATTCCAGATGGTTGCCAGTTGGGATATCGACGGCGTGATCGCCATGTCCTTCAGCCGGAAAAACTGTGAGAAAATATACCGGCTGACCGGGAAGCCGGTGGTTGCCATCGATGCCTACGGGGAGGCGGAGGAGGGGGGAGGACCGGTCGCCAATATCACCCTGGACGACGAGGCGGGCGGTTTCATGATGACGAAATATCTGCTGGAATGCGGATATGAGTGGATCAAGGTCTGCGCCGGGCGGGACAGCGGGGTGGACCATCAACGGCTTGAGGGCTGCCGCCGGGCTATGGCGGAATGTGGAAGCCGGAAGCAGAAGCTGCAATTTGTGCCTCTGGGCATGAACGCCGCCAAACGACAGGAGAATTACGCCTGGCTTCTGAATCGTTTGGAGGCCGGGACGGCATTATTCTTTCTGTCGGACCTGTATGCAATGGAGGCGCTCAGCTTTTTCTACGATCACGGCGTCCGGGTGCCGGAGGAGCTGGGGGTGGCGGGCTTTGACAATATTCTCTATTCCCGTTTTTCGGTTCCCAGGCTGACCACGGTAGGACAGGATGTGGACAAAAAGGCGGAACTGGCCGTGGATGTGCTGATGAAGCAGATACACGGGGAGGCTGGAAACACGGCGGGAGAGCAGCGGGATATCCTGCTGCCCGTTACGCTGGTGACCCGCAAATCCACCCGTGTTTTGGTGATGAATGGCAGGTGAGGGAACGGGCCTGTAGATGATAGGAACATACTGCAAATGGACGGCGGAACAGGCCGGGGATCAGATCAGTCCCCGGCCTGACCGCTGTTTTTATGCTTGAAGTATACAAAATAGACAAAAATATGCTGCTGGTTTGTGCGATTAGGATGGTTATGTACATAACCTATTTACATGGCTGCGCAAGGGTGGTATAGTGGGATCAAGATAAGTTATGTACATAACCTACTGGAAAATCAAAGAAGAGAAGGGGTATAGGATGAGGCAGATTCTGATAGCCACACACGGGAAAATGGCCTCCGGCATCCGGTACACGCTGGAGTTGGTGGTGGGGAAAATGGACGTGATTACGACCATTGACGCCTATGTGAACCCGGAAGACGATGTGGAAAAAATGCTGGAGGAATATTTTTCTGTTCATGAAGAGGAGCGGATTATTGCGTTTACGGATTTGAGAGGAGGAAGCGTGAACCAGAAGCTTATGCAGTACGCCGCCAGGCCGGGCGTGACGCTGATCACGGGGATGAATCTCCCGGTGCTGCTCCAGGTGGCGCTGGCGGGGGAGGATGTGACGGACGAGGACATCGACGGATACGTCCGGGCGGCCCGGGAGGAGCTTCAGGTGATTTCCGTGAAGCCGGTTGAGGAGGTGGTTCCGGCGGGAGAAAATGCGGCGGCGGGCCAGAGCGAAAGTACCGGGGCGGACTTGTCCGCGGGCCCAGCCCCATCCGCCGCCCAAATCACCGCCCTGCGTGTAGACGACCGCCTGATCCACGGCCAGGTTGCCATGACCTGGACGAAGCAGCTGCGGGTGGACGGGATTGTGGTGGCCAACGACGATGCGGCAGGTGATCCCACTCAGAAGATGGCGCTTCAGATGGCGGTTCCGGCGGGAATTAGGGTGCTGGTGAAGCCGGTGCGGGAGGCGATCCGGGCGCTGAACTACCCGAAAGCCTCACAGATGCGGATTTTAGTGCTCACCAGAACGGTGCGGGATGCCCTGGAGGTCCGCAGGAACGTGGGAGAGATCGGATTTGTGAACGTGGGAAATGTGGGCCGGTTCGACGGAATCGATATTTCCCAAAAAAAGGTACTGACGCCGACCATCATGCTGACACAGGATGAAATTGAAAGCCTGGAGGAGCTGCTGAAGTTGTCCCCGGACGCCTGTATGCAGCAGGTTCCGGGCGACGAACAGAATCTGGTGAGAGACGTGATCGGAAAGTTGAAATAGGAGGGTAAACATATGTTACAGGCATTTTTGGTGGCGCTGACCGTATTTGTGTGTGTCGGCGGAGCGGAACTGGCGGGATTCACAATGCTGAACCGGCCCATTGTCATCGGGCCCCTGGTGGGATTGTTTCTGGGAGACCTTCACACCGGCGTGATCGTGGGCGCGGCCCTGGAAGCGGTCTTTATGGGCGTGGTCAACATCGGCGGGGCGTCCGCGGCTGAACCGGGGATCGCGACCGCTGTGGGGACGGCCTTTGCGATCATGCTGGGGAAGGGTACGGAGGTGGCCCTGACGCTGGCCCTTCCCATCGGGATTCTGGGCCTTCAGATCAAAACGGTGCTGTATATTTTTTTTGTGGGCATGTTTGCCAAAAAATTCGACCAGCTGGCGTCGGAGGGGAAGCAGGGACAGATCGTGGCCCTTCACTTCGGGCTCTGGGCGGTGAACTGGCTTTTGTACTCCCTGGTGGCCTTTCTGGGCATCCTTTTCGGCTCCGAGGCGGTAAGCGCCCTTCTGGAAATGATCCCTGACGTGGTTATGAACGGTCTTACCGTCTGCGGCGGCCTGCTTCCGGCAGTGGGCATGGCCATGCTGATGAAAATGCTGTGGGACAGCAAAATCTGTATTTTTTATTTCCTGGGCTTTGTGCTTACGGCTTACTTAAACCTGCCTTTAGTAGCCCTTGCGGTGCTGGGCACCATCATTGCCGTGGCAATCGGCATGAACGACTACCAATTTAACCGGATGGCCTCCATGCAGACGGCAGCGCCCTGCAGGGGAGAGAGCGGGGCGTTTGCCTTAGACCAGGAAGAGGAGGAATTTTTCAAATGAGCAATCTGACAAAATCTATTCCGGCGGAAGAACGGAAATTACTGAGAAAAGCGTTCTGGCGCTCGTTTACCCTGTACGCCGCGGTGAGCCCCGCCAAACAGGGGGCCTCCGGATTCTGCTACTCCATGATGCCCTTCATCAACCGGTTCTACAGCGGCAGTGAAGAGAAGAAAAAGGAAGCCCTCAGCAGAAGCATGTCCTATTTTAACACCACCATCACCTGCTCCACCTTCATCATGGGCCTGGTGGCCTCCATGGAGAAGAAAAACAGCGAGCAGCCGGACTTTGACGCGGGGTCCATCAACGCAGTGAAATCCAGTCTGATGGGGCCTCTGGCCGGAATCGGGGATTCCATTTTCTGGGGCGTCCTCCGGGTGATCGCGGCGGGAATCGCCGTGGGAATGGGGGCGGCCGGAAATGTGCTGGCGCCGGTTGTATTTTTGCTTCTGTTTAACATCCCTTCCCTGTTGGTCAAGTATTACGGCACCTTCCTGGGTTATAAACTGGGGTCCGAATATATCCAGAAGGTTTACGCCAGCGGCCTGATGAACATTCTCACCAAAGGGGCCAGCACCGTGGGTCTGATTATGGTCGGCGGTATGACGGCCTCCATGGTCACCTTCCGATCTGCTTTTGAACTGACAATGGACGGGGAATCGGTTTTGAGCCTTCAGCCCATGCTGGATCAGATTTTTGTAGGGATGGTGCCTCTGGGGCTGACACTGCTCTGCTACTACCTGCTGAAAAAGAAAAATGTCAGCATCACCACGTTGATTCTTGGCGTGATCGCCCTCAGCATCCTGCTTTCACTGCTGGGAATTGCATAATGACGGAGAAAGGAACGGTTTATATAAAATGAGTAACAAATGGTGGAAAAACGCGGTGGTATATCAGATATACCCCAAAAGCTTTCAGGATTCCAACGGGGACGGTTTCGGGGACCTGCCCGGCGTCATTTCCCGGCTGGATTATTTAAAAATGCTGGGAATCGACGTGATTTGGATGAGCCCGGTGTTCGATTCCCCCCAGGACGACAACGGCTATGACGTGCGGGATTACCGGAAAATCTATGAAAAATTCGGCACAAACGAGGATATGGAGCGTCTGATCGCAGAGGCCCATGAGCGGGGGATCAAGGTGGTACTGGATCTGGTGGTAAATCACACCTCCGACGAGCACGCCTGGTTTGTGGAGAGCCGGAAGTCCAAGGACAATCCCTACAGCGACTTTTACATTTGGAAGGACCCAAAGGAGGACAAAGGACTGCCCAACAACTGGGGTTCCAACTTCTGCGGCAGCGCCTGGGAATACTGCGAAGAGCGGGATCAGTATTATCTCCACTTTTACGGCAAACGTCAGCCGGATTTGAACTGGGAGAATCCGAACATGCGTCAGGGAGTCTACGACCTGATGAATTTCTGGATGGAAAAGGGCGCGGACGGGTGGCGCATGGACGTGATCGCGTCCATTTCCAAGGACCAGAATTTCCCGGATTATCCGGAGGAGCCGGGCCGGGAATATTATACGGGAAAATACCACAGCAACGGGCCGCGTCTCCACGAGTTTATCCAGGAAATGAACCGGGAGGTGATGGCAAAGTACGACTGCATGACCGTGGGTGAGGCGCCCGGTTCCACCCCGGAGGTAGCCGGGCTGTTTACCGCGCCGGAGCGCAACGAGCTGGATATGATCTTTACCTTCGAGCACATGAATATTGACCGGATTCCGGGCTCGGTGAACCGGAAATGGGCGTTAAAGCCCTTCGATCTGGTGGAGTTGAAACGGGTGATGTCGGATTGGCAGACAAAGCTGTACGGGAAGGGCTGGAACGCCCTGTACTTTGAAAATCACGACCAGCCCCGGGTGATATCCCGGTGGGGCAACGACCGGGAGTACCGGGAGGCCTGCGCCAAGGCATACGCCACCGTGCTCCACGGGATGCAGGGCACCCCCTATATTTACCAGGGGGAGGAGATCGGCATGACCAATGTGCACTTGAACCTGGCGGATTATGAGGATATCGAGGTGCGAAACGCCTACGAGGAGCTGGTGGTGAAGGGGAAAACCATTTCTGAGGAGGAGTTCCGGAAGGCCGTGTGGAACAAGAGCCGGGACAACGCCCGGACCCCCATGCAGTGGGACGACACGGAGCAGGCCGGGTTTACCGGAGGCAGCCCCTGGTTCAAGATCAATGACCGCTACCGGGAGATCAATGTGAAACGGGCTTTGGCAGACCCGGACTCGGTGTTCTACTATTACCAGAAGCTGATCCGGCTGCGCCATGAAGAGCCGCTTCTGACCGAAGGAGAGTACGTTTTGGTACTGGAACAGGATCCGCATTTCTTTGCGTATCTGCGCCGTTCTGAGTCGGAGACCTGGCTGGTGGCCGCGAATTTGTCGGAGGAGAGCTTGCCCGCAGACACCTTGGCGCGGTACGCGGGGGAACGGCCGGAATTTTTGATCAGCAATTATGGGCGCGTGGAGATGAGCGGGGATTTACGGCCCTATGAGGCGTTTATCGCCAGAGTGCGGTGATATGGGACATCGGAGAGAAACCGGAGGATGACATCATGATAAAACTGATCGCAGTGGACTTGGACGGGACGCTGTTGGACGGCGAAAACAGGGTTGACGACAGAAACATCAGAGCGTTGCAGAGGGCGCTGGATATGGGAATCTACGTGGTTCCCGCCACGGGGCGCTGCATGGGTGTGTTCCCGCAGGAGCTCACCAGTCTGATCGGGCTGCGATACGCGGTGACGGAAAATGGAGCCCTGATTTGGAATTATCAGGGGGAGCGGGAATGGAGACGCATGGGGCTGCCCCGCGGGAAGGCGGGGGAGATTTTGCGGATGGCGGAAGGGGGAAGTGCGAGGGCGGAAGAAAATCCGGCGAACGCGGTAGAATTCCAGGTCTACGCTGAAGTTTTCATCCATGGTCAGGCCTACGCGGATATCCGCAGCCTGGAGGGCATTGAAGCTACACCCTTCGGCCGGAATTTTATCCGGTATTTTACGGAAAACCATAACTTCGTCGTCGGCCTTTGCGGACAGGAAACGCTTTTGGACGCAGCGGAAAAAGTCAATCTTTATTTCCCGGACGCCGCAGACGGGGCCGGGGTGCGCAGCCGCCTGGAGCAGGATCCTATGATTAAAACCGCCTCCTCCATCTGCGGCAATGTGGAGGTCACTGCCGCCGGTGTGGAGAAGGGCGCGGCCCTTTGGGAACTGGCGCAGCAGTTGGGCATCGGCCGCCGGGAGATTCTGGCATTCGGCGACAATGAAAACGACCTGGGAATGTTTGCGGCGGCGGGAACCGCCGTGGCAATGGGCAACGCCGTGGAACGGGTCCGTCAGGCGGCAGGCCATGTGACCGGGACCAACGATGAAGCGGGGGTTGCAGTGTTTTTGGAAAAATATGTAATTTAGTATCTGGGACAGCCGGGAGCCGTCCCCTCAGCGAAGGTTAGCCAGTCTGAGGGACGGCTCTTTTGCCCTGCGCCTATTTACTTCCACTGTGAACTATAGTAGAATCATTTTTTAGAAAAACAGATTGGAATACAGGGATATTCCAAGCAGGGGGATACGATGGGGACAGCGGGAAATGTTGAAGTATTTGAGAAAATGCCGGTGGCAAAAGCCGTGAGTAACATGGCGGTGCCCACGGTGATCGGGCAGCTGATCATCTTGTTCTACAATATGGCGGACACGTTTTTCGTGGGGCAGACCAACAATCCGTATATGGTGGCGGGCGCGTCCCTGATTTTGCCGGTTTATAATATCTCGCTGGCCCTCGCCGGTCTGGCCGGGGTCGGCGGCGGCGCTCTGGTGTCCAGGCTGCTGGGAAAAGGCCAGATGCAGGAAGCCAGAAGCGTGAGCAATTTCAGTGTCTGCATGGCGGTGGGGCTGGCCGGAATGTTTTCACTGACCCTGTTGTTTTTCCGGCGGCCGATCCTGTCATTTTTGGGCGCGGGCAGCGAGACGTTCCGGTACGCCAATGAATACGCGTTCTGTGTGATCGTGCTCGGCGGCATCCCCACCGTGCTCTCCAACACATACGCCAATCTTCTCAGGAGCATAGGGGAGTCGAAAAAAGCCGGGGTGGGCATCACCCTGGGCGGCCTGCTGAACGTGGCGCTGGACCCGCTGTTCATGTTCGTACTGTTGCCCCGTGGCAGGGAAATCCTGGGGGCCGGGCTGGCCACCTGCCTGTCGAATATCATCTCATGCGGGTATTTTCTGATCGCAATCCGGGGACTGGGGCCGGATTCCATCCTGAGAGGAGGCAACATCAGGGAGCTTCCGGCAAAAGAGAGCATCCGAAGCATTTTCAATGTGGGAATCCCCTCCGCACTGGCCACATTTTTGTTCGACCTGGACTACATTGTGATCGGCCGGTTGATGACCGCCTACGGGGACGTCCAGATGGCGGCCATCGGAATTGTGCTGAAGATCGAGCGCCTGCCGCTCAATATCGGAATCGGCATCAGCCAGGGCATGATGCCCATCGTGGCCTACAACTACGCGTCCGGCAACCGGAAACGGATGAAGGATACCATCGCATTTTCACGCCGGGTGGGGATACTCTGCGCGGCCCTCAGCATCCTTTTATATGAAGTGTTTGCGCCGGGCATCACGGGGCTGTTTATCGGCGATCCCGGGACGGTGGCGCTGGGAACCGGTTTCCTGAGAGTTCGCTGCCTGGCAACCCCCTTTATGTTTCTGAGCTTCTTTACCGTGTACCTCTTCAACGGCTTTGGCAAAGGCCGGACCGCCCTCTTCCTCGGAGTCTTGCGCTGGCTGGTGTTAAACATCCCCATGCTGTATCTGCTCAACTACGCCTTTGGCATGTACGGGATCGTTTGGTCGCAGATTGCGGCGGATGTGGTGAACGTGGCGGTGTCGGTGTATGTGTATTGGAGGTTTGAGTGTAGCTTAAATGGAAACAAAAATAAATAGAATGCGTTATTTTGTATCTAAAACATTGACAAAAGAAGCCGCGCCTCATATACTGAAATCAGGATTAGGAGGTGTTTTGCATGACGGATATGAATATAGTCATCGCCAACAATATCAATCGATATCTTGAGACGAATCATAAAAAGCAGGTAGAGCTGGCAGAGCATCTGAACCTATCCAGACAAATTGTCAACAAAATGCTAAATGGAACACGGACGATCAATGCGGTGGAGCTCCGGCAGATTGCCGTATTCTGCAACACAAGCATGGAAGAGCTGACGTCGATTCCGGAGAATCGCAAGGAGACAGATATGTTTCATGTATTTATGGGACAGGTGAAAACTGAAGAAGCGCGGCAGTCAATACAGGATATTGATTCATTGATCAATCTGATTCTTTTTCATGATATGGTTCGGGAAAATGGAATGGCGATGAGAGAGGAGTGGACAGAATTTTAATGGGAAATGTATTGGAGAACAGTCTTTTTGTACAGAATCCGGGGCGTTTCCAGGAATTGTCACAAGCTGTCGTTCAGTTTAACAGCCTTTACAATGGAAATAACATTATACAGGACGACATTTTTTCAGTGCTGGCAAACTATGCGCGAAAAAAACAGGAATCTCTGGAGCTTTTGCGTTTCCCCACAAGGGATGACGATTTCTGCGCCCTCACATGCGTCAAAAAAGGAAAGATATTTGTCTATATCAATTCCTGGCTGCCGCTGTCCAAGCAGATTTTTGCCACAGCTCATGAATTGTATCATATCTGGTGTTTTATCGAGAAAAAAGATGAGAGTATTTTGAGGAACGGTTCATTTTTAAATGCTGCAGTGATCGATGAGGATGGAGAGAGCAGAGAGGATCGGGAGGCGAATGCATTTGCGGGACTGCTTCTCGTGCCTTCCAACGCGCTTCACGAACAAATGCAAATCTATGGAATTTCAAGGGAAAGATTCAATCTGAATGATCTGATTCGTCTAATGGCCATTTTTTCTGTGCCATTCAAAGCAATTCTGCTTCGGCTTTATGAAGAACAGTATGTAAATGCCGATGTCGTGTGTAAATTCCTGGATATCAAACAAGAAATATTGGAAAAAAATATCGTATATGAGCCGGATGCGGACAGATGGCAGAGGCGTACTCCTGATATCCTTCAGCCGGGAAGTCTGAAACGTTTGATCGAACAGAATGTGGAATACGATTTATTAGTTGATTCCAGGGCAGAGGAAGATCAGGAGACGCTTCGCCGGATTCTGCAGCGATATGGCCGTTATGGGGAATAGCGTCTATGACAAAAAAAAATAACAGAAGGCGTTATACAGAAATTTGCTGATGGTGATTTAGTTGCGTTACAACGCAGGGTCTATGGGAAAAATGCGATAGCGTTCTATCTCTATGATTTAGAAAATGCCTGCAGGCCGTTTGGCGAGACATATTATAAACAATACTATGCCAAGCTTGAGGAGCTGTGTGAAAACTCTGATGAATATTTTTTGGAGGAGCTTGCCTGTTGCGATGCAGCTGTCGGGCATGAGAACAATCTAGGCGAGATTAAGACATATTTATTGCAGCAGGTGCTTCAGAGCTGGCAAGATATACCGCTGTATCTTTTTTGTTCGGATGATAAAAAGGCTAAAAGCAGTCTTGCCAATGCAGGAGGAATCCCCTGTATCAGCGCAATTTCTTCTTTTTATGTGTTGAAAGAAAGGCTGGGAATAGAGCGGAGCGAGGCAAAACTGTATTTCGATTCATGGATGATGTTTCATCGGGCAATGGGGCAGACGGATTTTCAATCGGATCTATGACGGCGCTATGACTATTTTGAAAAATGGGAACCTGAAACTGCGAAGCTGCGACTATTAATGCAGAGCCGCAGCTTCAGCGTTCCGGTATTCCTTACAACCTCACCAACCTCCCCCCAATCAATTCCACGTCCTCCTCCTGGTGCGTGGTCAGGATCAACAGGCGGCCTGCGGCTTTCTCGCGGATGTAGCGGATGGCCAGGCGGCGGTTGTCCTCGTCCAGGCCGGTGAAGGGCTCGTCCATGAGCAGGGCCTGGGACTGGGCCAGCACGGCGCGGCAGATGGCGGTGCGCCGCTTCATGCCGCCGCTCATGGTCCACACGGGGCGGTCAAAGCACTCCGGGGGCAGCAGGCGGGACAGTTCTCCGCGGATCTGCTCGCCGGAGAGCGCGCGGCCGGTGACCATCTGAATGTTCTCCACCGGCGTGAAGGCCTCGCACAGCCGGTCCTCCTGAAAGACCGCCGCAAAGCGGACGCTGCCCGTCAGATCGCTTCCGTTCCCGCCGGTGATGGAGTAAGAGCCGCCGTCCGGCCGTTCCAGGCCCAGCAGAATACGCAACAGCGTGGTCTTTCCGGAGCCGGAGGGCCCCATGAGGCAGCAGGGCGCCTCGTCCGTAAAGGTTAGGTTCAGGCGGTCCAGTATCCGCTGGTGATTGTAAATTTTTGTAAGATCATTTAACCGGATGATCATGCTTCCACACCTCCCGCAGGCTGTCCCGGCTGGCGCCAGAAGCGTTTTAACAGGAACAGGAACAGCTGTTCAAAGACAGCGCTGACGACGACGATCACAAAGGTCCAGGCGAAGAGCCCGGCGGTGTCCAGATAAAGTTTGGAGTAATAGAGCTGTTCTCCGATGGAGGTGTCCGGGATACCGATGACCTCCGCCGCGATGCCGGACTTCCAGCTCATGCCCAGGGCGGTCTTGCAGCCGCTGACCAGGTAGGGCATCAGGGCGGGGACATAGATAAAGCGGACTTTTTTCAGGGCGGGCATGTGGAATACCCGGGCCATTTCCAGCAGCCTAAGGTCGGTGGAGGCCAGGCCGGCGATGGTGTTCACGTACACGATGGGCAGGACCACCAGGTAGGAAATGCAGACGGACAGACTGCCGGAGCCGATCCAGATCAGGGCCAGAATCACGAAGGAAGCTACGGGGATGGAGCGGATCAGGGACATGAAGGGCTCCAGCAGTTCGCCCAGAAAGGGAAAGCGGTAAGCCAGGCTGCCCAACACCAGGCCGGTGGCGAAAGCGCCCAGAAAGCCAAGGCTGATCTTGCCGAAGGAGTGGCCTATGGTCTGCCAGAATACGGCGTCAAAAAGCTGATCCCAGAGGGCGCGCAGCATCTCAAAGGGCCCCACAAATATGATCGGATTGCGGACCATGGCGGCGATGGCCTGCCACAGCGCGATCCAGAGGAGCCACACGGCGGCTCTGCGAAGCCAGGCTTTTGCCTTCGGCTCCCCTTCAGTTCGATTCAGCATGTCTTATCCTCCTTTTTGTGTCCGCCCCGGGCCTGTCCAGCTATGGGCCTCCTGTTTCTACCAGAACGGCGGCCCATTACATCCAGCAATCGCCCGCCGGCCGCGCCAGCGCCCATTACATTCAACGAAAAAGGCCGCTGCGCTCAGAAGAAGCCGCTGCGGCCTTTTTAAATGTTCCGGCCTATGGCATATAGTAGAAGTCATCCCCCGGAAGCTGTCCGCCTACGGACTTGGCGTCCTGCTCGTACAGCACGTTTAAGTACCCGCTCAGGGCGTCCTTCATCTCCTGGCCGGTCATGCACACGATGTTGCAGTAAGGCAGGGCCTTTTTGGCGATGGGGGCTTTCTCCACGATTCCGGCGGCGGCCACCAGCTCGGCTGTCTCGTCCACATGGTCCACGGCGTACTGGGCGGATTCCCTGTGGTCCTCCAGGAACATCTGGATGGGCGAACGGTTTTCACGGAGGAAATCGCTGCGCACAATGGTGACGCCGGTGACCAGCATGCTGCCGCTGTCCTGATTCAGGGCGTTCCACGCCTCGGTGAGATCCACCACCGGCTTTAACGCCTCGTTCTGGACGCAGGCCGCGGTGGCGAAGGGCTGGGGCAGAACGCCGATGGCTTCGGGATTCTCCTTCAGCAGGGACGCCACCTCGGTGGCCTCGGACTTGAACTGCAGGTCCACATCCCCTGCGGCCAGTCCGTTCTCCTTCAGCAGGTAATTCATCACGTACTCCGGGGTGGTGCCTTTTCCGGTCATGTACACGGTCTTGCCCTTCAAATCCGCAACGGAGGCGATGGAGTCGTCGGAAGCCACCACGTAGAGCACGCCCAGGGTGTTGATGTCCAGGACCGTGACATTCTTCTGGGTCTTGGTGTAGAGCACGCTGGCCACGTTGGCGGGAATCAGGGCGATGTCTAAGTCGCCGCTTGCGATCTTGCCAACCAGCTCGTCCGCTGCGCCGGTCATGGTAAATTCATAGTGGTTTTCCGTTTCGCCCTTCTGGGCCTTGTCCATCAGATACACCAGTCCCATGGAGGTGGGGCCCTTCAGGGAGCCGACCCGGACTCCGGCCTGGCAGTTGTCTCCGGTGTCGCCGGTCAGGGTGGCAGGCACTTTCTCCGCTTCGGGCCCGGGGGGAGTGGCCTCCGGCTGGGTTTCGGCGG
>OLPX01000474.1_pt1 | contig 37275 bp, 3 predicted proteins | sample 1672491 | NCBI WGS metagenome assembly OLPX01 (sample SAMEA3136692, study PRJEB25190) | human gut metagenome | biome: human gut; feature: human-associated habitat; material: faeces | place: Austria | collected 2013
ATTGTGCGCTACACAGGCGATCTGTCGGGCCTGGAGGCGCTGGGCGTGCAGACAGACATCCTGTTAAACGGTTACGCGATCCTGATCGTGCCGGAGAGCCAGATCCAGGCGGTCAGCCAGATGCCCCAAATTGAATATATCGAGAAACCAAAGAGGCTGTTCTTTGCCGTTAACGCGGCGAGATCGGCCTCTTGTCTTATTCAGGTGCAGGCGGGACCAAACGGTCTCACGGGCGCGGGCGCGGTGGCGGTGATCGATTCGGGAATCGATTACTTCCATCCGGATTTTCGCAATGAGGACGGCACAACGCGGATCATCCGGTTGTGGGATCAGGTTCAGAACCGCGTCTACACGGAAGGGGAAATCAACGAGGCGCTTGCCGCGGGCAGCAGGTCCGAGGCGCTTCGCATCGTAAATTCCGTGGATACCAGCGGCCACGGCACGGCGGTGGCGGGCATCGCGGCCGGAAATGGACGGGAGAGCGGCGGGCGTTACCGCGGCGTGGCCTATGAGAGCGCCATCATGGCCGTGCGGCTGGGCACGTCTTTGGCCGACGGCTTTCCGAGGACCACCCAGCTCATGCGCGGATTGGACGCGGTGGTGCGCACGGCCATGGAGCTGGGCCTTCCCACCGCCGTCAATTTGAGTTTTGGAAATACCTACGGCTCCCACGACGGCACCAGCCTGCTGGAAACCTATATCGACAGCATTTCCAATTTTGGCCGGACCGTTCTGGCAGCCGGAACAGGCAATGAGGGGGCTGGCGGAGGCCATACTTCGGGACGGCTCATCATGGGGCGTGAAGAAAATGTGGAGCTGTCCGTAGCTCCCTTTGAGACAGGGTTCAGCGTGCAGTTGTGGAAATCCTACGCCGACGAATTCGAGATCGCACTCATAGCCCCGTCCGGGGAGAGCAGCGGTCCCATCAGCCGCCGCATGGGCGCTCAGACCTTCCGCTATCGGGACACCAAGGTGCTGCTCTACTATGGGGAACCCAGCCCTTACAGCCGCGCCCAGGAGATTTACATGGATTTTCTGCCAAGGGAGAATTACGTTGACAGCGGGATCTGGATCATCCGCTTGACGCCGGTGCGCCTGGTGACCGGGCACTACGACCTGTGGCTGCCCGCCCAGGCTGCGCTGAACCCGGCCACCCGCTTTTTGCTGCCCACGGCTGACACCACACTGACGATCCCGTCCACCGCCGCCGGGGTCATTTCCGTGGGGGCATACAATGATTCTTACTTATCGTACGCCGATTTCTCAGGAAGAGGATACACGCGCACGGGCAATCAGATCAAGCCGGATCTGGTTGCGCCCGGTGTGGACATCGTCACGGTTCAAAAGGGAGGCGGGTATGCGGCGGTGACGGGCACCTCCTTCGCCACCCCCTTTGTCAGCGGCAGCGCCGCCCTGCTCATGGAGTGGGGGATTGTGCGGGGAAATGATCCGTTTCTGTACGGTGAGAAGGTTAAGGCTTACCTGATCCGCGGCGCAAGACAGCTTCCCGGATTCGAGGAATTTCCCAACCCTACGGTGGGGTATGGGGCGCTTTGCGTGCGCGACAGCCTGCCGGAATGAGCGTATAAATGGCTGTATACCTCTTGAGGATCGGAATCGTGAGAAATATGCGGGACACAGGAAGATAAGGAGCGGAAGCGTGGATGAATAAATATAAAATTTTATGAGATTTAAAAATAGATTGAGGCGTAAATATGCAGTAAGGATAAAATTACGCCCATTTTTTGTAATCTTTTTTAAGAATTTCTTAAAAAGGGGCTTTTAAAATAAGAAATTAGTGTTATAATAGGGATAAATACTACTACATAATAAAAATTATGTAGTAATAATCGGGATTAGACAAATAAATATTTATTATGCAAGAGCTCTTCAATCCACATATGGGGGTTGAAGGGCATTGTCCGTTTAAAATTTTATATCACGCGTTAAAAAAACGTTAAAATTAACGAAACAGAGGATGAAGGGCATGACAGAGGAGAAGAAACAATTAGTGCTTAGAGCGGCAAAACGAATGACAGCGCTGTTGATCGCGCTCATTATGGTGGTGGAGCAGGTTCCCTGGAACGCGGCCCTGCCTATTTGGGCAAAAGCGGCGGTGGAACATGAGCCGCCGGATATCAAGGGCGCCTTTAATATGAAGACCGACGACAGTGGTATCCAGCTGGAGAAGGGCACGATCACTCTGTCAAAAAAAACAAGGGCGGAGGGCGAGATCCAGCTGGTAGCCAACTCGGCGGCTACGGACAGCACCATCTATGACCTGGCGTTACATATTGACACACCTACGATTTTCCGGAATCGCGACGGCGAGGTGTTCGCCGCCATCGTGGGAGAGACCGACCGGGACGGGAACGCCTACGGCCCGGAGCAGTACGCCGCGGATAACAGTTTGGAGATCATCGGCGGTGTGGAAGTGGCATTCCCGGGGTTGAGCGATGATGACTGGCAGATTTGGAATCCGGATAACGCCAGCCAGCTTATGGATGATATTTTGTTTATGGAGGAGATGGTTCCCGGCCAGACGGGAGGCTCCGTACAGGGAGGAGGATCCGGCGGCGGTTCCGGCCAGGGTTCTTCCGACAGCGTGGATCAAAACGAGACGGACAACAGCGGAAGCGGGGAGAATGGCAGCGGTCCCGAAGAAGGGACAGAAAACGGCGGAAGCGGTTCTGAGAGCGATGAGAGCGGTTCCGGCGGCGAAACTGAGAATGGCGGAAGCGAAAACAGCGGAAGCGGTTCTGAGAATGGAGGCGGTTCCGAAAGCGGAAGCGAAAACAGCGGAAGCGGCTCTGAGAATGGAGATAGCTCCGGAAGCGGAAGCGAGACCAGTGGAAATGACTCTGAGAGCGGAAGCGGCTTCGACAGCGATTCCGATGCAGGAAGCACCACCGCCTCCATCTCCATCCGCGACAGGGCGCGTCTGATGACCGCGCCGGTAGCCAGCGGCTCCACGGCAGATGGCGATCACACGGCGGAAGAAACCCCGGATGCAAGCGAAGGGGAGACGGCGGAACCGGACGGCGAGAACGCCGGAGACAAGGAGGACGAGGGCGCAAGCGAGCCGGAAGGCGATACGCCGGAGAATGGCGGCGCAGCAGAACCCGCGCCGGAGAATCCTTCCAAAGATCAGGCCACAGAGAGCGGCAAGCAGGAAACAACGGATCAGGCGCAGCCGGTCAAACCTGAAGCCGTGATGGATCAGGGAAGCGTTTACCAGGTATCCAGTTTTACCTCCTCGGACAGCAGCAGTTACAATTATGTGTTCTGTCCTACCGCAGATCAGATGGAGGAAGGGTCGAATATTGACAACCTTCAGTATTACCGCGGCAATGTACGTCTGAACATGATCGCCAGCAAAACCGGCTATAAGCCGGAGCAAGCGCGGATTGTCAAAGTGTTCTTCAAGTTTTGGATTACGGATGACGCCAGTGTTGAGAGCCGGTTTATACCGGAAGGACTTCTGGCCAGCTGCTGGACCTGGGTCAACTACTATGGATATCAGTATGATGACCAGCCCAATAAAGTCCTGCCCGAGGACACAAAGGTAGTCGGCTTCATACCCGAGGAGCCCAGAAACGTCAACTCCGTATTGAACCTGCTTTACACCAACATCGACTGGAAGCTGAACTTTAAAACGATTCGAGGCACGGAAGAGAATCCGGTGCACGCGTGGCAGAAAAACAACTACGCCTCTTATCTGTTATCCGTGGAGAATACATCCGGGCTGATTGAGGAGGAGGATGGAACGCTGTATCTTCCGCCGAATGAGGAAGACTGGGTGCCGGATGAGACTACCTTTGAGGATTTTGATATCGCTATGGAGGTGCCATCAGACCGTAACAGTGCGGCTTACGCCAACCCATATCAGTATCAGAAATATTATATGGATCCGGACACGGGAGCTTTGGAGGAGAATCCGGCTTACGCCGATTTAAACGGCACCGATGTGACCCGGCTCTTCGGCGGAACCTGGATCGCCAACGATCTCTCCAATGTGGACCACGACGCTTCCGCATACGACAAAAGCGGCGGCGTGGTGATCGTGGATGTGACGAATGTGAAAAAGGAATTTTGGGAGGTGGAGGATCCCAATCAGCTGGTGGAAGAGGGCGGAACAGTTGTGGGCTACAACTGGAACGCAGGTTGTAACTTTGACTTTGTTTCAAGGGATTTCATATTGTATCCGCCGCAGTTTTCAAAGGAGTACAATGCCAATGCGGATTCGGAGAAGGAGAAAGACCACCCGACTAAGCGTGTCTACCGTATTTTTGCGCCTTTCGGCAACAGTCTGAAGCTGGATTCGGAACGCCGCGCCAGAGCGACGGTGAATACCAGCGGCGTAGTTTATTTTGGCGGAAAAAAGGATAAAACGGAACCGGAACCCCAGGGGGACGACAACAATGAGAATCTGGGCTACCGCTGGTACAAGAGGGAAAAGGCCGGTACGGTTTTACAGGTATCAAGCTTTGAGGCCAACGGTGAAAAGCTTGTACAGACCGAGGAGGCGTATGTCGGAAAAGAACTGATTTATACGCTGGACGGCCTTGGAGTTGGGGAGGATACAACTAAAAAAGGCGATTTTAACGCGCCTATGTACCGCCCGCAGGTGACGGACCAGCTGCCCGAGGCTTTTGATTTGCAAAAGCTTCAGTTTGTGCTGCCCGAGGATGAGGTGGATGAGTATTCAAAAGAAGGGCAGGACCCCATGCACTTCTGGCTGGGGGGCAAGGACCAACTGGCCGGATACGGCGTCCGCCTGTCGGATAATTACCGTGAGGAATATCCGATTCTGGAGTATCAGAACACGGAAGGCAAGTGGCTGCCGGTGACCATCCCGGAAGAGAATTATTATACCGAAAAAGACAAGATCATGATTGAGAACGGAGCAGGGGAAACTGTTCCTGGGGTGGTCTATACCTGCGATGTGAAAGATTTTTTTGAGGGAGTTGAAGACTACAACCAGGTGATACGGATCAATTACCGCTGTACCTGGGTTCCTCTGATTGCCTGTCCCGGAAATGTCCGCCTGGTCGGCGTTTCCAGAGTGGCGGGACCCCGGACCAATACGGCTCAGTTTACCTTTTCGATTCTGAATTTCCTGGAGAAAGCGGATCCGGCGGCATTGCAGGCGGGTCTGTTAAAGGACCCCTGCGGTGAGTTTGACGTGGAAAACGAAATTTACAAGCGGCAAACGCCGGAATCCAAGCCGGAGAAGATGGTCAATCCCTCCATAATTTCAGGGGATGTATTGGCGGAAACCTTAATTAAGGAAGAGATCAAAACCGATCAGGATGAGCTGGCGACGCCGGCAATCATGGATTTCGGCAATTATCTGTGGAAAATCCGCAACGACTCCGACGGAGAAGGCTATAACGTCAGCTTTACCTTTAAGCTGGATGAGAAGGTGCAGGATGAGCAGCAGGACGCGAAAGAGGGCGACATGGTGGATGCCTTCCTGACCTCCGGCATCCGCATCAGCAAAGCGCTGCTGAAGGCAGGCGATGAGCCGCATGTAAGAGACGAAAAAGGAAGGATTACCAAGATTCCCGCCCCCATGCTGACCATGACCGTGGTGGACGAGACTGCGCCCGGAGGCAAACGGACGATCCAGTACACCCGCTCGGAACTGATGAATCATATTGTGACCGATCCGGAGGGAGGAGGCGTTAATCCGCTGCCCGAGTACACGGACAATTCAGTGTATCTGGATTTGCGGGAACCCTCCACGGAACCGGACGAGGAGCCTCACCCGATTCAAATTATTGAATTCAGACTGGATTTCGATTCCTTCAACGGCAGATACATATTAGAAAAGCCGGACGAGGAGGAAGGGGGAGAGGCAGTTCCCATGGAAATCGCTGAGGAGGAGCCGGCTCCTGTGGAAGACCTCCAGGCGGACCAGTGGATACGCATTTATGGAACCTCCATGAATATCTGTACGGCTCCCGGCAAGGCGATCTGCGAGGTGAAGGGCTGGAAGAGCCGTTTTAACGGTGAAATCATGGAGGATGAGCAATACCGGTACCAAAATGAGGATGAGGCGAAGCTTAAGTTCGTGATGGCGAATCCTACCATAGACGCCTATGTGTCATGGACGGATAAGGCTTTAAATAAAAAATTCAGCGCCAAACAGCAGCCTGTGCCCTATCAGAACCAGTTTTCCTATGATCTGGCCCTGGGCAACGATTCCACTGCGGTGATGTACAAGGGTATCATCGATCTGAATCTGGACGTGTACGACGGCAGCTATCATGTGGAGGAGCTGCGTTATAAGGGCTTTGCCGCGGATTATCTGGAATTTGATATGAGCAAGATGCTCAGTTCCGAGAGCAAGGACAACTGGGCGGAGATGAAGGAAATTCAGTTCTTCGATGTGGACCACAGAGGGGAGAAGGATTTACCTGCCGTCACCTTTGCGATGGACGACTTGAAGGCTTTTGTCAATGGGAACAAACGTCTGGTGCTGTCCATGGAGGAAGTCCGCAAAAAGGGAGGCTTTGATGAGGACTGGATTCCCGGCAGGATTGTGATCATTCTCAATGAGATGGACGGCGAGATGGTTCCGGAGCATATGGTGGATACCGACGGCGACGGCAATTTGGATAAGCTGGTTCCGGAAAAATTGCTGCATATGCAGGTGATCGGCCATGCCAATGTGTATGAACGTGATCTGGAGCTGGGCAATGCCTTTACTGCGGAGACTCAGAAGAATTTTGAGGGCAAAAAATTCAAGACCACAGCCACGGACGACGGAGGGAAAAAGGATGAAAAGCCTCTTGGCATCAAGAAGCTGTATGTCGATCCCAATCCCGTTGTCAATCTGGACGTATACACACAGCCTGGATATCACGAAAATAAGTGGAGTCACGACCACGGCTCCCGGTACGGCGGCGAGCGCAACCCCAATATAGGGTTCGATGAGATACGTCCGGACGGAACGCACCAGACAAGTGAAGTGTACTTTGAGAACGGCACGGCAGGTAAGCCGGAGACAATCAGGGCCTGGCTGTCCAACTATTATGATAACAAAAACAGCGGTGAGAGCCAGGAGGCTTCCAGCCTGATTACCGGTACTCTGGAACTGGAAATCCCCTGCCGTTTGAACGACGGGACATCGGATGCCACCGGCGACCCAGGCGATGCCAGCGTGAACCATGTGCTGTTAAACCGGCCGGAGGGATTCGTGTCTTCAGAGCTTCGAATTCTTGACAAGGAGGAATTATCCGGAAAGATTGTGCTGGTTACCATCCATGGATGGAAGGCAGACGGAAGCGAAAGCCAGATTCAGATAAAAGGAGAGGACCTTGTGTCGGTGAGCGGGGCGTATGTAATCCCCCGTGATAGCTGGGAAAAAGAGGGCCTGATCCTGGTCAACAAGTTTGTGGTTGAATTTGAACACTTTGCCGGAACCGTGAAGGACAAGGCGTTTTATGTGGATCTGGACGGAAAGGCCACCTATGGAATCGCCTACCGCTTTAAAGCAAGTTTCCACACCACGGACAAACGCCTGGAGGCAGTGCACAACCGCGAAGATAAACCGGCCGATCTGCGCCCGGCGGAGGAATACTATGCGGAGGATCGGGATCAGCACATTTTGAAGGTCAACGATTCTACGGCACCCTGGCTGTCTGTGGCGGCCAGCTATCAGGCATACCAGGAAGATGCCTACAATGAAACGCGTTCCGACCGCGCGCTGATGGGTTATGACCAGCTGGCAGGAACGGTCTATGTGCCCTACAACGGCCATGAAAAAGAATTTATTTACTATGTCGGCGCCGCAAAGGAGCCGGATCGCGTAAAATTGGAGGATGGTTCCTACATACCGGGCTGTAGTTATTGCAGCTATGGAGGCAGATACGATCTATACCAGGCCGACCGTTTGTCAAGTCCTGAAAACGGATACCGCGTGCTGACGGAAGGGACTCTGTTGATTGAATTGCCGGTGGTAGCGCTGCCGGAGGATGCAGATGCCCCGATAAAAGGGTTTGTATTCGACCGGTTGACGATTGAGAAGGCTATGCTGGACAAGGTGGGAGAGATTTACAGCGTTGAGTTCGGCGGCCTCTCCAACCAGCAGTCCATGAACGTCCATCAGGGGATCGCTGTGGCGGATTCCGTTGTATTGGGCGGATCGGAGAACCAGAATCCCATCCCGGACTGGATGGACGAAGACGGCAACTTTGTGGTGTCATTGGCGAACCTGCAAAATATCAATGGCAATATGGAAGGAGTGCGCTATATCCGCATACGTTTTGCTGATATGGCGGCCAATACGGGGACTGCGGCCAGCGCGTTGCAGGTGCGGGTAAGCGGTACCACCAACGTATACGCCGAAGATCCCACGCTCCAGAGCCGGGCGGACTTCTTCCGGCCGGAGCGGTACAATTTTGAGCAGCACGGCGACGGCGTGGCGGGGAGAAAAACGGACCAGCCGGTCAGAATTGAACCCAAGTACGGCTATATCAGCGTTCAGAAGCCCCATCCCTACGCATTTTTACAGTCGATTTTCGACGATGATGCGTTAAAAGATAAAAATTTACCCGAGGCTAACCGGTATACGGCTAAATCCATAGACGCCAACCGCTGGTACAGCAGCCTGCCCGACAATCCCTGGAAGGCTCAGGCGCCTTTGGGCGACCTGTTTAAGCTTCCGGAGTACGATCGGTATCAGCACAGCTATCTGTTTACCTTTGGAAACCAGCTGATCCGCTCCCAGACGGGCAAGGACAACAGCCTGTCGGATGGAAGCTTTTCGGATATCCCGCAGGCGGAGTTCAGAGCGGATGTGCCGATTTATTCAAACTATGAGAAAGGAAAAGGATTCCTGGTGACGAAGATCGTCATTGACAGGGACTTACTAAAGTACGGCAAAAATCCGAGCATTATTATCTACGACAAGGATTATAAGACTGTGATCCGCACCTATGAAGCCGACGAGGTGAGGACTCTGTTTGACGGACGCGAGGATCTGGACAGCCTGAGCCAGACCACAGGAGCAGGAGTTGCCATTGACGATAAGGATTTTGTTATCACCGTTGGCGGGAAAGAAGCTTATGACCTGGATAAGGACGCGGTAGTCGGATCGGTCAAGGTCGTGTTCGAAAATTATGAAGGAAACGATCATATTAAGAAAAGTGACGACGATCAAACCGCGATGTACCCTTATGACGGACAGGTGCTCTCCAACGCGCAGACCAGTCCAACAGGCGTGATCCATGAGGTCAGCAAGCAGAACTGGCTGCGCATCTACGGAAAACCGACCTCCTACCACGATACCCAGACCAGCGCTGAGGATGCCCAGAATAAGCAGGGCGTATCCATCGGCTCCACGGTGGGCGATCTGGTGAGCGGACAGTCCAAGGGAAATTCCGTGTTCAAGACAGGGGAGATCTACCAGTGGAATATCCAAAATGGATTGAAGGAGGCCGTTGCAGCTCAGGACGCCACTTATCAGGGAAGCACGTCCTTTGAGGCTCTGAAGGCGGTTCCCACGCTTGAGGTGCGGCCATACGGCATGGATGCCAACGGCAAGCTCAAATACGGCGGTAACCAGGGCAGCTTGAACGCCAGCATCGGCGGCAAGGACGCCTGGTATGGCGTAAAGCTGGGCAATACCGGCGCCAGCCGTATCTACCAGGGCATCGTCCGGTTTGAACTGCCCATCACATCGGGGCCGGTGAACGCCCAGGGAAAACAGTACATCAATGGCTTTGAGACCACCTCCATTGTGTCCGATGAGAAATTTATCCCCAATATCACCCGGGACAACCGGGTGTATCTGGAGTCCATCACTCTGGTGGAGCATCCGCCCTTAAAGGTGGACGGCGAAAATAAATACGATGAGGAATGCGACCCTGGCAGCCCTGCCAAGGTTCTGATTGAGCTGCAAAAAAATGAGAAGGGTTACATTTACCCGGAGCTCGACAAGCTGGATGAGACTTACTACGATGTCGTCTATGTGGACCGGGACAATCAGGAGATAAAGCGCGATCCGGTGAAGGCCTCGGAGATTATCAAAAAGCAGGGCAGCGCCTATCTGCTGTCCGTGACCAAGAGTCTGTGGAATACCAAGGATTGTCCGTTCGAGCATCCGAAGAATATTGCGGTGGCGATCGGAAGCTACACCAGCTACAAGGAGGACACGGCTTCTTACAACACCAATGACCTGGTGAAAAACAACGAGAGTATGCTGCTCGTGAAGGGCACGCCCACCGGGTATATCTACGAGCTGGACGGCAGCGGCGATTTAGCGGAGCTGAAGCCGGTGCAGGATCTGAAGATGAAGGCCGTCTGGATCAACACCTATGAGAGCAACAGCGAGTACGGCAACATTCTTACCAGGACTGCGAACAGCTTCGGTATCCTGCACATTGACCCCTCCGAGCCGACGCTAGAGACCTACGCGGTCAAGGAAAACACCCCGGCCGCCGCCTATGACGGGGAGGCGGAGATTCTGCCGGTCTCTTACGAGTACAAGGATGGAACCTCATACCGTTTCTATCTGGGAAACAGCTGTGAGAGCGGCATGTCCCAGCCCATTCTGGCGGTGGAGCTGCCTCTGTACGACGATTCACCGGCTACCGGCGAGCAGGAGGAGAGCAGGAGAGGCTTCCAGATGACGGATATCTATCTGGACAAGAAGCTGATCGGAAACGGCGAACTGTTGGGTTACAGCGATCTCACCGGAGAATATTATGAAAAGGACGACCCGGAAGTTCCGGCGGATCCTGAGGACGCCGGTTGGCAGCCGGTTTACGACGACGGCGTGACCAAAGTTTTTGAGATCCGCGTCTACGACCGCCTGGCTGTGGAGGAGGAGACAGGAGAACCGGTCTGCTATGTGATTCAGGATAAAGAGTTAAAGGACCTGTTAGAGGAGCGGACAAGCGGCAACGGGGCCGTGATCCCGCACACCGTCTGGTATCAGGAGGGAGACAGCAGCCGCTGCGTCAAGTATCCGGGCAAGGTGGAGATCGTGTTCGACACCTTTGAGGGCAGCGTGGTCAAGGACGAAAAGACTCACGAGGACCACCGGGGAATCGTGGAGCTGCGCGGTGAGATCAACCGCTACGGCGACGTGTCCACCTACCGGCGCAATTATCAGCAGGACAATGTGGTGAACAGCTTCAACCAGTTTACGGACGCCAACGGAAAGACCGTGGCGTACTGCGGCAACCAGATCATGGCCAAGGCATCCTTTATCGACTACGTGTCCGGAACGGATACCAAGGTGGAGTCCAAGGACAAGAAGGATGCCCTGGACTGGGCGGCCTTTGACGTGAAGGAGCCCCTGCCCAAACTTTCCGCACAGAACCAGTATTACAACCGGCAGCAGCTGAACGAGAACCACAAAAACGACAGCATTTACAGGAATTTTGCGCCCTCAAACAGCACCGGGGGCAAGCGCAACGACCAAACCGCGATCACTACCTCGGTGGATGGAAATACCGAGTGGAACGTGGTGCCCTACGCCCGGGAATATCTGTCCGTGTTTGGTCTGACCAACGACAGTATCTCCCGTATGGAGAATTTCCGCTTTGAGATGACTCCGGGCCTGAATACCGGAAATGTATGGGACACCACGGTGGACGATTCCGAGAAAAACCGCGGTTTCCACACCATGGACCTCATTGTGCGGTCAGAGCTGTTCAACCAGGCGGTGATCGACCGTATCACCATTGTGGATGAAAACAGCGGAAAGAAACTGGTGCTGGAGCGGGTCGGCTACACCGGGCCGCAGCCCCAGAAATCCGGCGACCGGGATCCATATGGAAAACTTCTGCCTTCCACCGAGGGCAAGGAGCAGCCCGAAACCGTCAACGCAAATGTGAAATACTCTGCCAGACTGTACAACCTGTCCGGCAGCCTGATCTCCGATTACGGCGAGATCGGCCGGGAGGACCACGATACGGAGTACGATCAGGTGGCATCTCTGGCCAAGGGCCTGTACAAGACCTATAAGGGGGATCTGGTGATCCCCAGAACCACTATAATTGCCAATGCGGGCATGTCCACCGTCAGCCAGGTGCTGGTGGAGGGCTCCGATTTCCTGCCCATGCGCAACCCGGAGTACAAAGCGGACGCTGAGAAGTGGAACACGACCCGTGTGGTCAACACGGACCAGACCACGGACAAAGCGGAGACCATTGTGTTCGTGGGCATCAGCGATACAAAGATCGAGAACGTACAGGAGATCGAAAGCGCCAGAGAGACCAGAAACCAGGGCTCCTTTGACACGTATCTGTACGGCCACACCTATGAGCAGTGGAAGTCGGCCTACGAGCTGCTTGCGGCCAAACCGGACGGAGTTCAGGATGAGGCGGGCAACAACTTTGAGGAGGTGGCCACCATGGACCACCGCCGCAATGACACGGATGCGGCTTACATCAAGACGCCGCAGATGTATTTTGACACCACCATTAGCGCGGTGTTCCGCGATCATCTGACAGGCTCGGAGGCTGCTGCGGGAGACTGGCGTTTTACGGACGAGACCACCGGCAATTATCAGAACCGGGACGACCAGCTCTGGGCCTATTATCCGCACTACATGGACAATAACTGGCTGACCGTGGGCTATAAGTCCCTGGCCAGCTACACGGTGGATTTCCGGCAGCTGGGAATCTCGTCGGCGGGGGTGGCGAAAAACAAGAGCGGTTACAGCCTTTACGGAAACGGCACGGTACCCCAGGACTACAACGCCGCCGCCAATGTGGAGATGGTGGTGACGCTGCCCTCGGATAATTTTGATGCGTATTTTATCAAGCTCAGGCCCAAACTGCGCCCGTTTGTGAACTCCGTCACCGTTTATCCGGTAAAGGGCGACCCCTACACCGTGACGACCTGGCGGGACAATGCCAGCAACGTAAACATGAGCTCAGCGGACCTGCTGAACGGCGAGGATATGGACCAGTGGTGGAGAATCAATCTGTTGGCGGATCCGGACCGTTCTAACCCGGACGGGGACGGCAGCCTGTGGCAGGATTCCACGATGCCGGACAAATACGACGCCAGGGACCTGGTGGGTTCCGCCTCCAACGCGCACCGCTATTATAAGACGCCGTCCGCAGTGATGGAGAAGGGCGGCATCGCCAAAGTGGTGGTCAACATGTCCGTCAACGCGCAGGCTGCGAACGGAACCATGGGGAATCTTTGGGAGGCGATCAACGCCGACGAGGGAACCTGGTATGAGGAAGCTTATAATCCGGAGACCCAGCACGAGCCCTACAACCGGGCCAATCAGATCCCCAACCAGAGGACGCGCCATTCCCTGGAAATTGCGGGGCGCGTGATCCGCACGGGAAGCCAGACCGCTCAGGTGGGCGTGCGCCTGGAGCTGGGCAGCCAGTTCAACATCGACGACGGCGGATCGAAAAACCTCTCCCGGGACCCCCGGTATGCGGGCAAAGTGCGCCCTGAGGACAAGGTCAGCCGGATCCGCGTGCAGAAATCCGCGGTGAGCGACGCCAACACCGGCTCGGAGTCGGGGGACAATGTGACCGTGGTGAACAGCGGCGGCGCACAGACCAAGAGCACCTGGTCGTACCGGAACTGGCATTATGTGTATATAAATTATTCCTACTACGGCAATACCAATTACAGCGAATGGCATGCCGGACATTTGGAGGACGGAGCGGAGATCCGAGTGCTGCCCAGCCAGGTACAGCAGCAAAAGGGACTGGGCATGACGGCGGGAGGAAAGGCTTTTGCGGCCGCTGGCGGCAATATCCAGTATGACCAGCCTACGGACGGCCTGCAGTTCCTGATCCCCGGCATCGCCGGTTTCCAGACCCTGGGACTGCCCTATTACGGCCAGCTGAGAGCCTACGGCATCGGCATCAACCAGCTGGCTGATACCAGCACGGAGAAGAGAACCCCGCGCACCTGGGTCAGCACGGGGACGAACCAGGGATATTATATTTATGACTACCTGTATTCTGAGTGGTACAACCGTTTCACCCACGTGGACTACGTTGATCTGACGGATATCATGCCGGAAATCACCCGCAAGGACGGGTTTTATAAGGGATTTTTCTCGCGCTATGTGGAGATTTCGGACAGCATAAGGCCCAATCTGATGAGTGTGAAGGTGACGATCAACGAGTACGCTCAGGATAAGGACGGTAACACGGAACTTGTGGACGGACAGCCTGCGATCGCGGGGACCAGAGTTGTGGAGGTGCCCTACGAAGAGCTGTTCAGCGAATACAAAAACGGCCTTCCCGCGGAGCTTGACGGGCGTATTCTGTTCCGTTATGCGCCAAATACGGCGGACAGCCTGCTGGGGAACGACCATTTGCCGGATCATTCCGACGGGGAGCTTTCCTCGCTGGATGTTGCCAGCGACCACCAGCCGGGCGACCCGCTCAATGATCAGATGCAGCAGTGGACAGGTTTTGACAACGTGGTGCAGCTGGAGAAGAACGAGTATCCCGCCGAGATCGCGGTTACGCTGGTGAACCTTTCAGGCAACGGCGATATGACCGACGAGTACACCGGCGTGACGCCGGACCCGAAGCAGACGAACAACACGGACCCGGATTTCTATCTCATGGGCAATGTGTGCGATCTATTGGAATACAATGCCAACGATCCCTTCGGCATCGGCGTGTGGACCAGCGACCTGGCCTACCGCAAGCCCAAGGACAATCACGCAAATTACAGCAAGGATCAGTACGGCAACAAGCAGTCCAACTACAGCACCGGAAAGATCGGCTATATGCAGACCAGAGAACTGCTGGACGGCTTTGAGGCGGACCGGAAGATTTCCGAGGATCAGGTGGCCGACAAGGAGGCTACCTACGGAATCCCGGAGAGCGCGCAGTACGAAGTGAAGCAGGCCAACCTGGCGGTCTGGTACGCGGTTAATATTGCGCCGAACGGCAGTAGCAACGCGGAGACGGTCAACGGCGAGGACGACAAGACGGCTGCGAAACCTGCCGGCGTGGAGATCAATACGGCGGTGGCCAACACCACCAGAGACGACGGTCTGGACGCCAACACGGCCCAGCCGCTGCAGGATGTCTATGATTACGATTCCGACAATAAGGAACCCAACAAGGTAAAATACCGCATCTGGGCGGTGAACGGGACCAAACAAAAGAAGGATGAAAGCGGCAGGGAGGTTGGAAATCTGGATCTCACCGGCGTTTATTTCCGGGAGCTGAATTACCAGGATGTGCTGCCGGAGGGCCTGCGCACCCAGAAGCTGTGGATTCCGGTACAGTTTATCAGCAAGACGGCCAGAGCTGCCCAGACGGATCTGGACTCGGATGAGCTGAAGGTGCTGAAGGAAAACCGCTTTGAAGTGTCCGCGTTCAAGCTCTATACGGCCAGGGATGTGGACCAGAAATCATCTGAGCTCACGCGCAGCGATCCCAACGTATTCGGATCGGATTACAACAATACCAATGTATTCGACCTGAAAAAGGAGATGCTGGACGACCTGACGGAAGCCGACGGCCTGTTAAGCGGCACCTCCAATCCGCTGGTATCCAAGTACATGACGTATGAGACAGCAGACGGAACGGTCACGGAAGAGATCGGCGAGGCGCGGTACTACTGCGTGGATCTCGAGGCCATGTTCCTGGACGGCGTGCTGGACCCGGTGCAGCTTAATACTGAGGACGGGAGTTATTTCCTCCAGCACAATCTGCTGGCCTTTGACTACAGCTTAAAGGTGCGCACGCCGTGGCGTATCGACTACCACCAGAACCTGATGCGCTTCTTCGGGCCCAACAAGGAGGGCAACGCCACGCTGACCGGTGTCAGGGAACGTGTTCCGGAGGGGCAGCCGGCATCGGATCGGTTTACGGAAGATCCGGCGGAGCTCCTGTTCGAGGGTATATTTGCCGACCGCAAATATGCGGCGGGAGAGGCGCACGATTCCAGCCGGAAGAAGGAATGGGATCTGAACAGCCGGCCCACCGTCGATACGGACCCGCTGGTGCTGTCCAAGATTATCACCAACCGCATCGGTCTGCGCCTGCATATGGCGGGCGTGAACAGCGTCGTCAACAATAACCGTTACTGGGATATTGACAACTATAAGAAGCTGCGCTTTGTAAACCGCGCGGCCAAGATCAACCTGTCGGTGAACCGGCTGCCCTACAAGAACAATCTGGCCACCGCGTCCAACGCCGGACAGATTATCCAGGTTCCGGATCTGACGCCGTTGCCGGAGAACGGGGATACCTTTAACAACCGGCCTCTGGGAATGAACTACAACGGCAACGACTATGGAAAGGCCGATCCGGACGGCGTGAAGAATCCGCCCCGGGATCTGGCGGACATGGAGCACCTGGTGCCCGGTGACCGCATCTCCTATTACGTGACGGCGGTCAACGACAAGGACGAATACCCCACAGAGAGCGGGGAGATGCGCGAGAGCATCACCTGGAACAATCCGGTGCTGCGCTTTGAGGCGCCAGAGGGGACCAGAATTGCCCGCTGGACCTATATGCCGGCCAATTATCCGCTGGGCGAGGGCAAGCGGGTGGATGCCAACGGACACTATCTGGACGCCGACGGCAACGAGATCCTGGATGACGACGGCAAACCCATCACGGACGGGAACAACAGTCTGATTGCCACTCAGCCCCTGGCCATCACCGATCCGGACGGAGGCGTGGACGGATATAAGTCCATCGCTCTTGAGGATATTGAAGCTTACGATCCGAGACAACCCATGGACGACGGCGGGTATTACAGCGTTCCGGCCGATCAGGAGCTAAAGGATTTGTACAGCGGCATGGAGATGGAGAAACCCAATATTTTCGCCCGCTTTTTCCGATCTGCCGGAAGCGGGACCCCGGAAGCGGAGGACGTGGTCAGAAGCATCGTCTGGAAGATTAACGGGGATATCCCGGTAAACAAGGGCATCCGCCTGCTGGTGGTTTTGGAGGTGGAGGACCCGGACAACAACGGCGGCAGCAACATGAAGGGGAATTTTATCGCGGAATCCCTTGTGGCGGTGGGTGGACTGGAAGCTCACGGCTATGAGCCGTTCTACTTTACCAGCGCCAATCCCCAAAGCCAGGCGGGCAGCTTTACGGAGCAGGTTTACAATCACATTACCCTGACTGATCCGGCCGGCAACAGCTACCAGGCCGGCGCTCTGCACACCGCGGCTTCGCCTGCAACCCACCTGGGAGCGGACGAGGCCAGACAGGAACGGATCGGCAGTAAGGACACCGTGACCTACAAGCGGGTGCAGGCGGGAGCGGAGGGCGCTTTCGAGGGCGATACGGAAACCATGGTGAACGGCGTCCACGCCCAGGTGCTGTCCGGCGGAATGCACATTTACACGGAGCAGCTGCCGCCCGACGTGGCGGTTTCCATGGAGGACCATGTGGACAGCAAGGAGGCGGTGCTGACCATCGGCGAGCCCCAGGCGGCAAAGCAGGGCAGCGAGGGTATGATCCGCAACGAGGTGCACAAGGATCTGGCATACATGGATCTGACCGTGGACTTTATCACCGGAAATACCTACAGCGCCGGTGAGACTGGCGATGTGCGGAAGCTTCAGGGCTTCTTCCTGAATCGGATGCCGGACGAGGACGAGCTGTCCTACAACCAGACCAGCTATGGCGGCGACCGGAATGTGATGGCCACCATGTACGTCCAGCTGCGCAGCGACTTAGATGAGGCGGGACAGATCCGGGCGGATTTGAAAGGGTTAAACGTGCCCTATGATTCCTCCCGTCCCAATGCCGACCGATGGGCCAGAAACGGCTACCGCAAGGTATATCCCAAGCGGGCCGGCTACAACCCGGACGGTTGGTCCTATTACCGGGAAAGCGACGGCACTTACCAGCTTCTGGATCCGCGGGATGTGGCGAGATTCAGGCTGGAGTACGCGGCACTGTCCGCCTCGGACAGCGCCAAGGCGGATGAGGTGGACGATTATCTGACGCTGCCGGCCGTAAAGCTTTACGGAATCAGCCGCTGGGCGGATATCAAACCCAGCGAGGCGCAAAAGGACTACAGCTACAACTATACGGTGCAGGTGACCCAGGAGTGGTACCGCGACAGTTCCATGGCCGACAACTATACCACGCCCCAGCCGGGAGAGACGACCGAGGGGAGCGAGGGCAAGACGGCGGACGAGATGGAACAGGAGTATAAGGACGCTAACGGCATCGCCAGCACTTCCACCGCGGACGACCAGTCCACGGAGATTGAGAAAAATACTTACCGGTACGGGATCGGAACCTCCGTGACCTACCCGGTGCTCCGCCGGATGGCCAACATGAGCCTGAACGCGGAAACCTATGATTCGGTGGAGAAGGCCACGGCTTCCGATGCGACGCCTATGGACGGCTACCGCCCGGGCCAGGAGCTGTGGAGCCGGATCACGGCCGAGAACATCGGCAGAGCCCAAAAGCAGCCGGTTAGCCGGGATTCCTCCGGCGTCCTGCGCATCCAGTATGACGGAACGGAGCAGGGAGACAACCCCTACCACTGGGCGGAGGATACCACGAAGCCTGCCGGAGCCGCGCCTGCCCCGGCTGCAAAGGAAGACGTGTTGGGAACGGGCGAGATTTACCAGCCGGTTATCATCGACAAGGTGCCGGCCCAGTTCGTGGACATTGACCCGCGGATGCTTCCGGCGGGAGGCGAGTCAGCGGTGGATGGAAACGTGAGGGAGATCGTCATAAGCGACTGGAACAACGGACCCATCCAGATCCGGTGGTGGAACGCGGACGGAACCTTAAAGACTATGGGAACGGATTACGAGCCGCCTCAGATCACGGTTTACGCCATGACCGCGGGAGATATCGGCGGTATGCAGTCCTACGACCGGACGCTGCTCAACAAGGTGGACGCGGAGATCGCGCCCAACGACGCAGATCCTACCAGGACCAGGGCTGCGGATACAAGGTACTTTGTTTACACCTACACCTTTAAGGATCAGAAGCTTCGCACCGCGCTGGCGCCGGGAGAAAAGATTGAGATTGTGTACCGGACCACTGCCAAGCGGGAAGGGCTGCCTGTGACCACCTATCAGTCGGAGGATGCGAGAACCGGCGGGAGAGTGGCGTATTTGCCGCGGTTTGGCGAATACAGCCACAGCATGTATTACAACTACTATTATTACGGGCTGAATACCTTCGACCCGGCGGTGGATAAGACCGGCGACAAGCTGATGGATATGAGCAACCTGATCCACGACGTGGGCTTTACCGGCAGCCGGACCGGCCGCAAGGCGGCCCTGACGCCGGTGGTGAAGAACGGAACAACGGTTTACGAGGCGGTGAAGAATGCCGACGGCAGTGACCGGCTTTATCCGGACAGCACGGGACAGCAGCGCTATGAGTTCCTGGATCAGAGTAAGACCGTGATCCCGGGCTCCAAGGTCACCAGCTATACCAGCATGGATGCCGGAGACAACAGCAAGTTTTTTGACGGCGATCTGGACAGCCGCAGCCGCCAGCAGGTGCTGGTGGGCGCGCCGCTGGTCGGAAACCAGCCGGATCGGGTGACGGAGCTGACCTATGGCCGCGACTGGTACAGTATGCTGGCCAGGAACCGCACCTACGGCCAGGTGGCGCCTGCGGGCGTCAAACCGGAGGCCGGGGAGTATGTGAATAAGGGCGTGGAGACCAGCATGCACTGGGACGAGACGGGCGATATCGGAGACTGGCTGCCTGTGGCGGATGAGGATGCCGGTGTGGGCCTGAAGGAAAACATTCTCTGGGCGGAGGATTCCCTCCACCTGCGGATGCCCTGGCTGTACACCGCCACCCGTTTTGTGACGGAACGCTATTATGCCGGCGATATCAACGGGGATTATGACCAATACGACACCAGACTGACGGAAAACGCCCTGGAACGCATGAAGGGACGCTCTGTCTACTATGCGGATGAAAAGCTCAGAGTTTACACTCCGGGGATCCAGTACGGGGATGAGTACACTGCCCGGCTCAGCGCGGTCAACTACGGCGATTGGGCGCTGGACGGCGTGACGTTCACCTATGTGCTGCCTCTGGGCGTGATGCCGAATCTGAACGAGGACGGCACGCCGGATCTGAAAGCATTTTACGGCGGCGCTCCGGCCAGCGACGACGGCTATCTGGCTCCGGAAGCCATCGCCGATCAGTATGTGACTGCCGAGGTGATCCAGCGTCCGTGGGATATCGTGGGCACGGACTATTATCCGGCGGCTAAAACAGCGGCGGACCCGGTGTTGGCGGACGATTACTACAACAACACCCTGGAGACCTACGGCAGGGAAAATCTGCCCTGGGTGGTGAGAATCACGGTGAAACAGCCGCTTAACGGCTGGTGGGGCCGCAATATTACGGACAATTTGGCACAGAAGGAAAAGGGATATCAGATCACGGTGGACTTAAAGTCCGTAGTCTACGCCCAGCCGGACAGCGAGCGGTTTTACGACATGGTTTACACAGAGCCGTGGGACGACGGGATCTATGTGAAGGACGGCGAGATGCAGCCTGATTCCGACTATTGTCAGATTTACGACGAGTCCCACCGCAGCGGTGACCTGACGGTGCGCCAGAACGGCGCTTATCCGAACACCAATAATGGCAACGCCTCCTATCTTGTGACAGGATGGCTGGACCGCAACAACTACCAGCAGATTTATGGAATGAACAAGGTTTACCAGGCCAAGATTGGCTACTGGGGTGTCAGCACCAGCAACTTCTGGATGTTCCCGGCGTTCACGGCCTACGCAAACGGACGCAACCTGTTCTGCGCCATGTATTCGGCGGCAGACGGGGAGATACCGGCAGCGGTTACCGACTATAAGACTGTGGAAGGCAGCGGCAGAGACACCGTGTATACGGCGGTCAGCGGCAGCCAGGCCAGATTGCTTGTGCCGGTGGTGCGTCACTGGAGTGAGGTTGCGGACGAACAGGCCGGAGAACCGGGCCATACCGTTGAAGACGAGAAGAAGCTGGATGAGTTCTACCAGAATATGGAAGAACCCTTTAAGATCAGTCTGTTCGCGGAGAACCAGGTTGTGATGAAAAATATCACAATGGGCAGAAACATACAGAACAATGGCACCAGCAGCGCCGGTACGGTGCACTACCAGGATCCGGTTACAGACAATTATTTGAACTTTATCAACCCATTTGAAGAATCCTATAATGGAACGAACTACTATCAGCCTTCGCCGTCCTTTGACGACATCGGCGGTGGTTGGATTACAGGGGATGGGCAGAAGACCAAGAGCGGAGCCAAATACCCGCTGCCTGTGCTGTCCACGCTGCTGCCGGAGGGCATCGTGCCGGTGGACGAGCAGGGGAAACCCTGGCCCGGACCCAGCGTGTCCAAAGAGGAGCGGGACGCCTGGTCCAACGGCGAGGCGGATTTTGACCTGACGGTGCGCAATGTGAGCACGCTTCAGGACGGCACAGCCAACCAGGAGATCACCACAGGAACCAATGTGACCAGGGAACGTTACCGGGTTTCCGTCAGCTACATCGAGGAGGCGCGCCGCTATATGGTGCGCGTCATACCGGTGGCGTCCAACGCGGCGGGGCTGGACTACAATCCGCTCACCGAGCCGAAAAACCATGCAGATGCGCAGGAGGTGCTGAATGCTCCGCGCCTGGACTGGAATCAGAGTCTGGATATCCGGGTTAAGGTGATGGCGGTGGAGCTGCCCGAGGACCAGGTCAATCTGGACGGCGTAAGCCAGGAAGCCGCCTGGGCAAAACGAGGGGCGGCCGATTCCAACATCATGCTGAACCGCTGGCAGCAGAACCGCAGCTTCGCGACCAGCTTGGTGTAGGGCTTTAGGTTCCTGACCGACGACCGGAGCGTGGAGGAGGACAACGGCCTGTTCATGAAGCTGATGTCCAATCCGTTCAGCGTGGGCCAGGAGTACAGCGGTTACTACATGGACGGAAAATACTGTAACTGGTACGGCTGCTACAACTGGCACTACCACGTTTTTGACGACACCCGGCTGGACAGCACAGGACCGGACGGCCGTATTAAGGACCGCAGGCTTCTGGGCGATATGATCCGGGGGGCGGAGACAGGCGCGGACGGCGCGGGCAATTTCGTGGACATTGAGGACTACTCGCCCGAAAATATTAGGAAACAGAGCGATCTGACCCTGACGAACGCCATGAAGGGCGGACTGCGGGCGCCGCTGAACGTGACCTACGACCGTCTGGATGTGAACGGCAGCGGAAGCGGCTACACGATACAGGACGGCCTGATGGTGGGCGACCGGTTTGTAGCCAACACCATGAAGATTTACGTGAAGAACCCCAATATTATGCTGGATAAGCGGGTAGCGCTCAGCGTCACCGAAGCCGGCATGGGGGACAACAACGGATCGCCGGATTACAAGGGCCGCGATATTCATGAGTACAAGATCGATGATGACGGAAAGCTGGTGAGAACCGGCAACTGTACCAATGCCGACGGAGTGGAGGACGTTGAGGCGGCATGCCTTGACGACTACACGGAGAATCCCAATATTGTGCTGAAGGAGGGCTTGACCTTCGGGTACGGCGGAAGAGTGTGGTACGGCGTGACGGTGATGAACAAACATGTGGATTCGCCTATGCACGGCGAAGCGGATTCTTCTGTTACAGGGGAGCAGGATCCCGGGGCATTTGCCCGTCTGGACCAGCCCAACGAGTATCTGACGGATGAGTTGGGGAACCGGCAGAAGATCCTGGATTTGACCGCAGACGGAAGCAAGGATAAAAAACCCTCCAACGCAGACCTGCGGGAGTATGAAGCCCAGCTGGAGGTGCGCAGGCGCAAGCTTGCGGAGAGCGGAGATGTGGCTCACGGAGCCTTTGTATTCTCCGATTATCTGCCATGGGTGCTGGCTTACGACGAAGGTACAAAGGAGGATCCGGGCATCAGCATCGAGACGTATGACAGCGATGGGAATCCTAAGGCGCTTTTAGACCTCAACGAGGCCAGGGCGCAGGGATGGACCATTATCGACAATACGCCCAAGCCCAAGAAAGGCGAGCGGGACAACCGCAAGTTCATCAGCATCACCGTGATTCCTCCGGCCGACCCGGCCGCCTTCGGCGACCGCCAGTCCGCTTACGAGAGCATCGGAAACGGAAAACGGCCTGCGGGCTATCTGGAAAACGGCGATAAATTTACGCTGAAGATCCGGGCCCGTGTGTCGGATATCCCCGATGTGAACAAGGCGGAAAACTACGACGAGGACGGAATGAGCACGGAAAGCTTCTACAACCGCGTGTTTGTGAACCTGGACTGCCTGGATGGAAATTACGGGAAGCTCAAGGACTATGTGGGCGCGCATTACGAAGCGGACGGAAAGCCCTGGTTCGGCGACCAGAAAAAGGATGCGGTGTCCTACTACAGCGGGACGGCCGGTAAGAATACGGACGAAAAGGTTGTGATCAAGGACGGCGAGAAGCTTCCGGTGCCCACTTCGGTGACGGATGTGAAGGGCGTGTCCATTGAGAAGGTATACGGCGGCAACTGGAACCAGAAGGAAAAGGAGGAGAAGGACCGCTACGCCTATGACACGGCCGCAGGGCTGAAGGTTGTAAGCCCCATGGGCTACGGAAGAGTCAGCACCAGCCGTCCCATGGAAAACCGTAACGGAAAGGCTCAGGATCCGGCTTACCGATCCACCGACGACATTGCCATGTACCTGGCGGAAACAAGCCTGGTGCGCGGCGCGGTGGGAGAGATTTATACCATTGCCAACCTGCCGTTATACGGCGTGGGCCGCGATATCAACCGGCCGGATCTGACGGCGGAAAACTACAAGCAGTACAACGCTTACAAGGTGACCACCACGGTGACCGAGATTAAGACAGGGCGCTGGTACGTGCCGCTCAGCGAACTCTGCGGCAATACGCCGGAAGAGAAGGAGGCATATCAGAAGCTGCTGGAAGAAAAGCTCCGGATACAGGTTTATTATACGCTGCGCAGTGAGAGCAAGGACATGCGCCAGACCATTGAGGATGAGTTCGACATCAACGCCCATTACGAAGACGATGAGGAGAAGCCCCTGATCTGGCACCGCCTGGAAGCAAAGGACGGGCAGTACCCGGACGGCGCAACGCTGCGGGAACAGCAGTCCATCACGGTGTCCAAGGATATCCGGGACGACATCAACCAGATTATGTGGATGGTGACCTCGGAGAATCCGGAGAAGTATCCCATCCCGGCGGGCTTCCGTCTGGATGTGGATGTCAACTACGACGAGGATGGGAAGCAGGATGCCCATGAGCTGGAGAACAAGGGCACGGGCATGAACAACGGCCATTATCCCAACCACTACCAGTATTTTGCAACGGCATCTCCCAGCGAGGCAGAACCTGACGTGGCTACGCCCGGCGAGGCATCGCCCAGCGAAGCACAGCGGGACGACGTGCCCACCAACGGCGGTCTGATCACCATGCGTCTGGGGGCTTACGGCTCCGACGGACAGGCCATCAAGAGCGACAGCTACACGGCCAACTACACCGACATCTACGTGAACTACAGCGACGGAAAATACTGCAGGCTGGTGAGCAACGACGACCGGGTGGAGGGAAGTTCCAAGGTGCCCTACCCAGATCTGTTCGCGCGGTCCGGTATGATCCTGGTGCTGTACACGCCGGTGGGCGAGATGAAGATCGACGGTAATTATCTGGAGTATATCCAGCGGGCGGCAGATGGAGAACCGCTGCCACAGGATCAATGCCATTACAAATGGAAGGATCAGATTAAATTAAAGGACAGCAGTAAGGTGGTTTCCTACGTCTGCACGCTGGATAACATTGAGAACGAACGGCTGGAGAAGTATACGGATTCCGAGGACCGGGAAGATATTTTTGTCAACCCGACCATTGTGATCCGGGTGCCGCCGCTGCTGACCATCAATCCCAACACGCTGACCTATGTGCCCTATGACGAGGTGACCAGCGATTTGTCCGTGCCGCTGAATCCGGATTACAAGCGGAAAAATGCTTACAGCGAGACGGAGCCTCTGTACTGGACCTACAAGGTTGTGCACCGGGATTACGACAAGAACGGACATTTTACCACGGAGACGGAGCCTTCAGACTTTACGGACGTGACGTTAGATACGAAGGACATCCAACCCCTGCAGCAGAGCGGAAATGAAAAGCTGCTGAAATTCTTCTTCAAAGGCAGATTGATGCCGGGCGACAGCATAGTGATTCAGTATATGGCCCGCGTTACCACCACCAATGAGGCAGACCCGCTGGCTAAGGGCGAGAACAAGGTGACCTACGGTTACGCCACGGACGATGTGGGACAGCCCAAGTGGGTGAAGTGGACCACATCGGACGACGAGGCTCAGGATGTGGGATCCCATCAGGTGAAGGACGGCAAGAACTACGACGAGGACGATTCCTCCTCCGACACCCTGTTGGAGATCAAGAACGATATTATTTCATTTGACACCGTAATGTCCTTCCCGAAGTTCAAGGCGGTGACGACGGTGCTGGAACCGGGCGAAGTCTCGACTACCAACGGCAAACCCGTTCCCGTTTTGGAGGGAGAATATTACAAATACAGGCTGAATATGCGAAACAGCCAGACATTTACACCCGGCGATGCCAGCGCCGGCATGAAGGTGAACCCGATCTTCTACGATATCCTGCCATATGAGGGAGATACGAAGATCACGGGAACCGAGTCCGGCGGAACGTGGAGTGCGCCGGTAAGAGGCTCCAAATGGAACCCGTGGCTGGAGCTGGAGGAGGAGAACTTTGAGCTTAAGGCTACCAGCAACGCCGACCCGCAGGGCGAGGCAGGAGATGATGGAATCATCACGTTCCCCGAGGATACTTACAAGATCTGGGTGGGACCGGTGGATGTGACCAGAGACGAAAGCGGAGCGATCACAGAGCTGAAGCCGACCGGACTGGAAGCCATGTATTCCGTGAAGGACAGAAGCCGCATCAAAGACAACGTGGACAACTTCTTCCAGGCGCTTGGACTGACCGCACTGGATGAAGAGCAGGAGCTGAACTGGGAAGTAACCGAGCTGGAAGAGGCGAATGTAAAGAAACACCATGTGACCCTCGCAGAGCTGAAGGAGTACCGGGAAAGCAGCGGCATGACCCAGGCCCAGTACGAGGAAATCCGCAAAGGGATGCGCGCCATCGCCGTGACCTTTAACAACTGGGAGGGCGTAAAGAACGAGCTGTACCGGATGTACGCATCCTCCGATTTCTGGCTGTCATTTAAGGTGGAGACTCCGCTTAACCTGCCGGTTCACTCGGCGGACAGAAGCGCCGTATCGGATGAGGCGCTGAAGACACAAATCGGGCGCTACAAGGCCGGCAACAGCTTTGTGGGAACCGCCAAGGACGTGTATACGTCGGAATCCGCTGTGCTGGAGGTGTACGTGCACAACCCGGCGGACCGCACCCAGATCGGCGACTATGTGTGGCTGGATACCAACATCAACGGCAAACAGGATGAAGTTGCCTACGAGGTGCCGGAGACGGGAACGGACTTTGACCGGAAGCTTCCGAAACGGGTCAAAGAGGTGGACGAGTACGGAAATATCACCTACGTGCCGGATTGGGGCAAGGACGGGGATAAGATGAAGCCCGATCCCGGAATCAACGGCGTGAAGGTGGAATTGCTGAACGCGTTCGGACAACCCTGTAACTACGACGGGGAAGCGGTGGAGCTTGAGCCGGAGGGCGGTTTTGATGAGAACGGCAGGCCGATGTATTATAAGCTTGACGAAAATGGCAACCGCCTGCTGGACGCTTCCGGCGCCACCAGCACAACGCCCTACGGCCCGTTGACCTGCGTCACCAAGTCGGACAACTACGGCAACCAAGGCTACTACATTTTCCCGAATCTTAAGGACGGGGAATACCGGCTGCGCTTTACCATGCCGGAGGAATACAACGAGTACGGTCTCACCACATGGGAGATCGGAAACGACAAAGATCTCATCACCATGGAAGTGGTAGAACCCGGCGAGACCTGGTCTCCCGGCGGACAGCCCAATGGTGTGGGAAGCTTTACCGCTAAAAACCTGACCTTCGTAACCGCGGATGTAATTCACGCGGCCAGCGGAATCAAGGATGAGGAGCGGGTGAGCTATGACGTGGGCGTGGGCCTTCCGGTCCGCTACGGCGGCGTGGCCTGGCTCGACGAGAAAGAGGACGAGGTATCCGAGCACGGTTACGACGGATATTACGACAGTGTGGAGAACCCGCATAAGGACCACCAGACGGGTGATTACTCCGAGTCCGGCTTCCAGCATGCCTATAAGGATGAAGGCGGTAACGGGCTGGAGGCAGGCATAACCATAATCGCCTGCGTCAAGGGCCAGGAGGTGGACGAGCAGGGCAATGTGATTCCCGCGGTGGATATGCACGGCAGACCGATGATTGTACGGCCGCTGCCGGGGTACAATATTACCCGCACCATGGAAATCCTGAAAGAAGAGTACCGGCTGCTGAAGGAGGAGGACGAGGAAATACGCAAGGCGGGCGGCACGGAATCCGAACTCACAAGGCTGAGAGCGGATTACGAGGAGCTGAACAAGAATTACCCAACCCGCTATCCAAAGCTTCCGGAAATCGACGAGACGCCGTCGGATGAGGAGCTGGAGGCAATACTGGCGCCCTTTGTGGGAACCTACGAGTTTAAGTATATGATCCCGGGCGAGCAGTATGTATTCTACGCGATCCCGCCGGTTGATGGCGCAACGGGCAAGAAGATCTACAAGATGTCCAAGACGATCTCAGGCGATCCGCTGGCCGGACGCTATGAAAATGACGGCCGTTACAATGGATGGACCAAGGAATTTACCGCAGCCATTCCCAAGGATGACAGCGGAAAGACGCAGGTGGTGACCAACAAGGCGGGCCAGGTGCTCCGCTACCAGGATCAGAGGCTGATTGATTTTGGCCTGGTATCTATTGACAACACCATGCTGTCCGGTATCGTGTGGGATGACGACACGGACCGGGATGTGCTGCCGGGCGGCGCCTACGCTGCGTACGATGGAATCCGCAAGGACGGCTATGCAGGAATTGAACACGTCAGGGTAAATCTGTACGCCTATGCATGGGTGGAGGACGAGGGCTGGCTGCCCCTGAAGAAAGAGGACGGGGACCTGAAATTCGTGAAGGAACCCGCCGTCGCAACGCCGGCGGAAGCAACGCCGGAGGTTACGGCGCTGTCGGAGGCGACTCCGTCTCAGGCTAAACCGGTGGATACCACGCTGACCACGGCCGGAGGCGAATGGCAGTTCAAACTGAAACCTGTTCTGGAAACCGGTGCGGAAAGCAACAAGCAGTATTACCTGGTGGGGTATCGGGTAGAGATACCGGATGTGCCGAAGGGATATACCGTGACAACGATGCACAAAGAGATCAGCGGGAAGAAGGATCTGGATGAGATCGACAGCGATCTGTCGGGCAACAGCTGGCTTTACGCCAGACGGGAGCCGGGACAGTGGCTGAATCTGGAGACGGATGTATTCGATGCGAAAGATCCAATGACCGCCAGTATGTACCTGCCTTATGAGAAGGCGGAGACGGATGAGAACGGACTGCCCGATCCCAACCTGCACACCATCAAGCTGGGCGACATTTATTACGACTACGATGCCCAGAAGACGATCGAGCATGTGGACGCGGGCCTTACGCCTTACGCAAAAGGCTCAGTGAACGGTATCGTGTGGAACGATGCGCAGATGGTGAACGGAAAGGCGGACTACGACGGAATCCGCAAGAACGGCGACAAGGGAATCGAGGATGTGCGCGTCACATTGCAGTACCGGATCGGCGATGTGGATTACGCGTCCAAATCGGAAGCGGACTACATGGAAGATAAGGATTCGGACTACAGCCGGAACGGCACCATGATCCCGGACGGAACCTATGTGGATCTGTTTACCTTTAACCCGGATGAGTACCAGCCCTGGGAGGACGAGACCGGAGAGGCCTACTGGATCAGCGGTAAATATATACTGCCGCGCACCCTGGAGGCGGAAGAACGGTTCCTTGAGGATGTGAAGCTGGAAGAGAAGCGCATTGAAGCTCTGAAGAAAGAGCTGGAGGAGCTGATCGGACAGCAGACCGGAGCGGTTAACGAGCTGAGCAGCCTGCAGACCCGTCTGGGGAACGCGGAGAACGCCAAGGCGGCCGATCAGGCTCTGCTGAATGAGAAGTACGAGAAGCAGGGCGGTTATGAGCGGGAGCGGGCGGATGTGGAAGGCCGCAAAGCGCGCCTGGAGGTTCTGATCGATGTGCGTCAGCAGTCGATCAATGACTTGAAGGAAGAGCTGAAGCAGGATCACACGCCGGAGGAGATCGAGGAGATCAACGGCGAGATCGCAGAGCTGGTAGCGGAGGCGGCCGGTTACGAGAAAGAGAAGAACGAGGCCGAAGCTGCATATTTGAAGCTCAATGAGCAGATTTGGGAGATCGGAAACGAGATCCGGGAGCTGCTTGCAAGGATGGAAAGCTCCGAGCTGGATATCAGCGCCCTGAAGCGGCAGATCAGCCTTGAAAAAGAGGAGCTTGAGAAGCTGTCATCGGAGATCGAAGATAAGCGCAGGCAGAGCGAGGAGGTTTATGTAGAGACGGTCAGCGTCCGCACGGACAAAGACGGCTGCTATACCTTCCCGGCGCTTCCGCTGTTCGACGAGGAGCAGCCGGTGAAGCCCGGCAGGACCAGAGAGACGTTTGTCCAGCCTGAGCCGTACCGTTACCGGATCCTGGTGGAGAAGGCGGCGGGGCTGAGCTTTACCGACTTAAAGGTACAGAAGGCTGGAGCCAACGACGACAATGATTCAGATATAGGGCTTCTGACCGGATACGATTATGAGAACGGCAACATGGAGCGGTACGGAGTAGGCCGCGGCAGCCTGGGCGTCAGTGACAGCTTTGCACTGATGGAGAAAATGGATGAGGATGTCAACGCTTACGACGGCAGATACCATCTGCGTCAGGACGGCGATGTGCCGGAGCAGGTGCGTTCAAAACGCCACATGCTGCGGGATGCCGGAGTGCTGGCATTTGAGAACCGCGTGACAATCGGAGATTACGTCTGGGAGGATGCAAATGGAAACGGCATCCAGGACAATGATGAGAGAGGAGTGAAGGGAGCGGCCGTAATATTGTTCCGCTACAATCCTGAGGGAGAAGAGACATATTATACCTACGAGCTGGCGGATATGGAGCCGGGCACAGCGACAGCCTCCAATGCGGTGGCCACGCCGGATGTAGCCCACAGCACCATTAAGAATTCCGGAAACGCATGGCTCACAGGCAGTGGAACGGATGTGACGGCGGCAGGAACGACTAAGATTCGGATAACGGGAACTGTGGTCCGCAAAGGAACCTGGGAACCCTGCAGCGATCTGGACGGAATAAGCCTGCAGTATACGGATGAGGACGGACATTACCAGTTCCGGGTTCCCATTGCAGATATGAGTCCGGACAGCGCCATGAACAAAGTGTACCGCTATCGGGTACAGGTCTACCAGCCGGACGGCGTGGAGACATGGAAATGGACCGTGGCGGGCGGATCGAAGAGCGGAGCGCTGGACAGCAATGTAATTCCGGCCAACGCGTTTATGGATCTGTCCAAGCAGTCCATGGATCAACAGTTCACGGAGCAGCTTGAGAACGGTTCCCTGCCGGAGGGCGCAGAGCTTACGGTGGCTGGAATCTACGATCCGGCGGATGACGGCAACAGCCGGCTCTCGCCGGTGGGAGCTGTAAGCGGTATGCCCGCTTACGGCGTGTACCGGGCGGGCGTGTCGGCGGAATTCGCAATCTACGACGGCAAGATATCGGAAGAGCCCGGATGGACCATCGACATGCGTAAGATCAAGGACGATCTGGATCAGGATGCCGGACTAACGGCGCCCGAGAAGGAGAAGGAACCCACGCCTGACCGCAGGCCTTCCGGCGGAGGCGGAGGCGGGGTACCAAACGTGCCTAAGATCATCCAGGCAATCGTGAACGGAGAGAATCCGGAGGAGGTGCCACCGCTGTTCATGATCCCCAAGACCGGTGTGGTGCCGGCGGGTCTGACAGCCCTGGGAATCGCAGCAATCGCCGGAGTCGTTCTCCTGCTGACAAAGCGCAAAAAAGAGGACGAGGAATAAGAGACAGAGGAATCGAGCATGAAAAACAATCAGATAAAAGAACGGATGGCGGCTTTTGCCGCCGCCGTCCGAAAAAAGCCGTACGCCGCAGCCATCGCTGCGGCCGCGGTTGTCCTGGCGGCGTTATTGTTCTTTGTCATGGGCCCCCCGCGTATTTTCTCCGGAATATTCCGGGATCAGACGGGACTGGCTATGGTGCAGGAGGGCAAGGGAAGCGCGGTGCAGAAGGATGAGGAGCGCAGGCAGGTGTTGAGGGTCTATACCAACGATGCCACCGGCGTGATTAATCCCGCCTACGCCAGTTCCGCAGGAGACAGAGCGGTCAGTGCGGTGATCTTTGAACCCCTGATGCGCAAAAGTGTGGATGGAAAGCTGGAGCCGGTGCTGGCGCGGCAGGTCCGAATGGCCGAGGACGGCGCCACATGTACCATCCAGTTGAAGAAAAATATCCGTTTCAGCGACGGGCAGGCTCTGACAGCCCGGGACGCGGCTTTTTCCATTGCCGCCATGTGCGTCACGGCGGAGGAGGGCAGCGGTCCTTACGGCAATATCCGGGGCGTGAGAGCGTTTCGAGAGGGAGCGGGCGAACTGCCGGAGGGGATCCGGGTGACGGATGAACTGACGGTGGAGCTGGCCTTTGAAACACCGTCCCCGGACAATCTGCGGATTCTGGAGACGAAAATCCAGGAGCGGCCGGAGAACCTGACCAGCGGTTTCCTGCCTGTTTTACAGCAGCTGTCCATGGACGGCACGGGGACCGGCGCTTATCAGAAGGTCCGAATCCGGGACGGCAGCGGAATCCGCCTGGAGGCAAATGAATTCTACCGGGGAAAGATCCGTGACATCAAGGCCGTGGAGTTCGTCACCTACGGCACCTACGAGATGGGCGCTGTCATCGATGAACAGAGGATCGACGCGGCATTTTTTTCCGCCGAGTCCGCGCTGTTCGACCGTTTTTTCTCTGCAAAGCAGTTTACAATCTATGAAAAGCCGGGGGCGGGCCTTTTTTATATGGCTCTGAACCGGAACAACCGGCAGCTCTATATCCCGGCGGTCCGCCGCGCTATCGCCTTATCCATTGACCGGGACCGGTTCGCGGGAGGAAATCTGTCCGCTTACATGGTAAAGGCCGAGGCAATCGGGCCTGAGGACAGCATCTATGCGGGCGGCGAGAACATGGCTTTGAACCGGGAGAAGGCGAAGAAGCTGATGGAGGAAGCCGGGGAGAAGTACGGCAGCCTAAAGGGACGTCTCAGGCTGCCGGTGTTGGCCGGAAACAAGAACCAGGAAACGCTGGCTAAGGCCGTGAAGAGCGACCTGAAGGACATCGGCTTTGATGTGGACATCGAGCTGCTGGACCAGGCTGCCTACCTGCGGCAGGTGTATATGCTGCAGGACTTCGATCTGATCCTGTCCGGCACCGGAGGGTGGGACGATCCGTCGGCCTGGGACGGTTTGGCGGAGGACATGCAGGGCCTGCCCACGGCGTGCAACAGCAATGAACTGAATGCGGCGTTGGGGGAATTGAGCACCGCATACAGCGAGAAGGCCCTGACCGCAGCCTGGAAGAAGGCCGCGGATGTGGCCGCCCTCCAGGTGCCGGTGGTTCCCCTGGCCCGGCCAAAGCAGTTTCTGGCCGTGTCCGCGGACCTGTCCGGCTACCGGATCACCCGCTACGACGACTTTTTCGTGAATATTCAGGATATACGGGTGAAATAGATGGTGAGAAAATGGATACGCAGGGTCTGCCTGGCGGTGATCTTTGTGTGCCTGGTGATCGCGGCAAAGGATGCATTTTCGCTGTACCGGGAGGAAAAGGGCTTCGACGAAATCTGGCGGCAGGCTTACCATATGCCGAAGGAGGCAAAACGGAACCGGGATGAGGCGGGGGGAGTGGATCTTGACGCGCTGCGGGCCCTGAATCCTCAGTGCGTGGGTTATATCAGCATCAAGGACACCCCTTTGAGCTACCCGGTGATGCAGACGGACGAGGAGGGCGGGATGTTTTACCTGACCCACGCCTTCGACCGCTCCTACCACGGCAACGGCACCCCCTTTCTGGATATGCGCTGCGACATTAAAAAGCCCTCGGACAATCTGATCGTCTACGGGCACAACACACGCAATACCAAAATGTTCAGCTGTCTGCGGTTTTATCAGGAGCGGGAATATTTTGAGAAGCACCCCATTGTCCGGTTCGATCATGAGAACGGCGGGGAGTATGAGATTTTCGCCGTGCTGTTCTCCAGCCTTTCGGAGCAGGAGAACCGGGATATTTTCCAGATGATTGAGAGGGCCCCCGGGGAGCCGGAGCAGTGGGAACAGTTTTTAGAGTATCTGGCGCAGCACAGCCTGTATGACACCGGAGTGAAGGCGGAGACGGAGGACAAGATTCTTACCCTCTCTACCTGTTACCGGCCTATCGACAACGGCCGGGTGCTGGTATTTGCTAAAAAGATTGAGAATTGAGCAGGGAACCTGACAGGGCCAAGGCCGGGTCGGGTTCCTTTTTGAGTGGAACGGGACGGTTGCATATCATAGCCGTGGAAGCGGATCGCACAAAATTCAGAGAAATAATCCCCGCCCTCCTATTGAAGGTGTCAGGCATTTACGCTATAATAAGGAAACGTAATACTTATCATCAGCCTTACGGCTGGTGACAAAATATAATAAGGAAACGTAATACTTATCATCAGCCTAGCGGCTGGTGACAAAATATAATAGGGAAACGTAATACTTATCATCAGCCTAGCGGCTGGTGACAAAATAGAATAGCATGTACGCAAAACCTGGACGGCCGCCGGAAGGCGGTTGTGCAAATGAATTCAGAGAGCGGGAGTGAGGATGGATTATCGCGTTGAGCAAGCGGTAGAGCGCATTGCGGAGCTGGCCGGAGATACGGAGCAGGCCAGATGTCTGGTGATACGGCTCTACGACGATATTGAGATTACCGACCGAGAAATCAAGAAGTTTGAGAGACAGATGAACGGACCAAAAATATTTTTCTGCGAATACGGTCAGGAAAATATTCAGGAGCCGTTCATGCCGTTTACGGGGGTACTGGGCGATTATCTGCGGGAGCTGGGCGAAGACGCTCTGGAGCAGGCGTTTGAGCAGTGCGGTGTTTACAGCAGCCATCGGGAAATTTTTCGATCCTATCTGAAAACGGGGAGGGCTGAGCGGCGGGAGGACTTGATTCTGGATGAGATCGCGTTTGAGCGGAGGCGCATGGAGCAGGCGCTTTTCGACCTGGCGGTCTGGTGCTCGCGTCAGCGCCCCTTTGTCCTGATCCTGAACAGCTTCCAGCGGGCCGGAGGACCGGCCATGCGCCTGGTACGGGAGCTGATGGAGTCCGCAGACAGCCATATGGTCCACATGGTGATTCTCTACGATGCGCTGGAGAATGCGGCATCCTACCTCCGGGAAAACTGGGAGGAGTGGTTGGAGGCGGCCGGCAGACGGGGGCAGCTTCTGGAGTTCGGCAGCTTCCTGAAGCGGAATCAGAAGCCGGTTCGCGAGGGAATCCGGCTGTCCGGGGAGAATATGGAGGACGTCATCCTGCGCCTGCGCAATCTGACCGGTATGCTGGATCTGCGGCAGGCGGAGCATTATCTGGACATTGTGAACCGCAGGCTGAACATCGAGAACAGCACGATCCCCGGGGAGTACCGGATGCAGGTGCTGGTGCTCTACGTCTATGTGGTGATCTGCCTGGGAAATTACCCCAGGGCGCTGTCGCTGTGCCAGCTGTTTGGCAACATCGGCGGGGAACAGGCGGAGAGGCATCAAAACTATCTGTCGGCTCTCGCCTATATGCGCTCAGGACGTATGGGACAGGCGCGGGAATGTCTGAGGCGGATCAGGCTGGAGGAAGGCGATCAGGGGGAAATGTGGGATTTCCGGGTTCGGATGCTGCGGACGGAGATTTGCATGGGCGGCTGGAACCGCATGAATTTTCCCCTGTCCGACGTGCCGGTGGAGGGAAAATTTCTGCTGCGGGCAGAGCGGCTGGGATTTTACAACCATCTGGCCTATATGCGGATTTACGGGAGCGACAACGATGTGGAGGGCGCGCTGCGTTTCCTGGACGATGAGACCGCGCTGCCGGATTTCGGCCGGGCTCTGGCCTGGGCCAAGTCCGTGGGGAACGAAGTGCTGGTGGATAAGGCTTACTGCCGGAATGGGATGATCGCGGCCAACAGCGGGTATTATCATATGTCCAACCGCTACCACCTCAAATGCTTTGAGGCTATGGGGGGAACGGACAGCCTTGAGCTGGGCAGGGTTTACAACGGAGTGGGCTTTAATTACACCATGCTGCGGGAGTACCAAGCAGCAGGAAACGCCTTTGCGGCTGCGCTGCAGCTCTACTGCCGCCTGGGCGGCGCTGCGGTGCGGGAGGCGGCGGGAACTTTTTACTATATGGGGCTAAACGCCCTGGCGCAGGAGCGGTTTGCCTCAGCTCTGAACTATTTTGAGCGGTCCATGGACATCATGGGACGGCTGGGGCTTTACGGACAGCGGTTCTGCGACCTGTCCCAGTTCTACAGCCTGATGGCGCTTTGTTCCATGTACGAGCGCAACACCACCAGCGCCAGGGTTTACCTGAGCCGGGCCGGACAGTTCCTGGAACATGTGGACGGCTGCGTCCTGCCGCGCTTTGGCAGCGCACGGGCCAGCGTCTGCGGGGACCTGTTTCTGTACCACTACGCCACGGGCTTAAATGCCATGCTGGGACGGGATTACCAGCAGGCGCTGGACTGCATGGAGGCCGCGGAGGAACAGATCGGGGCGGCCAGGCCGGACCAGAGGATCTGCGGCGGGCTGTACCGCCGCGACCGGCTGGAGCTGTTCGTGCGCACCGGGCGGATGGAGGAGGCGGAGGCCGAGCGGAGCCGCATACACCGGTGGGAGGAGCGGGAGCGGCTTCCGGCCGGAGGAGGAGATTCTCTTATCCCTACGGCCCTGAACCTGGCGGAAATGCCGGAGAATGAAACCGTGGAGGCTGTGGAGCGGGAGATCGAGCGGATCGAGGGCGAGATCAAGGAAGAAGAGGCGCGCAGCGCAGTACCGCCACAGCCGGTAGCACCCGCAGGACCTGCAGCCGGTGCGCCGCAGACAGAAAGAAAGGGAGAAAGGACCATGACCATGAGAGGAAAGAGATTTGAGGACATGAGCATCCAGGAGAGAGAGAGCATGTTCAGCCGTTCGGTAAAAGAATTTGTCACAAGAGCCAGGGAGGTCATCTCGAACCGTCGTGCAGTGGGGAACACGGAGCTGATCATCCCGGAGATCATGCTGCCTATGCTGAACCAGATCGTATACGGGACATCGAAATTGTTAAAGTATACAAGCCATGATGTGCTGCCGGGAACGGCCAGGATGGTGATCGCTGGGGAAGACCCGGAGGGTGTGTGGACGGAGCAGTGCGGGACACTGAACGAGCTGACTTTAGGGTTCACGGATGTGGAAATGGACGGCTTTAAAGTAGGCGGATTTTTCAAGGTGTGCAATTATATCTTAGAGGATAATGACGCCGATCTGACCGGGCGCCTCATGAACGCTCTGGGCACGGCTATCGCTAAAGCCTGTGATAAGGCGATCGTATACGGAAAAGGTGCGAAAATGCCTCTGGGCTTTGTGACCCGCCTGGCCCAGGAGACGAAGCCGGATAGTTATTCCGAGACCGAGAGGGAATGGGAGGACCTGCATACCAGCAACCTCATCACTGTGACCGGAAAAAAAGGCGTGGACCTCTTTAAGGAGATCGTAAAGGCTACCAAAGCCATCGCCAATGATTACAGCAAGGAAGGCCTGGTGTGGATCATGAACAAGTCCACTCACGTGGACCTGGTAGTGGAGGCCATGGGCAGCAACATGGAAGCAGCCATCGTGTCCGGGATGTCCGATACCATGCCGGTGATCGGGGGCGCTTTAGAGGAACTGGAGTTCATGGAGGACGGTGATATCGCCTTCGGCTACCTGGGCAGCTATAAGCTGGTCGAGAGAAAAGGGATCACTCTGGGCCAGTCCGAACATGTGAAGTTCTTAGAAGACCAGACCGTGTTCAAGGGCACGGCCAGGTATGACGGAAAGCCGGTCATCGCGGAGGCCTTCGCGATCCTGAACATAGCGGGAAAAGCACCAACGACCGCCGCCGCTTTCCC
>OLPX01000477.1_pt1 | contig 37163 bp, 31 predicted proteins | sample 1672491 | NCBI WGS metagenome assembly OLPX01 (sample SAMEA3136692, study PRJEB25190) | human gut metagenome | biome: human gut; feature: human-associated habitat; material: faeces | place: Austria | collected 2013
AGAAATACCTGGTAAAGCTCCTGATACTCCGCTTCCCTGGCGCGACGCGCCTGGTCGGCGACCTGGTACTCCCGCTGTGCCGCGGCCAGCTTCCGCTCCTCCGCACGGTATTCCGACAGTTCCCGGGCGTGGGCGGCGATGCGCTGCCGGTTCTGCCCCAGCCGTTCCGCCGCGCTCCGGGCCGTCACCAGCTCCTCGCCCACCGTCTGCAGCCGGTCCAGCTCCTCCTGTAGTTCCTGAAGCTTAAGCCCCAGCGTTTCCGCCTCATTTCCCGCCGCTGCCTCCACCGCTTCCATACCCTTGGCCTCAGCCTGGCAGGCGCGGCTGTCCGCGGCCAGGCGGTCGTGCTCGTCGTAAGCCTTCAAATTCTCCTGAGCCCGGGAAATTTCGCCGATCAGCTGTTCCCGCTCCCCGGCCCGGCCTTTCTCCCGCTCGAAAACGGCCTTGGCCTCCTCAAACAGCGGACGGTTTTCCCGCAGCTCCTGTTCCGCGCGCTGCGCGTCCTCCTGGGCCTTGGCCGCGCTCCTGGCCTCCCCCAGGCGCTGGCCCAAAAGGCCGCTGCGCTCCCGAACCGCCTTTAAGTCCTGGTCCAGACCGGCGGCGCCCAACTCGTCCTCCCGGATCATCTCCTCCAGCAGGTCCAGCATCGCCTCCAAATCCTTGCTCTCCACCGCCGCCTGCCAACGCTCCCCGTCCTCCGCCATCACGCCCCCGGCGTACTGCCCGATGCTCTTCACGCTGTCCGCATAGGCCCCGTAAAGCCCCTTGGCCTTGTCCTTCAGCCGCTCCTGAAACTTCTGGTAGGGCCTTGTCCGGAAAATTTCGCGGAAAATGGCGCCCCGGTCCTCAGTCCTCCCCGACAGCAGCCGTGAAAAGCTGCCCTGGGCCAGCATGGCGATCTGCGAAAACTGCTCCCGGTTCAGCCCCACCAGCTCCTCCACCCTGGCGGTCACCGTGCGGTCGCCGGTAATCACATTTCCGTCCGGCAGTTCCAGCAGGGCGTCCGGCCGCTCCTTCGTCTCCCCTTCCCCTCTCTGCTTGGCCCGCAGGTACTCCGGGTTGCGCCGGAGCCGGTATGTTTTCCCATTGTACACAAACTCCATCTCCACAAAGGTCCTGGCCTCCGCCAACGCGTATTTGCTGCGCAGCATCCTGGGCTTGCGGTTCTCGCCGCTGGCATTTCCGTAGAGCGCAAAGGTAATTGCGTCGAAAATCGTGGTTTTTCCCGCTCCCGTGTCCCCCGTAATCAGATAAATCCCCCTGTCCCCCAGCCGGTCCAGCTCCAGGGTCATTTCCCCCGCATACGGCCCGAAGGCGGATATGGTCAGTTTGGTCGGCCTCATCGCGTTTCCTCCCACAATTCCTCTATCATTTTTCCGGCCAGCTCCTGCTGTTCCCGGCTCATCGGCTGATTGTTCTGCAGCTCATACAGCTCCGCAAATAATTCCCCCGGGGATTTCCGGCGCTGCGCGGCGGTCTCCACCGTCTGCCCCGACCTGGTCCGTTTATTGTCGTAATCCAGCCGCATCACATTGGGATAAATGGCCCGCAGCCGCCCGATGGCCTCCAGTATATCCTCCTCGTCCGTCAGCGTGATATGCAGATAATCCCCCACCGCGGTTCCCTGGTAAAACGCTCTGCTCGTCAACTCTTCATAACTCCCCCGGATTTCCCGAAGGTCCCGCAGCGGAGTGAGCGGCAGCGTCTCCACCTCCACATTTCCTTTCTCCTCCAGCCAGACAATGGTCATGGACTTTTTATGACCCGCCTCGGAAAAGGAATACTTCAGCGGCGTGCCGCAGTAGCGCAGGTTCGGCCCCGCCTTCTGTGGTCCGTGGATATGCCCAAGGGCCACGTAGTCGAACCCGTCGAAGGCATCCGCCGCCACCTGATCCAGGCCGCCCACGGACAATTCCTCCGACTCGCACGAGGTTGCCCCGGCCACGAACTGGTGCGCCACCAGCACATTGCGCGCCCCGGGGCAAAACTCCTCCCCCGACCGGATCTGCTCCAGCGCAAACCGCACCGCGCCGTCATAGCTGTCGATCTCCGCCTCCGGAAAACACCGCCGCACCGCCGCAGGCTTGAGAAACGGCAGGAGATACACAAACACGCTGCCGTGCCGGTCCCTTAGCTCCACCGGGTTCACCTTCCCGTCGTACACCGGCGCCACAAACACCTTCCGGCTGCTCAAAAGCTTTCCTCCAAAGGACAGGCGCTCCGGGCTGTCGTGGTTGCCGCTGATCACGAACACCGGCCGGTCCATATCCGCCAGCTGCGTCAGAAACCAGTCGAATAGCCTCACCGCCTCCGCCGGGGGCACCGGCTTGTCGTAGACGTCCCCTGCGATGATCACTCCGTCCGGTTCCTCCCGCCCGATCATCCCGATTATTTCCTTTAGTATATACTCCTGGTCCTCCAGCATGGAAAACTCGTTCACCCGTTTTCCGATATGCAGGTCCGAAAGATGAATCAACTTCATATGCAATCACTCCTGTCCGTCTGCTGTTCATCCTCCCATCATACCACGCTGCCCCCATTCATTACAAGGCCAATCCCCTCCACGGTGCTTGATGGCAGCCCCTCTGTTACTGTTCACAGGTAATATCCCGCGAGGCGTTTTTTGTGAGTGGAGCGCAGCGGAAGTCACAGAAAACCCGAGGATAGCGGCGCGAAACGGCGTTTTTTGCCGTTTCTGTGCATCGCGAAGCGTGTTACTGGGAACGGAGTGTACAGTAACGCCCCTCTTTTCCCGCAATCCTTCCGGCATCTCTTTAGAAAACCCCCGCCTCTTCTTTAGAATATCTTTGCCTCCCGTTCACATTCCTGTAAAATTTTTGCCATATTTTGTTTACAGAGAGTATTTCCCGTCCGGCATGTCGCATGTCCTTTGACGGCTCAATATAACCGTGATCCAAGGAGGTTTCACTATGAAAAAACCACTGTTCCTCGTTCCCCTGCTGGCCCTGCTTTTAAGCGCCTGCTCCTCGTCCTCCAGCTACTTTTCCGCCTTCACCGCCGAAGGTTCACAGACCCAGTACAAACAGACCGGAACCGTTCACATAAAAGACGACGAAAATGCCGTTTCCCTCTACGTGAACGCGGCTTCCCCCGCCGCCATCACCCTCACCGGCAAACTGTCCAGCAGCTCCGGCGATCCCTCCCTGATTTGCCAGTATCCCGACGGTGCCATGTATTTGATCGCAGACAGCCGGACTACGTCTCTGGACACGGAAATCCCGCTGCAGGCCGGATTAAACCGGATCCGCTTCGACGGTTCCGACTCCGTCCTGGACTTCGAACTGGTCTACACGGGCTTAAATTCGCCGGAAATCCTGGGCTACGGCCAGTCTCAGTCGGAGGCCGAAACCGTCCCGGCGGATGCCGCTTCAATTTCCACGGGTATTCCCGGCTCCAGCTCTACGGAGACAGATCTGCACGGTTCCTCCTCCAACCTGTTCACCAAGGTTTCCCAGCCGGCCACACTTCTGGAATTTCAGTTGGAAAAAGAGACGGACATCACCGTCTTTGTCGCCGTAGATCTGCGCAACAACGGCTCCGGGCGCTTTAAAGCCGGTGTCTTTGACGTCACTCTCAAGAGCGAAGACTACCCGGACGCCGAGATCCTCCATCACGCCACCGCGGACAGCTCCTGGGGCGACTTCCTCTGGACCGACCACAACCTGGCAAAGCTCACCCTTCCCAAAGGCAGCTACCAGCTGATTTTAAGCAAAGTCAGTGGTAAAAACTATGCGCTCCGCCTGGATACCGCCGTCTACCCCACAGACCCGCCCCAGTAAGCGCCTGTGGGGCCGTCGGCCCCGGGCCGCCTCCTTACCATCTGCGGCCCTATCGGTCCCAGTCCCTGCCGCGGCCTGCTCCCACTTCCAATCCCCCCAGACCCCCGCCGTCCCTCTTCTCCCATTCCCCATGCAATTCCAGCTTATCGTCCAACCTTTTCCCATTATCTCACCTTATATCTGATAATTCTTAACTTTCTTCGAATAATTCTGTCGAATTTTGAAATTCTATTTCTCTTTTTTCCAACATATGGTACAATAAGTCCAACAACATTAACAATTATTTAACAATGGAAAGGAGTTCCTATGTTTGACTTCAATCTTATCATCGCCGCGCTTCCTATTATATTAGCGGTCATCGTGGTGCTTGTCATCATCACTCAGGGTTATGTGAAGGCTCCGCCGGATCACGCGTTTATCATTTCGGGCCTGCGCAAAACGCCGCGTGTGCTCATCGGACGCGCCGGGATCAAGATCCCCTTTTTTGAGCAGTTGGATAAGCTGTACCTCGGGCAGATCACGGTGGATATCAAGACCGACGAGTACATTCCCACCAACGACTTTATCAACGTCATGGTGGACGCGGTGGCCAAGGTTCGGGTTGCGGATGACGAGGAACGGATGAAGCTGGCCATGCGGAACTTCCTGAACAAAGAGCCTGCAAAAATCGCCTCCGACCTTCAGGATTCCCTTCAGGGCAACATGCGTGAGATCATCGGCACCCTGACGCTGCGGGCCATCAACACGGACCGCGACTCGTTCTCCGACCAGGTGATGACAAAAGCCTCCAAAGACATGGAAAAGCTGGGAATCGACATCCTCTCCTGCAACATCCAGAACGTGACGGATGAGCACGGGCTGATCCAGGATTTGGGTATGGACAATACCTCCAAGATCCGCAAGGACGCTTCCATCGCCAAAGCCGAGGCAGAGCGCGATATCGCCATCGCCCAGGCCGCCGCCGACAACGCGGCCAACGACGCCCGGGTAATCGCCGAGACGGAGATCGCCCAGAAGAACAACGAGCTGGCCATTAAGAAGGCCGAGCTGCAGAAAGCCTCCGACACCAAGAAGGCCGAGGCGGACGCCGCCTACGAGATCCAGAAGCAGGAGCAGGAGCGGACCATCCAGACCGCCACGGTCAACGCCCAGATCGCCCGCGCCGAGCGTGAAGCCGAGCTGCGCAGGCAGGAAGTTGCCGTTCAGCAGCAGGCCCTGGAAGCGGAAATCAACAAGAAAGCCGACGCCGACCGCTACGCAATCGAGCAGGCCGCCGCTGCCGGTCTGACCAAGCGCCAGCGCGAGGCCGAGGCCAAGAAATACGAGCAGGAGCAGGAAGCCCTGGCCCAGAAAGCCCTGGCGGAAGCCCAGAAATACTCCATGCTTCAGGAGGCCGAGGGTATCCGCGCCAAAGGCGAGGCCGAGGCTGCGGCGATCCGCGCCAAGGCACTGGCCGAAGCAGAAGGTATGGAGAAGAAGGCCGAAGCTTATCAGAAGTACGACAAGGCCGCTATGGCCGAGATGATGATCAGCGTGCTGCCTGAAATCGCCGGAAAGATCGCGGAGCCTCTGGCCGCCATCGACAAGATCACCATCATCGGCGGAAACGGCGACACGGACAACGGCGTGAGCACCATAGCGGGAAACGTACCTGTGGTCATGGCAAAGCTCTTTGAGTCCATGAAGGAAACCACAGGCGTGGACCTGGCCGAGATCATGAAGGCCGATACATACGACGCCAAGGTCACCCGGAACGTAAACCTGACCGGAGCCCCCGACATTATCCTGGGCAGCGAAACCGGACAGAACAGTTCCGGCGCGGATCAGACGCAGCCGTAAAACAGAAGCGACCGCACGGGCGGCAGACCGATCCTCTGCCGCCCGTGTTTTTTGCCGTATTTGGTCTTATCCGCCCGGAGCGGCGCACCGGACATTGTGGATCCTTCCCCGGCTTACCTATAATGCCTCCATAAAAAGGATATTGCACGCTGATTTTCTTTCTGGTCAAATCCCGGCTCCTATGCTAAACTATCCCCGAGGTGACAAACAAATGAATCCAATGAATCTATTACAATTAAAACCTGCCTGGGATCAGTTCCGGTCAAACCATCCGAAGCTGATCCAATTTCTCAAGGCGTCCGCCCGGGAGGACGTGATGGACGAGGGCACGCTGATCGAAATCAACATCAAGACCAGCGCCGGGAAATCCCTCTCCTCCAACATCCGCGTCCGCCAGTCCGATCTGGAATTCCTGCGGGCGCTGAAGGATATCGCCCAGGATTAAGGCGCGGCCGTAAGCTTCCACGCCCTGCGCGACGCGCAAAAAAGTCCCTGCCACAGGGAGACGGACGCCGGACGGCGCCTTTCCCCTGCCAGGGACTTTTTAGTTGAAAATGTCTCTCCGAAACCGCCCGCGCTTCACGGCCCCTCGGCGAGGCCGGACTGCCGCATTGCCAAAGGCGTATGCAGCGCCCACAATTCCGGCCACGTCAGGGCCCGCCGTGTCGCAAAGTCTGCCTCCTATTTCAGATTGATCCCGGTGATGGCCGGCTGGCCGTCCACGTTATTAAAAATAATATTGTTCTCATTTCCCATGATCACGCCCGCGCCGAACTGTTCCAGCGTAGCCGGGTCGGTTTCCTCGATCTCCTTCAACATGCCCTCTGTAAACATTTTTGCCGCATCCAGAGCGATAAACGCCTCCTTATTGTCAATCTCGGAGCCCTCTCCCTCGCTGAGGGAAACATACACCGGGTACGCGCAGAGATCCGCCAGCGCTTTGATGTCCTTGTCCGCAACAGCCTTCTGCACCTTCCCGGCAAAGGTCTTGATCTCCTCTGCGGTCAGATCCTCCGCCTGCTCGGATACGTCGTCCGCCTCGTCGCCGGTGTTGACAGTCTCATTCGCGGTTTCCCCGGCAGCTTTGTTCTCCTCACCGGCCGCAACGGACCCGGACTCGCCTTCCGCCGCGGTGGTGCCGCTCCCAGCCTCGGTTGTTCCGGCCTGGCTTTCAGGCGCAGCCGTGTCGGAAGCCGCCTGCGCGGTCGTCTCCACCGCCACCGTTGTTGCAGTTGTATCCTTACTTCCACAGGCGGTGATCGCCACCGCCGCCATCATTGCAGTTCCCAAAATAGCCCATTTCTTTTTCATAATTCTGACATCTCCTCTTTTTCAAAATCAAACTTCACAGTGGTTTGCAAGCCGCTATTGCCGCTCCCCGTTCCGAAACCCTGCGGCCTTCCGGGGGAGCCGGCCCGCTCTATATTTCACGCCGCGTCCGGCGATACATACTAAAATAGGAGGCCATGACCCAAAAGTCAAGACCTCCTGTCCACAATTAAGCTTCTCTTAAACGAACCTTAAAAATATGACGTTTTTGTTGCCAAAAATTTCATAATTTCCGATGCAACTTTTTAGAATCATAAAAATACCGGCCTGTCCAGCAACGCCGCCACCACCCCCGCCGCAGACCGTTCCTCCACCTGAATTGTCAGCTCCGGCTCGCTTATGTGTTCCAGATAGTGGGCGTCGGAGTTGCTGATAATCCGGCAGGTTTCCAGGTACGGATTGTCCCGCTTTAACCCGTGCAGCTTCTTCAAATCCTTCACCTCCGCCGTGGTAAACCGGCTGTCAGGCGGGATAAAGCCCAGGTTGGCGATCAGGCTGTTGGCCGTCTTGTCGATGTGGGCCGGGAACATAACCCCGTCGTAGCCCCGCACCAACTCCCACAGCCCGTCGAAGGAAATCTCCGTGGCGTTGATCAGCAGGTTGGGCTCCGTGCCGCAGACCTGGTCCGAACAATCGTAAATCTCCTGTTTTCCAAATATTTCCTCTTTGTTTGGAAATTTGATCAGCTTTCCGTACACGTACCGGTCGAACTCCAAAGCCGCCTCCAGCGTCGGGAACAGGCAGACCGCATGGACCTCCTCCGAGGTGTTGATCTCCATGCCCGGCACCGCCAACACGCCGTATTCCTCGGCCGCGGCCAAAAACGCCGGGCAGTTGCGGCAGGTGTTGTGGTCGGTCAGGGCTACCGCATCCAGCCCCTTAAGCGCCGCCATACCGGCGATGTTGGCGGGCGTCATGTCGTCGTCCCCGCAGGGCGACAGGCAGGAGTGGACGTGCAGGTCGTAGGTCAGATTCATCATCCCAGCAGCCCGTAAACCTGGAGGGCCGCCTCAAAGATAGGCAGCTCCGTGGACAGCACGGTGATCCCCTGCTCCACGGCCTTCTTTGCCGCCGCCTCGTCCAGGACCGCGCCCTCAGCCAGAATCACGCAGGCCGCCTCCGTCAGGGAAGCCACGGCCAGCGTGTTCATATTCCCCATCACCGTCACCCAGGCGCAGCCGGCCGGCGCCTTGCCCATGGCGATGCTGAGCAGGTCGCAGCAGAAGGGCTTTGTAATCTCCCGCTCCGGCTCGTCGCCCAGGTTCACCATCCGAAACAGCTCCTTATTCACCAATTCCTGTACGGTCATCCTTCTCATCCTCTTTCTTGTCCAGCAGGGACATCTCGTCGGAAATCCGCTGCAAATATTCCTTGATCAGGTTCAGCGTCTCCTTGCCGCCCCTATTTTCCTCCAGATCGTCGGCCAGCCCGGAGATTTCCCCGGACAGCTTGTGCAGGTTCTCCCGCAGATAATACACGCAGTCCCGCTCGCTGGCGTTTCCCCGCACGATGTCCTCGGCCAGGGCCTTGCAGGTGGGCGCGCCGCAGGAACCGCAGTCTAAGCCCGGGAACTTCTTCACCAGCCGCTCCACCTGGTTCAGCCTGGAAAAGCTCTCCATCAGGTTGCCGCCCAGGCTGAACACCGGCTCGTACTGGACCCCGGTGGTCCATTTGATCATGTCCTCCGGGTTGTCGTCCATGTGGCTTCTGGCCACGGGCATGTACTTGCGCAGCCGTTTCAGCTTCACCTCCGCCACGTAAGGGTTCTCCACCGTCAGCACGCCGCCCACGCAGCCGCCGTTACAGGCGTTGAGCTCCACGAACCGCAGGTTGGTGAACTTCTGGTCCTCCATGTCCTCCAGCACCCGGATCACGTTCTCGATGCCGTCCGCGGCCAGGTAGCTCTCCGTGAACAGACCGCTGGCCTCGCCGCCGCTGTGGCCCCAGCTGATGCCGATCTTGCCCGCTGTGCCGATCTGGGGGTAGTCCTCCTGGGAGCCCACCGCCTTCATGCAGGCCAGAAGCTTGGGGTACACGTCCTTGATGGCCAGAACCTTGTCCACCTCGCTCTTCTCCGTGCCCAGGGGGGCCTTGGCGTAGGTCACCTTGGAGGGACAGGGGGAAATGAACATGATGCCGATCTTTTCCCTTGGAAGCCCGGTCTGCTCCATGGCCCGGCGGGCCGCAAGGACCGCCGCAACCTCTACCGGCGGGTTTAAGGGCAGCAGGTGGGGGATCAGGTTGGGAAAACGGACCCGGATCAGGCGGACCACCGACGGGCAGGCCGTGCTGATCAGGGGAATCTGCCCCTCGTGCTCGGATATGTATTGTCTGGTGGCCTCGCTGACCAGCTCCGCAGCCGCCCCCACCTCGAACACGTCGTCGAATCCCATACGGATCAGTGCGTTCAGCACAATATTTACGTCGTCCAGGTTGTTGAACTGGCTGTAGAGCGAGGGGGCAGGCAGGGCCACCGTGTACTCGTACTGGCGCATCACGTCCAGCTTGTCGTAGGTGGCGTGCTTGGCGTGATGGGGACAGACCCGGATACACTCGCCGCAGTCGATGCAGAATTTATTGTTGATGCTGGCCTTACCACCCCTCACCCTGATGGCCTCGGTGGGACACCGCTTGATGCAGTTGATGCAGCCCTTGCACAGGGCCTCATCCAGCCTTACGGAATGATAAAACTTATCCATTTAATCGCCTCAAATCTTTACTGTCATTGTGATGGTGGTACCTTTCCCCAGACGGGTGTCGATCTCCATCTGATCGGAATACTTTTTCATGTTGGGCAGGCCCATGCCCGCGCCAAATCCCAGGGACCGGATTTCGTCCGGCGCGGTGGAATACCCGGCCTGCATGGCCAGCTCCACGTCCGGGATACCGGGGCCCACGTCCGCCAGCACCATGCGGATCTGCTCTGTGGTGATCTCCACCGTGATCTCCCCGCCCTTGGCGTGAATCACCATGTTGATCTCGCCCTCGTACATGGCGATGGCCACCTTGCGGATCGCGTCCGGGCTCACGCCCATCTGTTTGAGCTTGCGCTTCACGTCGCTGCTGGCCTCGCCGGCTCTGGTGAAATCGTCCGGTGAAATGTGATAGGTTAAAATGATCGCGTCATCCATAATTGTTCCCTTCATTCATCAATCGTCGTTCTGTCACCCGAAGCGGCGGCCCGCCTCAGGCGAATACCGGAATATCAGATCGCCCCGGAGTGGAGCCCCGCCTCGTAGAGCATGCCGCAGGCGGAAAACATGCGGTGTCCGGTGGCCATCACAATAAGCCCCCGCTCCTCGGCCATCTCCAGCATGGCCTCGTCCGGCTTCTTGCCGCGGACAAAGATCAGGCAGACAATGTCCAACATCTCCGCCGTGCGGATCACCTGCGCGTTGCACAGGCCCGTCAGAAGGATGGAGTGATCCTTGGAAAACGCCAGCACGTCGCTCATCATGTCCGAGCCGCAGGCCGACCGGACCTCCCGGTCCAGATGATCCTCCCCCACCAATACCCTTGCGCCTAAAATGTCCCTTACCTCTCTGACTGTCATACGTTCCTCTCCCTCTTTATAGTCTGGACTTTCCTCTATATTCCACCCGAAAAGTTTTCGCCGGGCGTGAAGATAGTTCAATGATTTAACAATCTTTGCCGCCTCATGGCACGGAAACGCCGGATTCAGTTCCAGATATTTCCTGCGGGCGTCCGTTTTACGCGCACATAGTGTCCGTTCCATGCGGTCTTTCCATGTATTGGATTTAATACAATATAGTCTACCATCCATTCTATCGAATTTCAACAGGTTTCCCGGCCTTTTTACCCATAATTATCGTTAGATTTTTCACAGTAACGGTGGATTTTTTTTTCGTTTTATGCTAAAATACTGGTACATTGCACAATGTACAACTAGTGAGGAGGTTTAATTAAAGATGGCTTGCAAAAAACAAACTGTTCCCTTTGCAGGAACACCTGAGCAGGAAGCGCAGCTGAAAGCTGTGATCGCCGAGCTCAAAGATCAGCCTGGTTCCCTGATGCCGGTTATGCAGAAGGCCCAGGACATTTATGGTTATCTTCCCATCGAAGTACAGACCATGATATCCGACGAAATGGGTATTCCGCTGGAAAAAGTCTACGGAGTATCCACATTTTATGCCCAGTTCGCCTTACAGCCCAAGGGCAAATACAAGATATCCGTCTGTCTCGGTACGGCCTGTTACGTGAAAGGCTCCGGAGAAATCTTCAGCAAACTGGAAGAATTGCTGGGCATCACCAATGGTGAGTGCACGGCAGATGGCAAATTCTCCCTGGATTCCTGTCGATGCGTCGGCGCCTGCGGACTGGCACCCGTTATGATGATCAACGGCGAAGTGTACGGCCGGCTGACCGTGGACGATGTCCCCGGCATTTTAGCCAAGTACAACTAAGCCTATGATGACAGAAATTTCGTTAAATGTACTGGACGTGGCGGAAAACTCCACGCGGGCGGGCGCTTCCCTCGTCACCATCGAGGTAAATGTCAGCCACCCGGATGATACGCTGACCGTTGTCATTAAGGACGACGGCTGCGGAATGACCGAAGAGCAGGTCCAAAGGGTAATCGACCCGTTCTTCACCACCCGCACCACCCGCAAGGTCGGTCTCGGGGTACCGTTTTTCAAGCTCGCCGCGGAGAGCACCGGCGGACACTTCCATATTGAATCGGAACCCGGAGTGGGAACTACTGTGACGGCTGTCTTCGGGCTGTCCCACATTGACCGCATGCCTTTGGGAGATATCACGAGCACCATCCACAATCTGATCGTATATCATCCGGACACGGACTTTATCTACATATACCGTTACGACGGCGCGGAATTTACGCTGGACACCCGCGAGATGCGGGAGATCCTGGGCGGAATTCCGTTAAACGCGCCTGAGGTTGCCGGTTACATTTTGGAATATCTGACGGAGAACAAACAGGAAACAGACCATGGCGCGGTTATTTGAGCGCCCATTCCCAAAGGAGGATAATCAGACATGAAAACTCTTGCTGAATTACAGGCAATCAGAGAGAAAATGCAGAGCCAGGTTAACCTGCGCGCCGAGGACCACAACCACATCCGCGTGGTGGTGGGCATGGCTACCTGCGGCATCGCGGCAGGCGCAAGACCGGTTCTGAATACACTGGCACAGGAGGTTCAGACCAGAGGCCTGACCGACAAGATTTCCGTTACCCAGACCGGCTGTATCGGCTTATGCCAGTACGAGCCCATCGTTGAGGTCATGGAGCCGGGAAAAGACAAAGTAACCTATGTTAAAATGAACGCCGACAAAGCCGTGGAAATTGTTGAGCGCCACCTGATCGGCGGCCATGTGGTGGAGAAGTACACCATGAGCGCCGCAGGACTTAAATAAAAGGAGGGAAGCACCATGTATCGTTCACACGTGTTAGTCTGCGGTGGTACCGGATGTACTTCCTCCGGAAGCCCGCAGATCATGGAAGCATTAAATTATGAAATCAAGAAACAGGGACTGGAAGATGAAGTTGCGGTGGTCGAGACCGGATGTCACGGACTCTGCGCTTTAGGTCCCATTATGATCGTTTATCCGGACGCCACCTTCTATTCCATGGTTCAGCCCGGAGATATCCCGGAGATCGTTTCCGAGCACCTGTTAAAGGGCCGCGTTGTGACCCGCCTGCTGTACCAGGAGACCGTAAGTCCCACCGGCAGCATCAAGGCGCTGGCCGACACGGATTTCTATAAGAAGCAGCACCGCATCGCCCTGCGCAACTGCGGCGTGATCAACCCCGAGGATATCGAGGAGTACATAGGCACCGGCGGCTATCAGGCCCTGGGCAAGGTTCTGACCGAGATGACCCCCGACGAGGTGATTCAGACTCTGCTGGACGCCGGCCTTCGCGGACGCGGCGGCGCAGGCTTCCCCACCGGCCTCAAATGGAAGCTCTGCAAACAGAACGACGCGGATCAGAAGTATGTCTGCTGTAACGCCGACGAGGGCGACCCCGGCGCGTTCATGGACCGTTCCGTGCTGGAGGGCGACCCCCACGCGCTGCTGGAAGCCATGGCCATCGCAGGATACGCAATCGGCTCCAACCAGGGTTACGTCTACGTGCGCGCGGAGTACCCCATCGCCGTGGACCGTCTGACCATCGCGATCAAGCAGGCCCGTGAGATGGAACTGCTTGGCAAAAATATTTTCGGAACCGGATTTGACTTTGACGTGGATATCCGCCTGGGCGCAGGCGCATTCGTCTGCGGCGAGGAGACCGCTCTCATGACCTCCATCGAGGGCAAGCGCGGCGAGCCCAGACCCAGACCTCCGTTCCCGGCTCAGAAGGGCCTGTTCGGAAAGCCCAGTATCTTAAACAACGTTGAGACCTACGCCAACATCCCACAGATCATCTTGAACGGCCCCGAGTGGTTCGCCTCCATGGGTACCGAGAAGTCCAAGGGCACCAAGGTGTTCGCGCTGGGCGGCAAGATCAACAACACCGGCCTGGTGGAGGTTCCCATGGGAACGACCCTGCGCACGGTTGTGGACGAGATCGGCGGCGGAATCCCCGGCGGCAAGAAGTTCAAGGCGGCCCAGACCGGCGGCCCCTCCGGCGGATGTATCCCGGCTGAACACTTCGACATCCCCATCGATTACGACAACCTGCTGGCCATCGGCTCCATGATGGGCTCCGGCGGCCTGATCGTAATGGACGAGGACGACTGTATGGTGGATATCGCCAAGTTCTTCCTGGAGTTCACCGTGGAGGAATCCTGCGGCAAATGTACCGCCTGCCGCATCGGCACCAAGCGTATGCTGGAGATTTTGGAAAAGATTACCAAGGGCACGGCTCAGATGGAAGATCTGGATAAGCTGGAGGAACTCTGCCACTATGTAAAAGCCAACTCCCTGTGTGGTCTGGGACAGACCGCACCCAACCCCGTACTGTCCACCCTTCATTTCTTCCGCGACGAGTATGAGGCGCATATCAAGGAAAAACGCTGTCCGGCAGGCGTATGTAAGGCGCTTCTGTCTTATGTCATCGACCGCGACAAGTGCCGTGGATGTACCCTGTGCGCGCGTACCTGTCCGGCAGGCGCGATTGTCGGCAGCGTGAAGAATCCGCACGTGATCGATCTCAACAAGTGTATCAAGTGCGGCGCTTGTATGGAGAAATGTAAGTTCGGCGCAATCTACAAGAAATAATACGGGAGGGAATAGACGATGGAGACAATTAATCTTAAAATCAACGGCATTGAAGTCGCCGCTCCCAAGGGTTCCACAATCCTGGAGGCAGCAAGACTGGCGCATATCGAGATCCCTACTCTGTGTTTCTTAAAGGAGATCAACGAGATCGGCGCCTGCCGTATCTGTATTGTAGAGTTAAAAAATGGCAAACTGGTAACTTCCTGCGTATATCCGGCTGAGGAAGGCATGGAAGTGTTCACCAATACCCCCAAGTTTCTGGATTCCAGAAAGAAGACCTTACAGCTTCTGTTATCCAACCACAACCGTTCCTGCTTATCCTGCGTGCGCAGCGGACACTGCGAGCTTCAGGAGCTGGCCCACGAGCTGGGCGTCGAGGACGAGACTTACTACGACGGCGAGATGACCCCGTCCGAGATCGACACCACCGCGGCCCACATGATCCGCGACAACAGCAAGTGTATCCTCTGCCGCCGCTGCGTGGCCGTATGTGACAACGTACAGGGCATCGGCGTCATCGGAGCCAACCACCGCGGCTTTAAGACCAACATCGGTTCCGCCTTCGAGATGGGCTTGGGAGAGACCTCCTGCGTATCCTGCGGACAGTGTATCGCGGTCTGCCCCACCGGCGCTCTGACCGAGAAGGACTACACCGGCGACGTATTCGCCGCAATCGCAGATCCCAAGAAGCACGTGATCGTGCAGACCGCTCCCGCGGTGCGCGCTGGTTTAGGCGAGGAATTCGGCCTTCCCATCGGCACCAACGTGGAGGGCAAGATGGCCGCAGCTCTGCGCCGTCTGGGCTTTGACAAAGTATTTGACACCGATTTCTCCGCAGACCTCACCATCATGGAGGAGGCCCACGAGTTTATCGACCGCGTACAGAACGGCGGCGTGCTGCCCTTAATCACCTCCTGCTCACCGGGCTGGGTAAAATACTGCGAGCACTATTTCCCGGATATGACCGAGAACCTGTCCTCCTGTAAGTCCCCGCAGCAGATGTTTGGCGCCATCGCCAAGTCCTACTACGCGGAGAAGATGGGCATTGATCCCAAGGATATCGTCAGCGTCAGCGTGATGCCCTGTACGGCCAAGAAATTTGAGATCGGCCGTGAGGACGAGGCTGCCAACGGCGTGCCGGACGTGGATATTTCCATCACCACCAGAGAGCTGGCCCGCATGATCAAGAAGGCCGGAATCAAGTTCCTGTCTCTGCCGGATGAGAAGTTCGACGATCCGCTTGGCATCGGCACCGGCGCAGGCGTGATCTTCGGCGCGACGGGCGGCGTGATGGAAGCGGCCTTAAGAACCGCAGTGGAGACCCTGACCGGCGAGGAGCTGCCCAAGCTCGACTTCACGGAAGTCCGCGGCACCGCAGGCATCAAGGAAGCCACCTACAACGTGGCGGGCATGGATGTGAAGATCGCGGTTGCCTCCGGCCTCGGCAACGCCAAGGAACTGCTGGAAAAGGTAAAATCCGGCGAGGCCAACTACCACTTTATCGAGATCATGGGATGTCCCGGCGGCTGTGTCAACGGCGGCGGACAGCCCCAGCAGCCCGGTTACGTGCGCAACACCACGGACATCCGCGCGCTGCGCGCCAAGGTTCTGTACGATTCGGATGTGGCCAACCCCATCCGCAAGTCCCACGAGAATCCCGCCATCAAGGAGCTCTACGCCACGTACCTGGGCGAGCCCGGAAGCGAGAAGGCGCACCACCTGCTTCACACCTCCTACGTGAAGCGGACCATCAATCAGCATTAATCCGTTTTTTGCAAGCACATAAAACAGCGAGGGCAGGGAATTTTCCCTGTCCTCGCTGTTTTTATGCGATGGTACCGCCGTTTTACTCTACTCCGCCAGAGCGGCGGCAAACCGTTCCTCGTCCAGAATATAAAATCGATGCGCTTCATACTTTACCAGTCCCTCATCCCGGCACTGGGCAAGGATCCGATTCAGGCTGCGAAGGGGCGTGCACACCTCATTCATCAGCTGCTCTTTCGTCAAAACGCCCAGGCTCCCCAGCTGTTTATGGCGGTACAGGCAGTGCAGAACCCGGCCTTTCAAGTCCATGGAAGCGCTCCGGATATAATGATCCGAATTCTCCGCGATCTTTAACGCCATCTGGCGCAGCAGAAACTCGCTGAACCGATGGTCCTCCCTCATCCAGATTTCCACACCCCTTCTGGGGACCCTGACCACTTTGCACGGATCAACCGCTGAAACCCCCAGCGTGGTCCGGTTTTCACAAAACAACTCCACCTCGCCGAAACAGCCGTCTTTTTCATACCGGTATAAGGAAATAAACATCCCATTTAATGTATAGATATAAACTTCCGCCGTACCTTCAAGCAAAAGAAACAGAGACGAATTCTGTTCGTCCGGCTGGAGGATACCGCTCCCCTTTGGATATGTCCTGATATCCAAATAGGGTAGGACCTGTTTCGGCGCACCTTTTATCAATTCATGAACATCCATCTTTTTCACCTCTATGGTCATATGACCTATATTTCTCAATTACCGCTGTCCTATAATGATACTATCACAAAAAAAGGAGAAAGAATATGAGAAAATTGATCATCGACACAGATTGCGGCAGCGATGACGCCGTAGCGCTGATCATGGCGTTGAAATCCAGGGAAGTATCAGTGGAAGCCATAACGACCGTAGGTGGGAATGTTCCGATGGAGCTCGCCACCCAAAACGCGCTGATGACAATGGAGATTACCGGAGCGCAGATGCCGCCTTTATATGCGGGGGCTGCGAAGCCGCTGTTTCGTGAACTCGTCACAGCGGTAAACGTACACGGCGAGGACGGCATGGGCGATTTAGGGCTGATCCATCCTGCCGGGGCAGCAGAAGCGGAACATGCCGCGGATGCCATTCTCCGGATTGTAAAGACCTACCCGGATGAAATTGAAATTGTAACAATCGGTCCTGTGACAAACGTCGCCCTGGCCATTATGAAAGACCCCGCCGCCATGAAGAGGGTAAAGCATATCTACAGCATGGGAACCACCGGCTTTGGACCGGGCAACTGTACTCCCGTCTCAGAATTTAATATTTACGTTGACGCCGAGGCATTCCATCGCATGATAACGGCCGGTATCCCTGTTACCATTGTCGGTTTTGACTTATGCCTGGGAGATGCGGTCCTGACCAAGGAGGATATGGAAGCGCTGATGAACAGTGGGAAAGAAGAAGCCGTATTTTCCGTTAAATGCAACCGTCTGCTGGCGGAATACAATTTAGCCGCCCATAACCAGTATTTTGTGGACCTCCCTGACGCGGTGGCGATGGCCGTTGCGCTGTGGGACGATATCGCAATCGAAAAAAAGCCCTGTTACGCATATGTCTGCCGGAAGGAAGAGGCGGCTTATGGACAGGTTATTTTCAATGACGGCTCAAAGCTGGCGATCCAGGAAGGCTTCGGAGAACACGCGCCCAATGTGGAGGTGTGCACGAAGCTCAACAATGCTCTTTATAAAAGGAGATTGTTGTCGTTGCTCATGGAAGAAAATACCTGTCACACTGTCTGAAAATGTGATTGTAGGGCCGCCATGGACCGTTGTAATTAGCCTGTTAATCTGGTACTTTTTATGGTATGATGAAAATGAAATACATCTGTTGTCCGAAAGGAGATTGAAAGCCTGGCTGAGCAGGCGCTGCGACAGATTATGGAAACGAAAAGGAAATAACCGGAACTTAAAGAATGCCGGAAACAGAATCTTCAAATCTTAAAGCAGCTTGGCTTTGAACCGAAGGTGGTGATTTCGGATTCACAATGAATCGCTGGCATATCGGTAAACGCTTTTATAAAACAAGCTGGTGTCAAGTTGACACCAGCTAACGTTTTACATGCGCTACCCAAAGTTCAGAAAGAATCAAATTTTCCCAATCCTCGCTGTTTTTCCTGCCCGTCAATCGACTTTCGCCACGCTCAATCCAAACCGGTACCACCTATGATGCTCCGGAATAAAGAACTCCGTGGACTTGCAGTCGCGTTCGATGCCGCTCTTAACCATCCCCAGCACCGCGTCGGCGTTCAATTTATCCGGCGGAATCGGTATTCCTTCCAGCATCTCCGGATTCTTTTGGAACAGCGTGTCCCATATGTCATAATGATGCGGAATTACAACCTTCGGCTGGATTGCGTCCACCAATCTGGAAAACATCTCAAAATCCTGTTTCGGACTCACATGCATGAGCGCAATGTCGTTGTTCCGATACTCTTTCATCCGGTAGATCTGTTCCTCTGTCACCATACCGCCCCAAACCACAATCTTGCTACCGTCCGAAGCCGTAATCCGGTAATTCAGCATTTCCAGTGAGCCGTACCAGTTCGCGGGACTTCTGCTCCCGTCCTTTCGGATGCAATATCCTTTGTTCCAATAATTTCCTGTGGTGGATTCCGTATGCCTTGCTCCGATGGCTTCGATTTTTACCTCATCAAACTGATACTTCTCACCGTGGCGCACGCGGAACAGGCGCTCCACGTTCAATTCCTGCTCCATGCAAAGCGCATCCGCCGATAAATCGCCCACAAATATTGCCGCCTTCGGGAACCTGCGCTGCAGTCTTCCTATGCTGTCCGCATGGTCAAAATGGGTATGGGTCAGCAGCACATAGTCCGCCCGCTCGATTTTTTCCAATGGAAACGGATATATCATAGCCTCATCCAGCCACGGATCCACCAGAACATGCGCGCCGCCCGGCAAAATTATTTCAAATCCCGCGTTATTCAGCCAGCGCAGTTGAACTCCCGCCCGAAACATATATTGATTCTTCATACATTTTTCTCCTTTACAAATGCGCCGGATGCGTCAGCTTACCGGTCAGCACGGAGGCCGCCGCCACCGCGGGGGAGGACAGATAAACCTGCGCTTTCGGAGAACCGTTGCGTCCGAGGAAATTGCGGTTGTTGGTTCCCAGGCACACTTCCCCTTCATCCAGGAGTGCCATGCTGCGCCCCTCACAGAAAGAACAATATGGCGGTGTAATCATGCCGCCCGCCTCCGCAAAAATTTCCAGAAGCCCGGCGGCCTCGGCCGCTTTCATCACCTGATTGGTTGCCGGTGTAATCACAAACTTAATATTCTTTGCAATCTTATGCCCTTTGATAATATCCGCTGCGATTTTTAAATCTTCAAAGCTCCCGTTTGTGCAGGATCCCAAAAACACCTGATTAATCGGAGTTCCCTCTACTTCCCGCAGTGGATGAACATTGTCCACCAACGGCGGACATGACAGAACCGGTTCCAGCTCCTCCGCTCTGTAGAATAGTGTTTTTTCATAGTGCGCGTCCTCATCGGCCTTCACCCAATCCACATCCTCCAGTTTTACGCCGCTGTACTCGCACGTCTTTTCATCCGCAGCGAACAGGGCAGCTTTCCCGCCGCACTCGACCCCCATGTTGGCAATGCATAGCCGGTCCGCAATGCTTAAATGGTCAACCGTACTCCCGCAAAACTCCAAAGACTTATAGGTGCCGCCGGAAGCAGTCAAATCCCCCAGAACGCGGAGAATAATATCTTTTCCGGACACAAAGGGCGGAAGCTCCCCGTCAATCTGAATCTTGATCGCGTTGGGAACGCGCATCCACATCTGTCCGCTTCCCCAAATCGCGGCCATCTCCGTGTGCCCGATCCCAGTGGAAAAGCAGCCAACGCCTCCATAAGTGGGAGTATGGGAATCCGTCACATATACAATCTCTCCAGGCTTCGCATATCCGAGTTCAGGAACAAGCCTATGTACAATTCCCCCCGTAGGGTGAAAATGGCGTATACCTAAATCCCTCACCAAATCATAGCCTACCCGCAGATTCTCCGGATCCCGCTGCAGGCATGCCGGCATCAGATGATCATGGATGATGGCAATTTTATCCGGATTCCAAACTTTCGTCAAGCCCATCTCTTTAAATTTTTTATACAGGGATTCCGTATAAATATCGTGGACCACCACAAAATCAGGTTCGACGATAACCAAGTCGCCGGGAACCAGATGTGCGTCCCCTGTATGCTTCATAATAATCTTTTCTGCCAATGTATATCCCATGACCGTCCCCCTATAATTCACCACGCTTTACCTTTTTCTCAATGTTGCGGACCAAACCGCCGTCTGCAATAATCTCATACAAATTCTGCTGGATTCTGCCGATCGGATACGTCTTTCCGCCGCTGGTAATCTGGCGATTCAACTCCACCCGGACAATATCGCCCTCATTTACATGATCCGGCAGTTCCGGACACTCAATCAGCAGGATTCCATTATTAATTGCATTCCTGAAAAAGATTCTTGCGAAGGATTTGGCGATAATACAGCGCACTCCGTTTTCCTTAATTCCTTCCGCCGCCATCTCCCTGGAAGAACCGCAGCCAAAATTGTTTCCGGCGACTATGATGTCCCCGTCCTGCAGGATATCCGCCAGCCCCGGCCGTAACGGCTCAAACACATGATGTTTCAGCTCTTCCATTGGGACGCAGCACCATTGGGTGGGGATAATAATATCTGTATCGATATCATCGCCGAACTTCCAGCATTTCCCTTCAATTATAATGGGCTCCATCTGTTCAGAGCCGCCGGTTTTAGCCGGCTTTCTTCCGATCACACCGGTCAGCGCGGACTCAATGGCGGTGGCCGTATCGGTCAGAATCACCTCTGAATCCTCATACCCCGCGTATCCCCGCTCGTTTTTCCAGTCATTGGACACCATGACCTCCTTCATACCCACGCGGCACTGGATCCCGGGGTCTGCACATTGGTTGAGCACAAGTCCCCCCGCATCCAGAATATCGCTGATATAACCGGCTCCCGCCATCTGCTTATAGATTTCCGTGGTGGCAGGGGCGACGGATAAGCGGAGGCCGTAGGCGATTTTCTTTCCTTTCAGCGCTTCCGCCACGGCGGCAATCTGCTGAAAGCTTCCGCCTGTACTCCCGCCGATAAACACAACATTTACCTTCTTCGGTTCCAGCTCCGACACCGGACAGATATGACCGAAACCCTCATTGGAATCTGCCATGGCTTCCAGGACCTCTGCATCCAGCGTGATCGTCTCATCTACCGCCACGTCTTCGTCCATGACCGCCGAACATACGCCGAGTTTGGTCAGCAGCGTCAGAAATGCTATTCCCTCCTGAGCCGGATACCGGTGCGCTGCCGCTTGACCGACGATCACCAGCGCATTCTGAAACGCAGCCCTGTCAACTGTGTTGATCAACTGCAGCACGGCATTTTTCAGGCTTCCCCCGCGTTTCAAACCCTTTATAGACAGACCGATCCTCTTGGGCACTGCCATAGTTACCCTTCCTGCTGCAAATACTTCTTCCATTTCAGCCGCATTTACACACACGCCCAGCGCGCCGTTGAGCCCGGACGTAATAACCGTGGGGTTGCAGGCCGCGACCACCTGGCCGCGTGTTGCCTCCGTTTCCAGATATTGGCTAGTCATTGTCTGTCCATAATACAGAGCGATCCCCTGCTCTTGGGCCAGCTGCATCAGCTGCCGCTGGACAGCTGAAGTCTCCGGGCTGTTGGGCGGTACAATCTGATCGATTATAATGACCGCTTTTCGGGCATCGAACACCGTCGTTTTTCTCAACTTCCGGACCGTTTCTAATGGAAGGTTATCATTCAACACACACAAATTCACATCCAGAGCCGCATTCATCCCCGCCACGCTCCGGACCATTTCACCATACGTCATCTTATCCCCTGCCTTTCTATGATCACTCTCATTCTTTTACATAAACAGCGGCATCAGCAGACTGATCCACACAAGCATCAGCGCGCCTCCGATTCTAGTGGAAATCGATGCAAACGGCAAAAGGTTCATCCGGTCCGCCGCCATCAGCACGGCCAGATCGCCGGAGCCTCCGATATTACAGGAGCACAGGCCGACAGAAATTCCGGTCTCTATGGGATACAGGCCCAGCAGCCTTCCTATGATCATCGCGGAAACAGTGGCTCCAATGATTCCAACCACGACGATAAACAGGTTTGCCGGATTAGAAAGCGCAGCAGCAGCCGAGGAGATGTTGAAGGAGGCGATGCCGATGCCACCCGCGACAACGCAGAGCAGGTTTTTCATCATATAGTTAAAATAATTCTGAACGGAAACCTCCACCTCCTTCGGCAGAATACTGCTGACTTTCACGATGCATGCAATGATAATCGTCCACGCCAGCATATGGATCTTGCCGAGTCCCGGGATCTGCGCCACCAGATTACCACAGGTGTAGATCATGACCGTAATCAGAAGTCCGGCTCCAAAGCTCTTGATATCGAGGGAGGTCGCATTCTTCGCCTCTTCCTCGTCCTCTTTTACCGCCTGACCGGATGCCATCAGCAGATTGCCCTCTCCGCTCCAGGCCGGCCTCAGCTTACCTATTTTGTTCATAATGGAAGCGAAGACAATCGCCAGAATGTTTGCCACCATCAGCACGGCCATCAGGGAAGAAGCCAGCTGATCAAAATCCATCCCGAGAATACCGGCATACATCGTCGGCAGGGTCGTCATGGCCGCGCCGGAGCCGCCTGCCATACACGGAAGCCCTACCATGAACAGGCCGTCGAACAAATCCTTGCGCACCAGAAAGCTGGCTCCAATAATCGATACAACAGCGCACGCCTGCGACACCAGAATACAGGGCAGGTATTTTGCAACGGCTTTTATTAACGAGTTTTTGTCCATCGAAAGGATGGAACCCGTAATCAGAGCGGCGATATAAAGGTTCTGAAACCCTCCGCTCATCAGAGATTTCACGGTCGAAACAGTCTCTTTCGGAAAAATTCCATACTGCGCCATCAGCGAACAGGCTACCAGCGGCAGCAAAATAGCTCCGCCCATATATGTATTTAAAATCGGGATCTTCCCACCCAGCCACATAAACAGCGAGCCCCAGTAAACGGTAATTGCAAAGGCTCCCGTAAAGTCCCCCGGCAAAGCCCCCACATAGACCGCCGTCATCAAAATCACGCCCAGGATCAGGTACAGCCACAGCGGAATACCAATAATCTTTGTCTCTTTAAACATTGTAATTTCCCCCTTATACCAGCAATGCCACTGCAATGCTGTTTAATTTTGTTTTCGGTGAATCTGCGCGGGAAGTCATGATAATCGGAGCTGCCGCGCCCATAATCAAAGCCGCCGTCTCCGCCTTTGCCAGATAGACGGAAGACTTATACAGGATATTGCCCGATTCAATATTGGGAACCAGAAGCACGTCCGCTTTCCCTGCAACCGGGCCACTGATTCCCTTATGTTTTGCGGCCTCCTCGTTTAACGCATTGTCCATCCCCAGCGGACCGTCCACAAGAATCCCTTTTATCTGGCCTCTCTGACTCATAATCGCCAGAGAAGCTGCGTCCATTGTCGCCTGCATCGCCGGATTCACCACTTCGACCGCGCACACGGCAGCCGCCTTCGGCTGTTCAATCTCCAGGGCTTTGCAGACAGGCACCACGTTCTGAAGTATTTGAATCTTATCTTCCAGCGTCGGATACATAACCATCCCGCCATCCGTCATCAAAAGGAAACGGTTCATTTCCGGCGATTCGATCACTGCAACCGAGCTTAAAGTCTTCCCCGTGCGCAATCCGTTCTCCTTGTTTAGCACCGCCCGCAGAAAATCCGCCGTCCCAATCATGCCCTTCATCAATACAGAACACGTATTGTCATGTACCAGCTTCACAGCCTTCAGCGCCGCCGTCCTTGCGTCAGGCTCATGATAGATGGAGACTTTGTCAAGGTCAAGTCCTATCTTCTCCGCCAGGCTTTTGATTTTGGCTTCATCGCCGACCAGGTCGGCGGTAGCCAACCCCATGTCCACAGCATCTTTGACCGCGCAAAGTACCGGTTCATCTGCTGCGGCCGCAACTGCAATCCGCATGCCTCCCTTCTCTTTTACTTTTTCAAATACTTCACGAAACCCTTTCATATCTCCTCCTGCTTACAATTCCTCCGCCATCTTTTTGTACTGGCTGTATTTTTCCCTGGCATCCGCTTCCGCCTCTTTCAGCAGTCTGTCTGCCTCCTCCTTAAAGGTTCTGGTCAGAGCTGCAAAACGCACCTCTCCCATCATGAATTCTTTCAACTCGAAATTCGGTTCCTTAGAATCCAGAATAAACGGATTCTTTCCCTGGGATTTCAGATCCGGATTATAATGATACAGGTTCCAATAGCCGGATTCGACCGCCTTCCTGGCTTCCAGCTGGGAACAGCCCATCCCCTTCGTTACACCGTGATTGATGCAAGGGGCATATGCGATAATGAGAGACGGACCGTTAAAGCTCTCGGCCTCCTTCATCACCTTTATCAGCTGCGCCGGATTGGCCCCCAAGGCAACCTGAGCCACATATACATAACCATACTGGATTGCAATCAGGCCCAGATCCTTTTTCTTCATCTTCTTGCCAGCTGCCGCAAAGGGAGCCACAGCCCCTTTCTGCGTCGCCTTTGAGGCCTGGCCTCCGGTATTGGAATACACCTCCGTATCGACCACCAGAATATTCACATCCACTCCGCCGGCAATTACGTGATCCAGGCCGCCGTAACCAATATCGTAGGCCCAGCCGTCGCCGCCGTACATCCACATGGACTTTTTGGTCAAATGTTCTTTTGCAAACAGAATTGCGCTCTTAAGCTCCCCTGCTTTTCCGTCCAGCTCTGCCGCGGTCAGCGCTCTCACAAGCGTTTTGGAGGTCTCTTTACTTTTTTCCTTCGAGTCAAAGGCCTCCAGCCAATCCTCTACCGCATCTTTTAACGCGTCGTCCTCCACAACGTCCGCCAACGCCTCCACATCCATCCGCACGTGGTTACGCTGCTGGTCCATGGCCAGACACATCCCCAGCGAAAACTCCGCATTGTTTTCAAACAGGGAATTCGAAAGTGCGGGGCCGTGCCCCTGATCGTTGGTTGTATACGGAAGACTGGGAGGCACAAACCCCCACGCCTGGGTACATCCGGTTGCGTTTGCCACAATCATCCGGTCCCCGAACAGCTGAGTGGCGAGCTTCATGTATGCAACCTCTCCACAGCCCGCACAGGCGCCGGGGAACTCCAAAAGCGGCTGCTCAAACTGGCTGCCCTTTACCGTGAATTTATCCATCGGGTTTTTCTTACGGCTCAGGCCCACCGCGTACTCCCAGTTTTCAGCTTCTTCCATCTGGGTTTCCAACGGCACCATCCTCAGCGCTTTTTCTCGGGCCGGACATGCATTGACGCAGACGCCGCAGCCCATGCAGTCCAGCGGATCCACCTGAATCGCAAAATGCAGGCCTTCCATCCCCTTGCCTTTTGCGTCCAGCATCCGGAAATGTTCCGGCGCATCGGCGGCCTCCTGCCCGTCCAGCAGGAACGGACGGATGGCAGCGTGGGGACATACCAGCGAGCATTGGTTGCACTGTATGCACTGATCCGGATTCCAAACCGGCACATCAACCGCAACGCCGCGCTTATCATACTTTGAAGTTCCCACCGGCATGGTCCCATCCGGAATATCTTTGAACACGCTAACCGGAAGAGAATCGCCCCGAAGCCGGTTCACCGCAACGCCGATGGTTTTCATATATTCCGGCAGGTTCTGATCGGCCTCATCCTCCGGAACCGCGATCGTTTTCCAATGCCCGGGAATTGCGATTTCCACCACTTCGCCGCAGCCCCGGTCAACCGCCTGCTCGTTCATGGAAACAACCTTCTCGCCCTTATTTCCGTAAGTCTTTCTGATAGCCGCCTTCATGTATTCCACCGCATTTTCAATGGGTATGATGCCCGCCAGCTTGAAAAATGCAGATTGCAGAATCGCATTGGTACGATTTCCAAGTCCGATCTCTTTTCCAATCTTAACCGCATTGATGATGTAAAACCGGATGTCATTCTCAGCGATATACCGCTTCACCTTTGCCGGAAGCTTCTCTTCCAGTTCTCCGGGCGTCCACTGACAGTTTAGCAGGAAAGTGCCTCCCCGCTTTACCTCCTCCACAATATCATATTTTTCAATGTATGCCTGTGTATGGCACGCGACAAAATCCGCATGTTTTACCAGATAGCTTCCAATGATCGGCTGGCTGCCGAACCGCAGATGAGAGCGGGTAACGCCGCCGGACTTTTTAGCGTCATACTCAAAATAAGCCTGGACATACTGATCGGTGTGGTCGCCGATAATTTTGATCGAGTTCTTGTTGGCCCCCACCGTGCCGTCCGACCCCAGTCCCCAGAATTTACAGCTGACCGTTCCGGGCGCCGTAACGTCGATCTCTTTTCCCACAGGCAGGGAGGTAAAGGTCAGATCGTCCACAATTCCCACCGTAAAATGGTTCTTTGTTTGTTCAGCAAACATATTTTCAAACACAGCGTTGATCTGGGCCGGAGTCGTGTCCTTGATGGACAGTCCGTACCGGCCGCCGACCACCTCCGGTTTTATATCCGCTTCATTGATCACGCTGCATACATCCAGATACAGAGGTTCACCGTTGGCCCCCGGCTCTTTCGTGCGGTCGAGAACCGTAATTTTCTTAACACTTTCCGGCAGTACGGACAGCATATACTTTGCAGAAAATGGACGGTATAACGTAACCTGGATAAAACCGGTCTTCCTGCCCATGGCGTTTAGATAGTCCACGGTTTCTTTAACCGCGCCCGATACGGATCCCATGGCGACGATCACATATTCCGCATCCGCGGCGCCGTAGTATGTAAACGGTTTGTATTTGCGGCCTGTCTTTTTTCCAATTTCTTTCATATAATAGTTTACAATATCAGGAATTGCATCGTAGTATGGATTAGCCGCTTCACGCTGTTGGAAATAAGTCTCAGTGCTGCCCGCCCCGCTCCTCATCACCGGGCGTTCCGGATTCAGGGAACGCTTGCGGAATCTTGCAAGGGCTTCCTGATCGATCAGCTCCTTTAACACATCGTAATCCATCACTTCAATTTTCTGAAGCTCATGGGAAGTGCGGAAACCCTCGAAGAAATGCAGGAACGGTACGCTGCCTTTAATTGCGGACAGGTGTGCGATTCCAGCCAGATCCATTACCTCCTGAACACCAGCGCTCGCCAGCATCGCAAACCCGGTCTGGCGGCAGGCATAAATATCGGAATGCTCCCCATAGATCGAGATGGTGTTGGTTCCCACCGATCTGGCGCTGACGTGCAGCACGCCCGGATGCAGCTGCCCCGCAATCCGGAACATGGGAGGAATCATCAGCAGCAACCCCTGCGAGGAGGTATAGCTTGTGGCCAGAGCGCCGGTTTCCAGCGCTCCCTGCATCGCCGCCACCGCGCCCGCTTCTGACTGCATCTCCACCAGCTTGACCGGCTGCCCAAAGATATTCTTCTTACCGTTGGCGGCCCAGATATCTGTGTGCTCGGCCATCGGGGAGGACGGCGTAATCGGGTAGATAGTAGCCACCTCCGTGAATGCATATGCGGCATATGCCGCCGCCTCGTTTCCATCCATCGTCTTCATCACTTTTTCCATGTGCTCCTCCTATTCAAAATCAAGCTCGTCAAAAATCTCATCGATATCCAGGATTGCCCCCGCTCCGCAATAAAACATGACCAGGCGGAGAACCTCGCCAATTTCCTCTATGGAAGCTCCTTTCTGGTACGCCTGGTTTCCATGAACCCGGATCGTTGTTCTGGCCCCTCTCGCACAACCGAGGGCCAGGAGCAGAAGCTCCACTGTTTTGGGATCCAGTTTTTTCAACCCCGACTTACAATGTTCAAAATTATATGTAAAGGTCTCCAAAAGCTCCGGCGCATTGGCCATACGCTTATGTGCGGAGATAACGCTTCCCCCGCGAAGCTCCTTTAACCGTTCCAGCACCTCCCTGCCCTCCCTGATTTTCTCATTATCTTGTTCTTTCATTTTTTCTCCTTTTTAACTTAATATTTAACTTTTTTTATGTTTCAATCATAGCTTTTTCTCATTTTACCGTCAATGCTTTGGGATCATTTAACTTTTTACCGTAATTTACATGAAAATTGCTGCATATTTTTATGATTTTTCACCAACGCATTTTCTAATTTAACTTTTTTTAACTTTACTGTTTATTTTATTGCAAAAATTTGCTATAATGCCCTTCAGAAGGGGGTTTTATTATGGCCAAGTTAAAAGACGTCGCGGAACTGGCCGGCGTATCCATCGCCGCCGTCTCGCTCTATATCAACGGGAAATCAAAAGGGCGCGTATCCCCGGAAACACAGAGGAAGATTGAACAAGCCCTTTCCGAAACCAATTATCATCACAAAAGTTCCGACAACAGTCATTCTGCCGGCGACAGCGCGCCTGAAATGCAGACGGTTCTGATTTTCTGGTCCGTCAATTTTAAACGCACCCTTTTAGGTTCCCTGATTACCGGAATTCAGGACACCATCCGTGAATTCTCGTTGAATTCAAATTATGACTTTGTGATCCGGCCCTACAACATCGACGAACTATATAAACACAAACGGACTCTGTGCACCAACCAATACCACGCCGCGTTAATTGTCAGCGCCTCTCTGATGGATCTACAATTTCTGCAGACGATCACGCCGCAGATTCCCATTGTACTGGTCAACCGAAATGTACCCAACTATCACTGCGTATATATTGACAGTGAGAAGGTCGGGCAGCAGGCAGCGCAGCTCATACAGGAAAAAGGTTATGCCAGCGTTTGCACCATCAGCAGCCAGTCCCAATATATCGCAATCAATTCCCGGTTCCTTGCCTTTATCAGCGCATGCAGGGAGCGTGGCATCTCCATTCCCAACGAATTTCAGATTATTACGGAGGATTCAATCTCCCACGGTGAAAAAGCCGCGGACGAATACCTGTCGCATCCGAACCGGCCGTCCCTGATCTTTACAACCACGGAGTCGCTGGGATTTGGGGTGCTCCGGCGCTTACAGCATCGTGGAATCGCGGTCCCGGAAGAATGCGGCGTTTTCAGCTATGGGTTTGAACGGACGGAGCTGGCAAAATACTCCAATCCTCCCCTCTCGGTCATCGATATTTCCACCTCGGCTCTGGCCGCCACCGGAATGCAGCTGATCATCGATATTCTCCAAAAGGGGATCACTGTGCCACAGCACATCGAGCTGCCCTCCAAAATCCAGCTGAGAGACTCTTTTTGACAGCCTTTGTCCGGGATTGGGGCGCGGTCAACCGGGAAATTCCTCCGGCCGCTCCCGTTTCCGGTACAACTTGTATTCCTCTTCACCATGCTCCACCCGTTTTACTCCCAGATAGATTGCCTCCATCTCGCATTCTCCGGGATAGACATAGACCGGCGCGAGGAATGACACATATTCTCGCACCCACCGGATCAGCATATCGGAATGCGCCAGGCCTCCGGTGATGCCGATTGCGTCAATTTTTCCTTTCCCCGCCGCCGCCAGGGCGCCGATGTGTTTTGCGAAGTTATAGGCCATAGCCCGGTACACTAATTCTGCGTAGCGGTCTCCCCGCCCGATCATCCGCTCAACTTCCCTCGCATCGTTGGTTCCAAGGTGGCTTACCAGGCCGCCTCTTCCTACCAATTCCTTCTTTACCTGTTCGAGATTCATGTGCTTTTCAAAAACCAGATTCAACACCTCGATGCTCGGGAGCAGCCCCGCCCGCTCCGGTGAAAACGGGCCGTCGCCGTGCATACAGTTGTTTACATCCACTGTTCTCCCGTTCACATGCAGCGCCACGCTGACTCCTCCACCGATGTGCAGCACAATGGCTGTGATTTCACTGTGTTTTTTTCCCATTTCGCCCGCAATCTTACGGACCACCGCCTTGGAGCTGAGAGCGTGCCACTGGGCGCTCCTCTCTGCGCCCTTCAACCCGCAGATCCGGGCGATGGGCAGCATCTCATCAAGCACGTCCGGATCCACAACATACGCGTGAATCCCCTCTCTGTCGGCAAAATTCTTCGCAATCTGGGCGCCCAGGTTTGCCGCGTGTTTGACCGGAGTGTCCGTAAGCGCCTGGCACATATATTCATCCACCAGAAATGTTCCATCCTCATAAATTGGAATCAATGCGCCTCCCCGCGCGCCGATCGCCGCCATTTCGTGCAATGAGAAACCGCTTTCCCCCAGTGCGGACAGCAGATTTTCGCAGCGGAATCCATATTGGTCCTGAATCTCCCTGTGCTTTGCGATTTCTTCGCTGGAATGCGGAACGTTTTTGTCCAGAATTTTTTCTCCCTCTTCGGTAAAAATCGTAATTTTAGTCGAAGTAGAGCCGGTATTGATAATCAGATACTTATCCCTCACCGTATTTCCTCCTATTTTCCGTATTTTTTTCTTAAAAATGCTTCTCCCACAGCCGGGAACATGATATAAATCAGCGCATCCTCATCGTTCATGGCCAGCCCCGCCGCATAGGCCGCCGCTTTCCCTTTTTCCCATCCCGGCTCCAGCAGATCCCCCGGACGGCAGGTAATTGAATTTGCCTCCTCCCCCGACCGTTCGATCAATTCCCGGCTTAATGGACCGGGAGCCTTTCCGTACTTACCTTTTACATAATCTCTAACTTCTCTGGATATCATCTGATACCGCTCGCCCAACATTACGTTAAAGGTGGCCTGTGAGCCTACCATCTGGGCAAACGGCGTCGCCAGAGGCGGATATCCCATATCCGCCCGCACCCTGTAAACTTCTTCCAAAATCTGGGGCAGCTTTTCATACTGTCCCATCCCCTTTAACTGGCTCTCCAGATTCGACATCATCCCGCCCGGAATCTGATGGCGGCTGATCCCGCTGTCGACTCCGGCAAAACTGCTCAGCGTATCCGCATGCTTTTTCCTGAGCTCCATAAAATAGCCGTTGATCTCTTCCAGGAGACCAATATCAAACCCCGGATCATAGCAGGTGCCCTTCAGGGCGGAAGCAAAGGTCTCCACAGGCGGCAGCGAAGTTCCCCACGCCAATGCGGAGGTCGCCACGTCCACAGCAGAGACGCCCGCCCGGATCGCCTCCCAGTATTCCAGATCCATCATACCGCCCGCACAGTGTCCGTGGAAACAAACCGGAATCGGCAACGCCTTTTTCATCTGCTTCACCAGGCCGAAAATCTCGTCCGGCCGGAACATACCCGCCATATCCTCCAGGCAAACCATATCTGCGCCGACAGCCATGTAGTCCTTGGCATAATTGATATACAGCTCCGGCGTATGTACCGGGCTCTTGCAGACTGCAAGGCACGCGGCCACCTTCTTTCCATGCTTTTTGACCGCGTGGATTGCCGTTTCCGTATTCCTCACGTCATTCAACCCGTCAAACACTTCAAAAATATCAATTCCATTTTTTACCGCCAGCTCTACAAATTTTTCTACGATATCGTCCGGATACTGCTGGTATCCCACAAGATTCTGTCCCCGCAACAGCATTCTCAGCGGAGTTTTCCGAAACGCCGCCTTGAACTTCCGAAGCCGTTCCCACGGATCGTCAAATACAAATCGAATACAAGCGTCAAAGGTTGCCCCTCCCCAGCATTCAATCGCTTCGTATCCCACCTCGTCCATCTTATCCAGTATCGGCAGGAATTCCTCCGTCGTGATCCGGGTCGCCAGAAGCGACTGCTGTCCGTCCCGCAGGTCAACGTTGACCAGCCCAATTTTCTGCTTCGGTCCGGAACCGTAGGGCATTGGCTCTGCATTTCTTTTTAAAAGCTTTTCAAACATGTAACTCCTCCTTGCAAATCTCTTAACGTATTTTTATCTTTTTAACCAGAATATTAACTTTTGAATGTAAAGTCAATATTTATGCCGTTTTTAACGTTTTATCCCCATTTTTGCTAAATTTTCTGCACTGTTTTGTCTGTTTTGGTTCTTTACTATGTGGGTTAAAATCTGTATAATCAATTATATACCGCCTTTTCAAGCAGATTTTTTCGAGTTAAATCAGTTAAATCTATCCATTTCAAATTGTAATTAACTTTTTTTAACCCAAGGAGCTATTCTATTATGGATTACAAAATTACGTTAATACCAGGAGACACTGTGGGACCCGAGCTGATCCGGCAAGTTAAAGTCGTGCTTTCTGCCATCGCAAAGAGCGCCGGTCTCACATTCCGGATCATGGAATGCCTTGCCGGCGCAGACGCAATCCGGCAGTCTGGCAGCCCGCTGCCGGCCAAAACGCTGAACGCGGTTCAGAATTGTGACGCTGTAATATTAGGAAATATTGGAGAACAAAGCTTTACATCCAAACGATTGCAGGACAGGCCGGAATACGCCTTGCTTGAAATGCGGAGAAGCTATGGCGTATGCACGAATATACGCCCGGTTTTTATCCGCAGAGACTGGGAAGAGTTATCCCCGTTAAAGCATTCTGTCATTCAAAATGGTTTTGATATTCTTCTCGTCCGCGATATCCAGGGAGGAATGCTAAATGGCCCAAGAAACACGGCCCGGACCAAAGATGGGCAGATGGCGAGCGACCTGGAACTTTATCATGAAAGCACCGTGGCTGCCAGCGCAAAAATGGCCTTTGAAATTGCCTTGCAGCGCAAACGGCATGTGATCAGTCTTGATAAGGCAAACGTGCTGGCTTCCAGCGTGTTGTGGAGAAATACGGTCACGCTCCTCTCCGCGGACTACCCGGATGTGGCTTTGTCACACCAGTATATCGACAATGCCGCAATGAACGTCATCAAGTATCCCGGCGATTTTGATGTGATTCTCACTTCCAATGTCTTCGGAGATATCCTCTCCGATGAGCTGGCGCAGTTATCCGGAGCTCCCAATCTGTTTGGAAGCGCGGAACTTGCGGTGGACAAAAGAGGCATTTATACCCCAAACCAACTGCACCACCCTCGTGAGGATTATTCCGGGCAGAATATCATTTCACCCGTGGGAATGCTGAATGCCACTGCCATGATGCTCAATTTCACGTTTCACAGGCCGGATCTGGCAAAGCTGCTGCAAGCCGCCATCGATAACCTGTTTTTACAAAAGCTTACCACACCGGAAATTCCCATTCCCGGGTTTCACATGGTATCCACAGACGAGCTTGGAACGGAAGCCGCAAATTATATATTGCGGTGTCCCATGCCATAAAGTTTCCCCTGCCCTGAATGGATTTCATCAAATTCATATCGTCACAAGACCCTGCTGCCACGGTGGCGCGAAAACGGCCCGGCAGAACTTTTGCATTCTGCCGGGCCGATCGTCAAACGGTACGGATCATAGGTTTCGCCGCCATTCTCAGCTCACCTGATCGTATTCTCCCAAATTTTTACTGTTTTTCGTTCTCCACCAGCTGATTATACTTCCCTCTCTCCACATAATGGGTATGCAGCAGATGGTGGGCCAGATGTCCGTTGGGTTCGCCCAGCCATTCCCCGTACAGCTTCATCAGATCCGGGTTCTCGTGGGACTTGCGCAGGACCTTGCGCTCATCCTCGCTGTAGAGGGCCTTGGCCCGCTTCTCGCGGTAGTTCTCCTCCGTGCATCTGGGCTGGCCGCCGCCGTTGATACAGCCGCCCGGACACCCCATCACCTCGATAAAATGATAGGGCGACGTGCCATCGGCCACTTCCTTCATCAGCATGGAGGCGCCTTCCAGTCCGCTGGTCACGGCGATGTTCACCGTAACGCCCTTCAAATGCTCATAGGCGGGCAAAGTGTTCTCAATGGTAATGGACGCAGTTTTTACCTGCTCCAGCCCCACAATGGGAGTCACATGCAGCTGTTCAAAGGGCAGCTCCGTCCCGGTCACCACCTCGTAGACCGTGCGCAGGGCCGCTTCCATCACGCCGCCGGTGACGCCGAAAATGTCGGCCGCGCCGGTGCCCAGTCCCAGGGGGGCATCGAACTCGCCCTCGGGCAGGTTCACAAAGTCGATGCCGCACTTCTTGATCATCCGGGCCAGCTCCCTGGTGGTCAGCACCGCGTCCACGTCGCGGATTTTGTCCACCTCCATCTCGGGTCTCTGAATCTCATACTTCTTGGCCGTGCAGGGCATCACGGACACCACGAACATATCCTCGGGCTTCGTCCCGGTTTTTTCCGCGTAGAAGGTCTTGACCACCGCGCCCATCATGGTGTGAGGGCTCTTGCAGGTGGACAGGTGGTCCAGCTCGCCCGGGAACTGGTGCTCAACGTGCTTGATCCAGCCCGGGGAACAGCTGGTGATCATGGGCAGCGTGGCCTGGCCGCCCGTGAGCGCCGCGTTCAGACGGCTGAGCAGCTCCGTGCCCTCCTCCAGGATGGTCAGGTCCGCGGAGAACAGGGTGTCGAACACGTCGTCAAAGCCGATCTCATGGAGCGCCGTTGCCATTTTCCCGGTCACCGGGGTGCCGCAGGGAAGGCCGAACTCCTCGCCCAAAGCGGCGCGGACCGCGGGGGCCACCTGGACGATGACCCGCTTGCCGGGATCGGCCAGTGCCTTCCAAACCGGCGTCAGGCCGTCCGTCTCCTGGAGCGCTCCCGTGGGACAGACCACGGTGCACTGACCGCACATGGCGCAGGCCGTGGAGTTTAAGGGCAGGCCCATGGCCGGGCTGATCACGGTGTCGAACCCGCGGTTCTGGGCCTGGATCGCGCCCACCTTCTGAATCTGGGCGCAGGCCGTAACGCAGCGGCGGCACAGGATGCATTTGCTGGTGTCCCGGGTGATGGACGGAGAAATGTCCACCCGTGACTTGGACATGGCGCCCTCGAAGCGGCTCTCTGTCACGCCCAGCTCATAGCCCAATTCCTGGAGCTCGCAGCTCTGGTTGCGATTGCAGCTCAAACAGTCCTTGGGGTGGTTGGATAACAGCAGCTCGTAGAGGACCTTTCTGGCTGCCAGCACCTTGGGGGAGTGGGTTTTCACCTTCATCCCCTCCCTGGCCTTCACCATGCAGGACGCCTGCAGGTTCTTCATGCCCTCCACTTCCACCACGCAGATCCGGCAGGAGCCGTACTGATGGACATTCTTCATATGGCACAGGCTGGGCACCTTGACGCCGGCCGCCTCCGCCGCTTCCATAATGGTGGAGCCCTCCGGGACCTCCACCGCTTTTCCATTTATTGTTAAATGTAACATATCGTTTTTCCTCCTGGCATTGATCTCATTAAGAGTGTGGTTACTGTCCGCTCCGCGCTAAACGGCGCGGCGCGCTCAGTGTCAGCGCCGGTCGCAGTGCAGGCAGCGCAGGGATTCTCCCATGGCATCCAGCTGATGGTAGCCGCAGTTTACTTCCCGGAAATTGTCCTTGCGCTCCTCCGGGCTTAAATTCCTGGTGGCAAAACGGTTATGAGGTTCGCTCACCTCCAGCTCGATCTGCGGAATCTCAAACCACTGGCCTACGTTGAGCTGCCCCTTGCCGCCCAGATACTGGTCGATCTTCATGGCCGACTGCTTGCCGTCCGCGATAGCCTGGATCACCACATTGGCGCCCCAGGGACTCACATCTCCGCCTGCGAACACGCCCTTTTCCGCGGTCTGGCGGGTGAAGCGGTCGATCTCCAGCTTTCCGCTGCGGTCCGCGGCCACATGGGTGGTCTTGTAAACCCGGTGGTCCACATCCTGGTTGATGGCGGTGATCACGCCGTCGCACTCCAGGTTGAACTCGGAGCCGGGCACGTGGGCGGTGCGTCTGCGGCCGTCTCTGCCGTAGTCGGTCTCCTGGCGGCGGACCAGACGGATTCCGGTCACCTGCCCGTTTTCGCCCAGAATTTCCACCGGGGAGGCCATGGTGATGATCTCAACGCCCTCTTCCCTGGCTTCCTCGATCTCCTCGGCTCCGGCGGGCATCTCCTTTTCCGCTCTGCGGTAAACCACCGTCACCTCGCTGGATCCCAGGCGGACGGCCGTTCTGGCCACGTCCATAGCCGTGCTGCCTCCGCCGATGACTACCAGCTTCTCCGGCACGCTCAGGTCCCGCTTCAGGCCCACGCGCTTTAAGAAGCCCAGTCCGCTCTCCACTCCGGTCTGATCCTCGCCGGGCACATCGAGAACGCGGGAAATCTGCGTTCCGGCTGCGATGTAGATGGCGTCGGACTGCTCTTTCATCTCGTCAAAGCTCAAATCCGTGCCGATGCGGGTGTTCAGATGAATCTGCACACCGCTCATCTCGATGGCGTGGATCTCCTTCTCCAGTACCTTCTTGGGCAGGCGGTACTCCGGGATGCCCCAGTAGAGCACGCCGCCGGCCACGGACTCGGACTCGTAGACATGGACTTCATGGCCCAGGTTCGCCAGGTAATAGGCGCAGGTCAGGCCGGAGGGACCCGCTCCGATCACGGACACCTTCTTGCCGGTGGATGCCAGGGGCTCCACCAGCGGGATATTGTACTCGTCCCGCAGCGCGTAGTCGCCGATAAAGCGCTTGAGGGAACAGATCGCCAGCGGTTCGTCCACCTGCGCCCGGCGGCAGTGGGACTCGCAGGGGTGTGTGCAGACGCGGCCGCACACAGCCGGGAACGGATTGTCCTGGCGGATCAGGCGGTAGGCGTCGTCGATGCGGCCGGCGGCCAGCAGGGACATGTAGCCGGGGATAAACACATTGGCCGGACACGCGTTGCGGCAGGGCGAGGTCTGAAGCTCCGCGCACACGCCCGCGCTGCAGTGCTTGTCGTAGATATGGGCCTCGTACTCGTCCCGGAAATATTTCAGGGTGGACAGCACCGGGTTGGGTGCGGTCTGGCCCAGGCCGCACATAGCGGTCTGCTGGATGGTGCCTGCCAGCTCCTCCAGCAGGTCCAGATCGCCGGGCTCGCCCTTGCCCTCTGTGATGCGCTCCAGGATTTCCAGCATACGGCGGGTGCCGTTGCGGCAGGGGAGGCATTTTCCGCAGGACTCGTCGCAGATGAAGTCCATGAAATAGCGGGCCGTGTCCACCATACAGGTGTCCTCGTTCATGACGATCAGGCCGCCGGAGCCCATGATCGCGCCCAGCTTGGCCAGGGACTCGTAGTCCACCGGCGTGTTTAAATGCTCCTTGGTGAGGCAGCCGCCGGAGGGACCGCCGGACTGGATGGCCTTGAATTTTTTGCCCCCAATGATTCCGCCGCCAATCTTGTATATGATAT
>OLPX01000483.1_pt1 | contig 36640 bp, 35 predicted proteins | sample 1672491 | NCBI WGS metagenome assembly OLPX01 (sample SAMEA3136692, study PRJEB25190) | human gut metagenome | biome: human gut; feature: human-associated habitat; material: faeces | place: Austria | collected 2013
TTCGCCCTTCATTATCATAGAAGAATCTTATTTACAGACTTTTTTTCATAGTCTCGGATTTTCCTCTATCTATAATTTAAATTAGTATTTTGCGTATAGATATAGAGATCGCAATTTTTCTCTTCTGATGGTTTTTGCACCTTCTGCTTTCATAAATATTGAACCAAAGGAGCCATCTAACGATAGTTTTTTACCACTATTTCCGTCGCGCTTTAGAATGCGCTCCTACAATATACAATAGTGGTAAAAACTCATGTTATCTTTTTCGTTCCTGTCTTTCAGGCCATCCTTCAAGATTTCCATGAATCATAGCCCGAAACATATGATCTTTAGATCCCGGATGGTCTTCATCTAGCTTTTTTAAAGTCTCTTTTGCATACTGCCTCTTTGTGTAGCCGTCCATCGGACAGGGACTCTTTTCCACCGGAAGATTCATCTTATTCTTAAATCCGATTACATCTGCTTCATCCATGTACATCAAAGGCCGAATTACTTTAAGCTCCATACGGTCCAGATACGTCACCGGTGAAAAACAGTGAAGCCGTCCTTCAAAGAGCATAGACATCAAAAAGGTCTCCACCAGATCATCCTTGTGGTGGGCATAAGCTACTTTATTGCATCCCAGTTCTTTTATCTTTTCGTTCAGTGCACCCTTTCTCATCTTGGCACAAAGAGAACACGGATTGGTTTCCTTCCTACGCTCAAAAACTACATCTGCGATTTCGGTTTTTACAACCGTATATGGAACTTTCAGTTCTTCACACAGTTTTTCTACTTGAGATATGTCAAAGTTTCCGAATCCAAGATCCACAGTGATTCCGTGGATTTCAAACTTGTTTGGGTAAAAAATGCGTAAATGTGCAAGGGCATAGAGCATGGTCAGACTGTCCTTGCCGCCGGAAATGCCGACCGCAATTTTGTCCCCTTCCTGTATCATTTGATAATCGTCCACGGCTCTGCGGACGTAGCTTAATACTTGCTGTAACTTCATAATCGTTTTCCTCAGTTTATTCATAAATTTTCGATTTTTAGTATAACATATTAAATTCCGAAGCGCTACTGTCGCCGTGGTAAACGAAAAGCACTTTTCAAAATGGAGTACGCTGTCAGATGAACAGAAGCAACTCCTTGCTCGGCTTAATGAATACGATGTAAAAAGCGCACTGATTTTTCCTTTACACTCAACCTTCGATAAAAATAATGCCCCGGAGTAATTTCTCACGTTACTCCAGGACATCTCCATATTCCATAGCCTCATACCATTTTTGTGTCCTGCCTCTCAATACAAGGCATCCACGATCTGAATTTACGGTTCACTTTTCAAACAAATCAGATACTGCTGTTCTGCTTTCGATATTCGGCTGGTGCCATTTTCAAAATATCCCTAAAAGCAGTCGCAAACTTACTCTGGTTTTCGTATCCCACCTGATTTGCAACCTCTGCTATGGTGTACTGTGTTTGTCGTAGAAGAACAGCAGCCTGTTTCATCCGATACTCTTTCATATACGCACCAATCGGTTGTCCGTAAATTCCTCTAAACGTATCTTTTAATGTTGCTGTATTGATGAGATACTCTTTAGAAAGCTCCTCAATCGTAGGACGCACCTGCAGATTGGAGATTAACTTCTTATGAATTACTCTCACAACTTCTACCTGCGGGGAAGTATACTGCTCCCGCTGCTTTTCTTTCGATACATCTATCATACACAGGAATAAGAGAAGTTCCTGGACCTTTATCTTAAAATAGGGTTTCTGCAGGCAGTCCGGTACAGAATAAAGTTCCGAAAAGATATGTTCAATTTCATCCTTTGCCCGCATAACAAAACAATTCCCATCCGCACAGAATTTTTCCTTAAAATCTAAAATGTCAATACCGCTCTCAGAAAGGATTTCCGGTGGATGTTCTGCTACAAATTTCAGGTCAATTACCACAGAGATTCCACGATAATGCTTTAAGGGAAAGCTCATCTCCGGGGAACAGTTATCCATTGTATGAATCGAAAGATCCCCTTCACCAAGATACAGGCAGGAACCACTTAAAAGTGTACTTCCTTCCCGCCCCTCACGACAGTGATTGATCTCTAATATATCCTTATCCAGATTTTCCTTCCAGTCACAGCTTGCAGCTTCAAAGTCATTATAAATGAGCTGTATGCCAGGATAAACCTGATAAACTGTCATCAGCCCCAGGCCATCTGTACAGTCCATCTTATAAACCGTACAATATCCATCATTATCTTTTGGAATAACCGCGGATAACCCTTTTGCGTTTGTAATAGGGTTTTCGCTCATAACATCCCTTTCTACAATTCCACTATTCTTTGTTTGCTCTGCCAGAATCTCTCTGGCATCTCTTATTATATAAATTATTCTTATTTCGTACCGCTCCAATCAGAATGATTTACAATCCATTTAGCATTATATTATAACCCTTCCAATAGTGCAAACAGAGAAAACGGGCTGAAGCTCTCTAAAAAAGTATCAGCCCGAGGTCAATTATTTACTGCAATATTCATTCCCTACATAACCGGAGCAGCTGCCGCTACAGCAGGAACCGTTCTTGCGGTCTCTGTAGATTTTCTGAACAGCCCATATCGTATAACCTGCCACGCCTAAAACAATGATTCCGGTAACAATTCAGCCCTTACCGCTTTGCTTTCGCTGTAGCCGGCATCCTACGAAACTCAGAAAGCATCATGCTGATCGTAATCACTACAAGGATTGCATCCGTCAGGGCAATCGCCAGCCATACGCCTAAGATACCCATGCCGCCAACCATCGGCAGGATCACGCAGAGCGGAATAAACAGAATGATCTGACGGAACAGTACCAGCCAGGTCGCTTTGTTTGCTTTTCCCAAAGACTGGAACAGCGTCACAGCAATCAGGAAACTTGCCTGCAGGATATAGGTACTGAACATAATTCGGAAATTAGTCGCACCAGAAGCTGTTATACCCGGCGTTGTAATGAACATCGAAAGTACCTTATCCGGGAACAGCTCCACCGGGATATAAAATACCAGAGACAATACCGTAGCTGCGATCACGAATACTTTCGTCAATGTTTTTACCCGGTCATATTCTTTTGCTCCATAGTTCGTGCCAGCGGCAGGCTGGAAGCCCTGGCTGATACCCCACAGTGGTACAAAGGAAAAGTTCCAGAACCGCAGTGCCGCACCCAAAAGAATCTGGGAAGTCTCCCCGCCGTAATTGGATGCCACACGATAAATCACCGTCTGCTGTACCAGAGTCAGAATCTGCATCAAAAGTGCGGATACGCCAACAGAAAGAACCTGTGGAAGCAGCCCTCCATCAATACGAATGCGCCCGATTTTTACGTTTGGACTTTTCTTTTTGAAATACCAGAGGGTAACGGCGGCCTGAATAAACTGTGACAAAATGGTCGCATAAGCTGCCGCTTCTATTCCCATGCCATAAGGTTTCAAAATCGTGATAAAGATCGGATCAAGGATCATGTTCAAAATGGCTCCGCCGGCAATAATACTCATCGCCTTTTTCAGCTGTCCTTCTCCACGGATGACCATGTTCGCACTCTGGAAGAAGTTTACGAACAGTGATCCGGCAAATACGATACGCAGATACTTCTCTGCGTAATTTAAAATGTTGTCACTGGCTCCGGCCAGAGTCAAAAGCTGGCGGGTAAACACCATACCCACTACTGTATAAATGACGGACAGTAAGAGAACCATTGCAACCAGGTTTCCCATAATCTTTTTCATGGTTCCCTCATCCTTCTTTCCTATCGCACGGGAAAATACCGATGCGGAACCTACACCTAACATAGCGGCAGAACCCGCATTAATCAGTGTGAATGGATAAGAGACAGATACTGCTCCCATCTGGGCTGCTCCTACCATCTGACCTACAAAGATGGAATCCATCATGTTATATAGTCCAACGACCACCATACCGAGAACCGCAGGAATACTGAGTTCTATCATAAGCGGCCAGGGACTTTTCGATAAAAGTTTTGTTCTTGTATCAAGTGCTTGTTTCATCACTCTATTCCTCCTGGTCCATGTTTATTAGCAATATCTAACCAACCATATTAAGTATATAAAATCAGGGTTTCCTTGTACGCTCCATCAAGCAGAAGTTGCGCTCCATACGGTAATAATTTTTCCTACCCGGTATAAGGAACCACAGACAACGGTGGCTCATCCCTCCGCTGATTATTACTTATTTCAGGAAACCGCTAATAATCTGTTCTTCTGCCTGCTGTTCTGTCAGTCCGAGGGACATCAGTTTTACAATCTGCTCCCCGGCAATCTTACCAATCGCAGCTTCATGGATCAATGCCGCATCTGTACAGTTTGCAGCAATCTCCGGCACTGCCCGGACACTGGCCTCATCCATAATGATAGCATCGCACTCCGTATGACCGCTGCACGGGGCATTGCCATTGACACGGGATATGAAAAGCTGTTTTGAATGTTCCTTTGCTACGGAACGGGAAATGATATGGGTTCCTGCCCCCTCCCCGTTTAGGGCTACTTCAAAGGTACTTTTTGCGCTCTGGCAGCCGTGTGTCAGTAACCGTTCCGTGACCACAAGTGTTGCTCCGGCATCAAGATCGGCAGTGGTAAGCCTCTCCGTTGAGTCCACTCCCTTAATCTGCACCGTTTCCATTTCCATGTATCCGTTTTCTGCAATATGCACGATAGTCTGAGGATTCATGATCCGTTTCCCCATACCGTCTCCGCTGCCATAATGTTTCTCAATATATCTCACTCTTGCACCTGGAGCAAGAAAGAACCTGTGAATGCCATCATGCTGACTGGCTTTTGTGCCTCCGTTATGGATTCCACAGCCCGCTATAATCGTCACATCGGCATTCTCTCCAATGTAAAAGCTATTATATACGGCTTCGGATAGTCCCGACTGGCTGATGATGACTGGTATATGTACGCTTTCGCCCCTGACTTCCGGCTTTACTCTAATATCAATACCCGAACCATCTTCTTTAGATAAGATATCAATGTGTTCCGTAGTTCTACGCTCCACACTCTTTCCATTAGAACGGATATTGAAAGCCCCCGTCGGAATTTCATGCAGACCAGCCACAGCCTCCAACAACTTCTTTTGTATCAGATCCATTTCTTATCACTTCCTTTCCTGATAGAATCGGCAGCCACCCACATCGGAGCTGTTCAAAAGTTCCGGCAGCACCTCGTCACGTTCTCCCTGGCGCACGATCCGGCCATTGACTACTACCAGAACCACATCGGCAATGTTCAAAATGCGCTCCTGATGGGAGATGATCAGAATAGAGCCGTGCAGCTTACATTTCATATTCTCAAAAACTTGTACCAGATTTTGAAAACTCCACAGGTCAATCCCTGCCTCCGGTTCATCAAAAATAGACAACGGGGCTGACCTTGCCAGACTGGTTGCAATTTCGATCCGCTTCAGCTCGCCTCCTGACAAGCTGCCATTTACCTCCCGGTGGATATAATCCCTGGCACACAGGCCAACTTCGGAGAGGTACTCACACGCTTGCGAAACGGTCAAATCGTGGCCGACCGATATTCGTATCAGATCAAGCACGGTAATACCTTTGAAGCGGACCGGCTGCTGAAAAGCAAAGCTGATCCCTTTCTGCGCCCTCTCCGTAATTCCCATATGTGTGATGTCCTCACCATTTAACAAAATTTGTCCGGATGTAGGCTGTTCGATTCCGGCAATCATCTTTGCCAGGGTGGACTTTCCGCCACCATTAGGGCCGGTTACCGCAATAAAGCAGTCGTCTGGCAGTAATAAATTGATTTGTTGTAAAATCTCTTTTGAACCGGAATCCCCGGAAACCTCAAAAGAGATATTTTTCAGTTCCAGCATATTTCCTCCATAGAAAGGGCGGCACAGCCTAATTGTGAATTGCACCGCCCTGAAAATCATTGATTCATTTTCTCCAAAAGCTGAAGCGCTTCCTCCAGCTTTGGATTTTCAACATCCGTCTGCAGGGCCTCCCTGACACAGTTTCTGATATGAGCCTGTAAAATCTGTTGATTGGCACTTCGCAGTAAAGCCTGTGTTGCCTGGAGCTGATTGGATATATCCACACAATACCGATCAGATTCAATCATCTGCAGGATACCGTCAATCTGCCCTCTGGCAATCTTCAGTTTATGGGTAATGTCGCTCTTTTTTGCTTTCATAGGCAGCCCGCTCACTGAATGCTTACAACCTGATAACCCGCATCTTCAACAGCGGCTTTCAGTACATCATCCGGTACATCCTGGCTCATCTGTACCTGGGCGGACTTGCTCTCCAGATGAACTGCCACATCTTTGATGCCATGGATTTCCCGCAATGCCTTATCTACGTGCTTTACACAGTTCATACAAACCATACCTTCAATATTCAATACTTTTTCCATTTGGATCGCTCCTTTGCTTTCACTTTTTATTGTTGTCCGTTCATACACGCGGTCCTCATTTGGTTCCGCATGGGATGCGTGTTTTGCTTTAAACCATCTAAGCCTCAGCGCATTTGATACTACAAACACGGAACTGAAACTCATGGCAAATGCCCCGATCATTGGATTCAGTTTCAAATCAAACGGCAGAAAGAACAGCCCTGCCGCCACTGGAATACCGATGATATTATAAATAAACGCCCAGAACAGGTTTTGCTTAATATTACGGATGACTGCCTTACTGAGCTGGATCGCCGTTGACACATCCAGCAGGTCACTTTTCATCAGAACAATGTCCGCTGACTCAATCGCCACATCCGTTCCGGCTCCGATGGCAATGCCTACATCTGCCCTGGCAAGCGCCGGGGCATCGTTAATTCCATCGCCTACCATCGCCACTTTTTTACCGCTATCCTGCAAACGCCGGATTTCCTTTTCCTTATCCTGTGGAAATACCTCGGCTACTACACGGTCCACGCCAACCTGACGCCGGATCGCTTCTGCTGTTTTCGCATTATCTCCGGTCAGCATGACCACCTCAATGCCCATCGCAGACAATTCCTGTACTGCCTGACGGCTGGTAGGCTTTACCACATCAGCTACGGCAATCACACCAATGAGTTGCCCGCCACGGGCAAAGAACAGCGGTGTTTTACCGTCAACTGCCATAGATTCCCCAAGCTGCAGGAGTGCTCCGCCCGAAATGCCATTTGCCTGGAGTAACCTCCGGTTTCCGGCATAGCAGATATCGTTTCCGATCTTTCCTACAATACCCTGGCCGGGAATCTGTTTAAAATCACTTACCTGAAGGAAAGAAATCCTTTCTTTTTCTGCTTCTGCCACAATTGCGTCTGCCAATGGATGTTCGGACAGTTTTTCCAGGGAAGCCGCTATCTGCAGCAGTTCCTTCTGACCTACACCGTCTCCACATAATAAGTTTGTGACTACCGGAGTTCCCTGTGTGATCGTTCCGGTCTTGTCAAGAACTACCGTATCAATACCATGTGCTGTTTCAAGAGCTTCCGCAGACTTAATCAGGATGCCGTTTGTTGCACCCTTTCCGGTTCCGACCATGATTGCGGTAGGTGTGGCAAGCCCCAACGCACAGGGGCAGGAAATCACTAAGATGGAAATACCAATGGAAAGGGCAAATTCAAACCCGTAACCCAACAACAGCCATACGACAACGGCAATCAATGCAATGCTGATTACCACTGGTACAAACACACCGCTGACTTTATCGGCCATCTTTGCAATCGGCGCTTTAGAGCTGGTCGCTTCATCCACCAGACGGACAATCTGTGACAATGTGGTATCGTCACCCACTTTGGTCGCCTGCATCTTAAAATAGCCGGACTTATTTATGGTTGCCCCAATGACCTTATCTCCGATATGCTTCTCTACCGGAATACTTTCACCCGTCAAGGCAGACTCATCCACAGAAGAAAATCCTTCAATGACAATTCCATCTACTGGTACAGACTCTCCCGCTTTCACGATCAGCGTTTCCCCGGCCTGCACTTTCTCCACCGGAACGGTAAACTCCTGTCCATCACGTTCTACGGTTGCAGTCTTGGGGGCCAGGTTCATCAGCTTGGTAATCGCATCTGAGGTTTTCCCTTTTGCACGGGCTTCCAGAGTTTTCCCTAAAGTAATCAGCGTCAGGATCATGCCTGCGGATTCAAAGTACAGATCCATCATAAAACTGTGGACGGTAACCATATCCCCATATCCGAACCCGATGCCTATTTTATAAATGGCATAAATCCCGTAAACAATCGCCGCACCGGAGCCTATGGCAATCAGGGAGTCCATGTTGGGAGAACCATGAAACAGCGTCTTAAATCCCATCCGGTAATATTTCGAATTGACAAATACCACCGGGATCAGAAGCAGAAACTGTGTAAAAGCAAAGCTCATGGCATTTTCCATTCCTAAAAGGAAGCCTGGAAGCGGCCAGCCCATCATGTGTCCCATTGATATGTAAAACAGCGGTATAGTAAAAATGGCAGACAGCAGGAGCCGCTGTTTCATCTGCTTATATTCTGCCTGTGCCGTACTGGTTTCCGGATTTTGAGTCCGGCCTGCGGCACTGCTTTTGTTCTGGACCTTTGCAGCCGTTTTGGGGAATGCCCCATATCCGGCTTTTTCAACAGCCTGGATAATCCCTGCTGTATCCAGAACAGATTCATCATAAGAAGCAACCATGCTGTTCTTTAACAGATTGACGGACACTTCTTTGATGCCGGGCAGTTTTCCCACACTCTTTTCAATCCTGGCCGAGCAGGTCATACCCGTAATGTCAAATTGCTCCTTTTGCAATTTCATCCCTTCTTTCTTTTTATTTTTATCAGGGACACTCCTGTGTCCCTGCTGCAGCGTGCATATCAGCTTTGCTGATAATGTGCACCTATGCACGCCTGCAATCTGCCGGAGGCATATGTCAGTGTCCACTGACATATACTACCCGTCCCCCGTAGGGAACACAATCATTATAAACACGCCTTCCTGGTTTTGTACGCTCCATAAAGGAGCATTTTTGATCCAAAAAGCAATTCCTTTTTTGCAGAAAATCCAATCAGCAGGTTTTCCAATCCAAAGGGCAGAACTGCTCCCAAAACCGTTGACTTTGTGCCTTTTCGTGAATATACTGACGGCATGAACGATTAAACATTCTTTTAATTGTTCAGCCATGTCAAACCAACCAAATAACTATAGAAAGGGGATATCATCCTATGAAGAAAACAATCAAATTAATCGACCTTGACTGCGGACACTGCGCAGCAAAGATCGAAAGTGCCGTGAAAAAGATTGACGGTGTTACGAATGTATCCGTGAACTTTTTGAACCAGAAGATGGTACTGGAGGCACCGGATGACAAGTTCGCCTCCATCCTGACCGAAGCAAAGGCACTGATCAAGAAAATCGAGCCGGATGTAACTGTCAAGGTGTGATGAAAAGCTGGACACCGGCTGCCGTTTCCTGGTAGCCGGTGTTTTTTATTTCATAGGAAAGGGGTTGGGGCGTTGAAGTGGGCTTGCCCACTTTGTTCCATTAAGACACAGGGAAAGTACAATTACCGCTTTCCCTGCCATGAAAGGAGAATAGAAATTATGACACGAAAACAAAAGTATCTGCTTACACGCATCATTGTGGCGGCAGTGCTGTTCTTTGCAGGGAGCTTCTTACAGCTTCCTGAATATGTAGAAATGGGTGTATTCCTTGTCTGCTACGCTGTTGTTGGATGGGATATTGTATGGAAAGCGATCACAAACATCCTCCACGGGCAGGTATTTGATGAAAACTTTCTGATGACGATAGCCACCGTTGGCGCATTAATTTTAGGGGAACATTCCGAAGGTGTTGCCGTTATGCTGTTTTATCAGGTAGGCGAATGGTTCCAGTCTTATGCGGTTTCCAAATCCCGCAAATCCATCGCAGGCCTGATGGATATCCGCCCGGACTATGCCAACGTAGAACGGGACGGAAAACTGGTGCAGGTTGATCCAGATGAGGTGCAGATCGGAGATGTCATCGTAGTAAAGCCGGGAGAACGCATCCCTTTGGACGGAACAATCCTCGAAGGTTCCTCTGCACTGGATACTTCTGCCCTTACCGGGGAATCCATGCCCCGTGAAGTAGAGCCGGGAATGGAAGTCATCAGCGGATGTATCAACCAGACTGGTATTTTGACCATCCAGACCACAAAGGAATTTGGAGAGTCTACGGTTGCAAAAATCCTTGATCTGGTGGAAAACGCAAGCGACAAAAAAGGCCGGACAGAAAACTTTATCACACGCTTTGCCCGATACTACACCCCTGCTGTGGTATTCGCAGCCCTCGCACTTGCCATCCTGCCACCACTGATCACCGGGCAGTCATTTGGCACCTGGATTTACCGTGCTTTGACCTTCCTGGTTATCTCCTGTCCCTGTGCGCTCGTCATCTCCATCCCGCTTAGTTTCTTTGGAGGTATCGGCGGTGCGTCCAGGATCGGTGTTCTTGTAAAGGGCAGCAACTATTTGGAATCACTTGCTCATACGGAAATGGTAGTCTTTGATAAAACAGGTACTCTGACCAAAGGTTCCTTTGCCGTCAGTGAGGTCAATCCAAAAGGCATGAAAGACACACAGCTTCTGGAACTGGCCGCATATGCGGAGGATTATTCCAATCACCCAATCTCGCTCTCGATTAAGAAAGCCTATGGCAGAAAAATTGACAGCGGCCGCATCGCAGAGGTTCAGGAAAGCGCAGGCCATGGCGTGCGGGCTGTCATTGACGGTAAAGCAGTTCTGGCCGGAAACGCCAAGCTGATGGTAAAGGAACGTATCCAATACACCCCTTCTACTGCTGTCGGCACCGTTGTTTATCTGGCCTGTGACGGAAAATATGCCGGATGTATTGTCATAGAAGATGAGATCAAAGCAGATGCTCCAGCAGCAATCAAACGTCTGAAATCCGCCGGAATCCACAAAACAGTCATGCTGACCGGAGATGCAGATGCCGTTGGAAAAAAGGTAGCAAACCGTCTTGGATTAGATCAGGCATACACAGAACTGCTCCCTGCCGATAAAGTTGACCGTGTAGAAGAACTGCTGAAACAAAAAAGTGAAAAAGGAAAACTTGTCTTTGTCGGGGACGGCATCAACGATGCTCCCGTACTGGCACGGGCCGATGTAGGTATCGCTATGGGCGGTCTGGGTTCCGATGCAGCCATTGAAGCTGCTGACGTTGTATTGATGACGGATGAACCATCCAAAATCGCTTCTGTGATGAAGATTGCCAGAAAGACGATCCGTATCGCAAATCAGAACATCGTATTTGCCTTGGGTGTGAAATTCCTGGTACTCATCTTAGGTGCTTTGGGATACGCCAATATGTGGGCGGCCGTATTTGCCGATGTCGGTGTCTCCGTCATTGCCATCCTAAACGCAATCCGTGCCATGCGGGTAAAGCGGCTGGATGTGCCTTCCCAGATCTAAAAAGATTTGAGAACCGAAATGCGCCGCACTTCATTCTTAACATGAAAGGGGCGCATTTCCCTTATTCGTCCTGTAATCATGACATCATGGTATATCCGGAGGGTATTTCCTCTATTGATTTGTCGGGCAGGATATTTCAAATAACGCATCTATAGAACGATGCAATAATTTAGCCTGTTGTGTGTCTGATAAGGAGTAATACACTTCTTTTCCTTCCCTGCGGCTGGATATGATCCCACTTTTTTTCAGTATCCGCAAATGGTGCGATACTGCGGGAGCACTCATATCCACAGCCGCCGCAATGTTACAGACACATTCTTCACAGTGACAGAGCAGCCATAAAATCCGCAGACGTGTCGGATCATCAAGCTGCTGAAATAAAAATGCTATATTAGTAAAGCCTTCCACAGAAGGCATCTTGCCTAATACCCGTTCAATATTCTGTCCGTGGTTGTGAGGTAGATTATAATGTGACATCAAAAATCATCTCCTTCCTGGAACTATCATAGCTATTTAAATTTTATCTGTCAAACAGCTTACACATAGATTGGAGAGATTACATGAATACAACAGAACATACAACTTTTATGGTTCCAAAACCAGAGGAATTACAGCAGCTATCTGAACTTTATAAAGCAATGGGTGATTATACCCGTATGCGGATACTGTGGCGTCTGATGGAGAAAGACTACTGCGTCAGTGATCTGGCAAAGGAAATGCAGGCCACAGAATCAGCCATCTCCCATCAGCTTCGTGCGCTGCGGATTGTACGCCTGGTCTACTCCCACAAGGTTGGTAAAAACGTATTTTATTCCTTGCAGGACGAACACATCGGCTGGATACTGGAAGAAACCTACGCACATATTTCAGAGCGATAAAAGCACAGCCCCTGTGCCTGTTTTACAGGGGCTGCGCCAAGTATTCATTTACAGATTTTCATAGGAAACCAACTGGCTCTTCGGAATACGCTGTGTATCAAAACGATTCGTATCTGCCGGATCATCATCAGAATAACCAATTACCAGAATGTTGACCGGTTCCAGACTATCCGGAAGGTTAAATTCCTCGCGCAGTACATCCGGCTTGAAGTAACAAACCCATACGGTTCCAAGACCTAACTCTGTGGCCTGCAGCATCATGTGGTCAGTCAGGATGGATGCGTCAATGTCACCACTTTGTTTCTGATCGAATGGACGTACCCATGCCTTGTTATGATCTGCACAAACAATGATCGCCAACGGTGCATTATAGATACCAGCGGCCTTACTGACCTTCGCCAGACCCTCCTCACTCTGAACAGCAATCAGATGAACCGGCTGAAGGTTAGCGGCTGTCGGAGCCACATGAGCTGCTTCCAGAATCTGCTCCAACTTTTCCGGCTCCACTTTCTGATTTTTGTAGCTGCGTACAGAATGACGCTGTTTTGCAATATTGATAAAATCCATAATAATTACCCCTTTCTGTGTATCATGTATTCGGTATGTCAAACCAACCATGAATTTATTGTAGCATGAAATGTAATATCCACAAGAATGCACTTTTTTGATAGGTACTTTCAAAAAAGGTAGCACCCTTGCAGAAAAGGAGACGCAACATGAACTGTAAACAAACTCAATTTAACTGCCCGGTTGAAGCCGCACTGTCTTTAATCGGCGGCAAATACAAACCTTTAATCCTCTGGCACCTGATAGACCAGTCTCTCCACTACATGGAACTGCAGCGGCTCATCCCAAAGGCAACCCCCAAAATGCTCTCCGGTCAGCTCCATGATTTAGAGAATTGCGGAATGATTCATCGAGAGGTCATCCCGGAGAAACCACCAAAAACGATCTACTCCCTTACCGAATTTGGTCGCAGTGTTATTCCGATATTGGACGCTTTATGCCAGTGGGGGAAAGGCTATCTGGATGGACTGGATGTGCAGTCTCCGTGCTGCAAAGGATAAAAGAAAGAGCCGGGTATAGCTGATAACATTCGCTATACCCGACTTTGCTATTTCTGTTTAAATCTGTGATTGCCGCACATAATTACATAATGCAGCAAAATCCACATTGGGATTCCTATCTAATATCTTTTTCATGCTTTCTTCTGCCTTTCGATGTAACTCCGTTTTTTTCAGATCATCTAGAAAAAAGAAAATATTGAGCCGCCGGCCAACAGCAAAAAGAAGTCTTTCATCCGGGGGCAAGGTAAGAAAACGATCAATCGTAGAAAGCATTTCCTTTTTCTCTGTCCTTAGATTTCCCCGTACCTCTAAAAGCAGGTTGATGATGTGTTCATTCATGTAGTAGCTATCCATCTCCTGTAACTGCTGCAGGAATAGTTTCTGCTCTATCACGATTTCTTCCTCAGACTGTAGAGTAACGGAACCATCCCGCACAAACTCTCCCATTTTTGACTCAGGCTTAATTCCTGTAACGTGAACCCGAATAAAATCTGGCTGGATCATATTCAGTGCCTTAGCCGTGTGGACTGCATTTTCTTCTGACAGTTCCTTCCCACCGATTCCCAACAATATAAATTCCGATAAAATCATATCCGCGTCCTTTGCCATACAGCCGCTTCGGACAACAGTATCTGCATCAAATCCTTTGTTGATTAACTGCAATATCTGGTCTGAGCCAGTTTCCATTCCAGAGTAAAGATGGTTCAGTCCCGCCTGCCATAAAGCCTTTAATTCTGCCGGACTTTTCCGGGTAATACTATCGGCACGGGCATAGGAAGTGATATACTGCATATCCGGGAAATACTGATTGATTGCATCCAGAATTCGGAGCAGATAATCCGTTTTTAATACCAGCGCATCACCATCCTGCAGAAAGCAGGAAGTAATCTTTTTTCCCCGGTAAAGCTCTGCCTGCTGCTTAATATCCTCGATGGTTTCATCTATGGGGCGCATGGAAAATCTCATGGATTTATAAAGTCCACAGAAATAGCATTTGTTCCAGTGGCACCCTCTTGTAACCCGAATCAGCAGGCTGTTACTCTCTGATGGCGGACGAATCGGCCCTATTTCAATCTCTCTCATTGGTGTTCTTCCTTTCTGTGTATTCAGATTAAGGGTAGCATTTCATATAATCCTTAACAAGAATGCACTTTTTTGAAAGTAACTACCCTTTGGGGAAGTAAAGCCTACAATGATAAGCACATCAATAAGAGTATAAAATAGAGCCAATAACCCTGAAATTCATAAGTTACTGGCTCCGTATCTTTACATCCGCCTATTTGATTTTTCAAGACAGTTCATACTTATCAAAAAGATTGATTCAGTTCCACTAATTTACCATTCCACTTTTGTCATTTCAATACCTTAAATATAGCTTCATTAGAATTTATAAATTTATTGCACATTCCATTGCAAGCTCAAACGTCTGTACTTTTTTAGAAACAGGACGAACTGTTAATCCACGCTGATCCCATTTTTCTGCATCAAGATTATCACATGCATAAACAAATTGTGCAGTAGCACACTCAATCTCAACAGCAATACATCCCTGCTCTTTACGTTGCAACATTTTCTTACGAGTCTCACGGTACGGTGCATCTGTTGTCCATACTTTACCTTTTTTATACTGCAACCCTTCCTTTTTAAATACTTCTTCAATCACTTTTATTCCATAAGTATCAAGTTCCACTTCATCTGAAACTGGCAAATAACGATAACTTGTACCTTCATCTCGTACAGCACTAGTTGAGATAATCAGATGTGCATCATCAATAGTTCGATCCAATACCCCACATTCACCACATACAAAAATTTTTTTTGCTCCTAAAGCAATTAACTCCTCCAAATTACTCACGCATGCTGGAGCCCCCACCATTACTTGGCAAACAGCTATTCTGATAGTTTTATAAAATTTTATATATAGTAGTGTCACCATCCACACTAATTAAACGTCCAATTCTTTTCGCCTGATATTTTTCTATAATTTCCTGTATCATTGTCTCCGAAAATTCACAAACTTATATGACGGCCCCCAAAACAGGGCCAAGCATCAATGCTCCTGACTGCAAAAATTGATCCCATGCGTTTGCTCTTACCAGTTCTTCCCTAGGCACAATCAGCGGTACTACGGCTTGTACAGCAGGTGTCTGGAATACTTCACCTATCGCCCGCAGCCCAGTAAAAGGTAGCAAATCCACGCCTGCGGTGTACCTGCCAGAAAAAAGAGCAAAAACCGCCGATATACTGCGATACTTGCAACTGCTATACCATTGGTGAGTCAAGGCTTGCCGCCAACCACCAAATAACTGAAAATTGTACCGCTATACTGCCAATCAGCGAAACTGCTTGACCGGATACCATAATCAAAAATTGTTATTTCCATCTATTATTTCTATATAAAATCAGACCTTCCATATGTAATGCCCCATCAACCCAATGACCGCAATCCTGCTCGGTACGCTTCCATGTCTTTCTCATCCACCGTATCAATCACATGCTGCAGTTCCTCAAGGATTTTTTCACGCTCTTTTGGCAGGTATGCCGTAGTCGGATAAAAATTCGATTTCGAATCCGCAAACAAATGTATTCTTAACTGCAAAGTGCTGATAAAAATCTGTAGTTCCCGCAGTCTGTCCTTCTCCGTTGACGGAAGGAAAGTTCCTTCCTGATACCTTTGATATAATTCTGTTTCCGGGAAAAGCGTCAGGGAATCCACAGAAATAAAATAAGGATTTAACTGGCTGAACAGCTTCGCACTGTTTACCGCATTGCGGTACTCCCCACCTCTTCCCGACAGTCCTGTCATATACACAAAATAATATTCAATCCCGGCTTCATCCAGCTTCCGGCACTGTTCCAGTATATCCTGAGAAGTGTAGCCCTTTCTTGCCAGAGTAAGCGTTTCACCATCTCCGCTTTCTGTCCCAATCGTCAGCCCATTGATTCCCATAGCCCGCAGTTTCTTAAGCTGCCAGACCTCTTTATTTTTTATATCCCGAATACTGGCAAACATGGCAATCGTCTGACATTTAATCAGATAATCCCGGACTGTCAGCGCCCGGAGTTTCAGATTCTCATAACTCATAGCAAATGGATTCGCGCCAGTCAGAAAAACTCTCCTTGCGTTTGGCTGATAATGTTTCAGCTCGGCAAGATCCTCCTCAAATTCCTCCATTGGAGACATCCGAAATGGTTCATCTTTATACAAACTACAGAAGCTGCAATTACGATAGGTACAGCCTGATGTTGCCTGTAAGATAAACGAGCTTGCCTCGTAAGGCGGTCTCCATGTGCGCCCTGTAAAATGCATAAATGTCCCTCCTTTTTATACAGCTCTGCGATTTGCGCTGCGGAAAATGATTGTCTTTCCAGCACAGCAAATCGCTTTGCTGACACTTCATCCTGTATTACAGGTGACGAAGATTCTCACGATATTTCCGAAGGTATGCTTCATCCTGACTGCTGATCTGCTGCTCCAAAAACCGAACCAGCTTCTTCTTGTCCTTTTTCAGATTACCGCGCACCTGAATCAGATTAGAGGCTCCATCTGTAGCAAACTTTGCATCCACTGTCAGATTTTCAATAAGTGTCTTTAATTCCTCCAGCTTCTCAAGCTCCGTCTCTTCCTTCCAATTTCCCGCCTGAATTTCTTTGTACAGCTCAGAAGTCGGATAAATCGTAAGCATGGACGCATCAATAATCTTCGGATGGAGCTGGTTTATGACTTTTGCAGTCTCCTTTGCACCGATATTCCCTCTGCCGGAACCGGAAATGCCGGTCAGATAGAAAAAGTTATAGCTGATTCCTGCTTCGTCCATCTTCCTGCACTGTTCGATAATATCCTTTGACAGATAACCCTTTTTCATAAAGGTCAGCGCTTCATCATCACCGGTCTCAATCCCGAAGGTAATCCCATCATATCCAAGGGCACGCAGTTCCTTTAAATCCTCCACCGATTTTTGGGTAACATCCGTAATTCTTGAAAAGCAGCCCATACTCTGGCAGGCCGGAAAATATTCATGTACGCTCTTTGCCAGTGTTTTCAGCTTATCTACACTCAATGCAAAGGGATTTGCTCCCGTAAAGAATACCCTCGGCACCTTATTATAATACCGGCTTGTTTCTTTTAAATCCTCCTCTACTTCTTCCCGCGGCGACATTCTAAACTTAAAGGGCAAATCCTCATAAAGAGTACAGAATTTGCAGGAGTGATGGGTACATCCTGCCGTTACCTGAATCAAAAGTGAGTAAGCCTCATAAGGCGGTCTCCAAATTGTTCCTGTAAAATGCATAAATCATTTCTCCTTTCCTGCGCTTGTGTTGTTCATCAATTCTTTGTGCAGCACATTAGCTTTATCTGTATGTTCCCACGGAAGGTCAAGATCATTTCTTCCGAAATGTCCGTAAGCAGCAGTAGCCTTATAGATTGGTTTTCTAAGATCAAGTGCTTCTATGATTGCAGAAGGCCGGAGATCAAAATATTTTTCAACCAAAGCCAGAATCTGCTCATCCGGCAGCACCCCGGTTCCAAAGGTATCAATAAAAATGGAAACCGGCGTTGCCACTCCGATTGCGTAGGCAATTTGAATTTCACATCGATGGGCAATCCCCGCCGCCACTATATTCTTTGCAACATAGCGTGCAGCATAGGCAGCACTGCGGTCTACCTTCGTTGGATCTTTTCCTGAAAAAGCACCTCCTCCATGACGAGCAAATCCTCCATAGGTGTCTACAATAATCTTACGGCCAGTTAAACCGGTATCACCCTGTGGACCGCCTATCACAAATCGGCCAGTTGGATTGATATAATAGCGGGTATCCTCATCCAATAACTCTTTCGGAATGACCGGCATGATAACCTTTTTAATCATATCCTCTTCAATCACCTCATGCGAAATTTCCTGCAGATGTTGTGTAGAAAGAATCACGGTATCAATCCGCACCGGCCTGTCGCCTTTGTATTCCACGGAAACCTGCGCTTTTCCATCCGGCCCTAAATAAGAAAGACTTCCATTTTTGCGGACTTCTGCTAATCTGTGGGTAATCCGATGTGCAAGATAGACAGGCATTGGCATATAGGTGTCTGTTTCATCCGTGGCATATCCAAAAACCATCCCCTGATCTCCGGCCCCAATATCAGCCGTATCAGAAAAACGAGTCTCTAATGCATTGTTTACTCCCTGGGCAATGTCCGGGGATTGACTGTGCAGAGCGGAGACTACAGCAATTCCGTCCGCATTGAACCCAAAATCATTTCCGGTATATCCAATACTCCGGACAGTATCCCGGACAATTTGTTCTACATCAATCTTGTGCAGCGCATGAGCTGATACTTCACCCATTAGAACAACTAACCCAGTAGTGGCTGATATCTCACAGGCCACATGAGCCTTCGGTTCTTTCTGTAAAATGGCATCAAGGATTGCATCGGAAATTTGATCGCATACTTTGTCGGGATGTCCTTCCGTTACAGATTCAGAAGTAAAAAGTGTTTTTCTCATGTTTATCATCTCCTTTGCCACAAGAGTACAGGAGCAGACAGATTTATTCAAGTACGCAATTTTTTTAGTAGTAGTAGTATTTTTTGTACTAATACTAAAAAAAGATTGTGCTTTAAAATATCCTTCCGTTGTTATATACTCTCTATAAAGGCAAACGTGAAAGGAAGGAATCAGACATGGCAGGAAATAAATTTCAAACAGAAGAAATGATGACCAGATGTGTTCCCATGAGCTGCATACAGGCTATTCTAGGTGGAAAATGGAAAATCATAATCTTATGGTATATAGCGTTTTATAAGGTTCAGAGATTTGGCGAGTTAATGCGCCGGCTGGATGGAATTACGCAGTCCTCTTTAACCAAGCAACTTCGGGAATTAGAAAGCGATGGTTTTCTGCACCGGAAGATCTATAAAGAGATACCACCAAAGGTAGAGTATTCTTTAACCGAATTAGGGCAGAGTTTTATCCCTATCTTAAATCAAATGATGATATGGAGCGAGCAACATCTCTGCCCGCCTGATTATGTGAATCCTTATGGGAATAAAAATTTGTAATCCGGTACTGCGTCTTATCACTTCTTGCCCCAATCTTTTTCGTATACCTTATCGTGCGAAGCACGTCCACCCGAAGGGTATGAAATACGGTGTGCCCTGCGGGTATACTTCATTTTCCATGCTTCGTACCCTTTCCTGTAGAACAATTATCTAAGTGTAAATTGTAACTTTATCCTTTAGTGCAGCATCTGCATCATTAATTACAGACTGAACTGTTCTTAATGCATCCTGACTTTGAAATTTCTTATCTTTCTTACTTTTAATATAATCACCCATTATAAATCCTTTTCATTAGCTTCAAAGTAATGACATTCAATATCCAATCCTAAAATAATCCAGATAAGATTTATATCTATCCTGTGCTGTCAGACATGTATCTGTCAAATAACCTTTTTCATCGTTCCATTCTTTCAGTCCACGATAATAAAACATCTTCAAATTATCTTCGATGATAAACGGAACGATATTATATTTCAGGCATTCCTTAAACATAATCAATCTGCCGACACGTCCGTTGCCGTCTTGAAATGGATGAATTCTTTCAAATTTAACATGGAATTCCAGAACATCCTCCAAAGTCTTTTTTCCCTTGGCGTTGTACTCTGTAAGCAGCACTTTCATTCTATCGGCAACTTCTTCCGGAAGTGCAGTATCCATGCCACCGACTTCGTTTGGCATCTTTTTATAATCGCCTACAGAAAACCAATCCTTTCTGGAATCGCTGGTTCCGTTCTTCAGAATCAGGTGAAGCTCTTTGATAAGTTTTTCAGTCAATACCGCTTTCGCATTGTTGATGATCATGTCGATGCACCGGAAGTGATTTGCCGTTTCAATCACATCATCCACGTTGAGGACTTCATTTTCCACACTGATGGTATTGGTCTCAAAAATATATCTCGTCTGATCATGAGTCAGGCGGCTGCCCTCGATGTGGTTTGAGTTATATGTCAAATCAATCTGAGTCTTATGATAAATTCCGCCAGAATACTTATTTTTCTTCTCATTCTGCAAAATATCTAATAGTGTTATCGGCTTTTCTTCTTTCTTATTAATACGCTCCGGCTTTTCTGCATTCTCTGGAATATTCCAGGTCTTTCCGGAAAGAAACGCTCCCGGCACACGGCCGTGGGCGCAGTAATTTCTTACACTGCGCTCCGACACATTCCATTTTTCCGCTATCTCTATCACTGAAAGATATTGCATCTGATTTCCTCCGTTAATTCACAATCAAAATTATACTAATTTTATAAATAGTATATCATATTATCGGCAATAAATTCAATGTTCTAATTATTAATCATAATATTTTTGCCGTTTCCGGAAATATTGCAAAAAGGAAAACTGGACTCCACCTCTTAATAGTGAAATCCAGTTCTTATTTTATCTATATAACAATCACTTTTCTTTATCATCAAGATTTCCTAGATTTAATGCTCACCACTTCTTTCATAAAAAGCCTCAATCGCTTCTATTCTTTTATTATAGCTTTCTGCAACTTCTTTGCTGACAGGATTCTTCACAACAGACAAATATTCATCTTTGCCGCCATACCACTCAACTACCTTTGCATAGCCCTTTTGCATTTTTTCTGAGGACAATGCTTCAATGTAATGTTTTCTCCACTGTTCTACACCGCTAAATTCCTCAATAGCCATTTGCCGCATTTCATCTGGCATATGACCCATAATTGTTTGAAACATTTCTTCTATTTCTGATTTACTGAAAACTGCAAAATCCATCTTTTTATCTCCTTTCAAAATGTCATCAATCCTGGCAATCAAACGCTCCATCCGTTCTTTCCTGGCAACATGACCGCTTTGATTTCTTTCAGTGGAATATCAAATTCACGGAAAAACAGGATTTGCTGTAAAGTTTCCAACGCTTTATCGTCATAAAGCCGGTATCCCACATCACTCTTGCTTGTCGGCTTCAGCAGCCCGATCTCATCATAGTACCACCATATCAAACCTGCCGGATTGTTTTTTCTCGATAAAGTCTTCCGCAAATTAAGGCAGGCAGGAGGATATAGTTTTGTCCGTTTCATAAGAGAAAATTTAGGTTATTTGCGGCAATCTATCATCTTGGCGGAAAAAACACTATAAACTCCTAATCATGTTGGGAAACAAAAAGCCAAAAGGGACTGTCGCACTAAAAAAAGAAATGTTGCATGAAAGAGAAAGGAACTGGCCTTTTAGGGATGAAAGGAGGGGCTACCGACCAGCTAAATATTTCTAGCTAGTGCGACAGCCCCTTTGGGTAAATCGTATTTTCACTTAGAATTTTGATTTATTTCATGCCCCGGTCATGCCGGTATTTTAAAGCAATGGCACAGGCCACACTGATCAAAGCGACAATAGTAGAATAAATTCCTACATAAATGGTATCTCCTTTTCCGTAGTCGATCAGCAGTGTACAGATGGTCGGCACAAGACCGGCTACCAGGAAACTCGGAACGTGATAAACAAAGGAAATGCCGGAGTAGCGCACTTCCGTCTCAAAATAAGAAGACCAGAGACCGCTGATGACTGCCCAAATTAAATTGTAGGCAATGCTCCATCCGAGTACGACTCCCATGATGGTGACAAACAGATTTCCGCCGCTCAGCTCAATGACTTTCAATGTCGGAATACTGAGAACCGCCGATGCCAGGCCTCCGATGACAAAAGTCCTGGTCATACCGAACTTTTGTGCACACCATCCGCCGAACAGTGTAAATGGAATCTTGAAGACACATGCAACGATGGTAATAATATAAGTTTGAATCAATGGCATTCCGAGCCATCCGATGCAGTAAGATAAAATCCATACAATAAAGATGTTATAAAATGTTCCGTCTACCCAGCGGGTTCCGCATCCGAGAAGCAGCGTCTTCCAATACCCTTTTACCATAGGGATAAATCCTACTTTCTGCTTCTTCCCCTCGGCTTCCTGAGCCTCTAATTTTGCCTGGGCTTTCTTGAAGTCTTCCGTCTCCATCGTGATGCCTTTTAAATAGACAACAATAAGTGTCAGGATAATTGCCGACAAAAACGGAATTCTCCAACCCCATTTAAAAAATATCTCCTCAGGCAGTACCAAAGTTGGTACGGCAATTAAAATGGAGGATAATCCGAACCCAATCGGAAGCCCGATCTGCGGAATAGCCGCGTAGAAAGCTCGCTTATTCACCGGCACATTTTCAAAAGCCATCAGGATGCCGCCACCCCATGTTCCTCCGCGTCCAAAGCACTGTAGCAGACGCATTAACTGAAGTACGATAACGACCCAAATGCCTGCCTTCGCTGCCGACGGCAAGATCCCGATAATAGATGTTGAGATGCCCATCATCAATAAAGAGGCATACATTGTAACCTTACGTCCCTTTCGGTCACCGATGTGTCCAAAAAACACCGCTCCAAACGGTCCGGCTATGTATCCGATGGCAAAAGACATATAAGACAAAATCAATGCGGTAGTGCCGTTCCCGGACTGTGAGAAAAATACTTTTGCAAACACAGTTCCTGCAGCGGTGCCGTACAGTAAAAAGCAATACCATTGAACAGCACTTTCAAACAGGGTAACTGCGGCAATTTTTCTAAGACTTAATTTTTTCTCTCCCATAGTTTTCTCTCCTTTATCAGACTATTAATGGCCTTCTCCCTCATAATATTTAAATGGCCAGGGGCCGGAATAATCTGCGCCTGTGGGGATTATCATATAATGGGTATTTACCATGTCATTCTGCAGATCATGAATTAAATATCCGGGATTTCCAAGGAAGAAACGATCTCCTCCCCCTTTGAAATGATCAGCCAGCTCTTCCGGCGTGACATCCGGTCCGTCTTTTGTCCTGAAATCTACTTCCATCTGCATGGCGATCGGCGGACAGGTCACACAGGAAACTCCCTGCCATGAAGTAAAAATACCGGTGTGCATATGTCCGCAGCAAAAGCGGACATTTTTATGCTTCTTTAAAATTCCAGCCAGCCGGTCTGCCTGTGCAAACCCCTCATCCATCGCTGCCAATCCGGTAGTAAAAGGCGGGTGATGGGTAAATACCAAAGTCGGTTTGTTAGGATATTCAATAATTTTCTTCTCCAGCCATTTTGCAACCTCATCCGTCAGACCGCCGTAATGGCAGTCCGAAATCATGGTGTCAATTATAATCGCACGTATCAGCCCGTCATCTAAGGTGTAGCAAATATAAGGTTTAATATCATCTTCCACCGGTGCATTTTCAGGAAACATACGGAGGAAAAACTCCCGTTTGTCATGATTGCCTGGTACTACATAGTAAGGCCGTGGAAGCTTATCTAATCCGTCCTTGATAATCTCATATCCTTCCTGTGTTCCCCCGTCGGCCAGATCTCCGGTCACAATAAAAAATTCAGGTAATTCATAAGGTTTCAATTTTGAAAAGTACTCGATCGTTTGGTTTAATGCAGCTATTGTATCTGCTTTCTGAAAAGACAATTTCCCGTCCCCTCTCAAATGAAAATCAGAAATTTGTATAATTCTCATAATTCTTAAACCTCCTTAGGAATCATTGATTCACATTAATTGATGTGTTATAATTAATTAAAATTTTAATAAATCATTCCGGAATTTTATTTAAATTTAACTTTTCTTTACTTAAATTTTAATCCAGACCCGTTAAATTATCAAATTATTTAAATTATTTTCAATAAATTTCAGGATAATATACAGTTTCAACAAAAATATTTTGTATATAATACATAAAACCCAATTAAAATTTTAATAAGGAGAACCGCCATGGCCAATAAAAAAAGTGTGACGATGAAAGATATTGCAAAGGATACGGACATTTCTGTTTCTGCTGTTTCCATGATCTTAAACCGAAGATCTGATGTCTCCTTCTCAAGAGAAACGGTGGCAAAAGTACTGGAGTCTGCAAAACGGCTGGGATATGAGTTAAGCCATGAGAAAAAAGACACTGCTCTCAGATCCCCTTCTTCTGCACAGATCAAAAAAGTAATCGCTGTTTTTTGCCCCAATATTTTCAACTCCTATTATGCAACGATTGCCCAGTCCATCGAACAGTCCGCTTATAAAAAAGGATATAAGACACTAATCTTTACTACTTTCCGGGAAGTAAAGAAAGAACACGAACTGGTCATGGATGCCATCCATATGAACGTGGAAGGAATCATATTCACCATGATTCCCAACGATCCGGGATTTGTGGAAAAAGTTGCAAAACAGTTCCCCATTGTCGTGATCGGTGACAAGACTTCTTCCATCAACATTGATATCATTGAAACAAATAACTATACCGCAGGTGTCCTGGTGGCTGAACACCTGCACAGTTTAGGGCACCGGCATATCGCTTTTTTGACAACGACGATCACGACTGACGTATCCCTGGCCATGCGATATCAGAGGCTGAAGGCGATTCAGAATACTTATGCAAAATTATGCGCAAATGAGCCCTATGACGTCATCGTAAGAGAGCAAAAGGTTGATTCCCAATATGAAAGAAATCATTTGTCACTGGAGTATGATGTGGGATATCAGCTGTGTATGGACTGTCTGGAAGACCGGGGCCTGTCCGGTATCACTGCTTTTGTCGGAAATAACGATATGGTTGCCTATGGGATCATGGATGCGGTTTTAAAGAAAGGATATAAGATTCCAAGAGATTTCAGTGTGTGCAGCTTTGACAATGATTTCCCTTCCGGACTGCTTCCGGTCTCACTGACCACAGTGGAACACTATATGGAGGAGAAAGGGCGGAAGGCTTTTGACACGATTTATCAAAAAATCCTGTGGAATGAGACTCCGGAACAGAAAAGCCAATACTTTATCCGAATAGAGTACAAACCGTATCTCATCGTCAGGGATTCCACCAACCGTGCAAGACAGCAGAAGGGGTAGACAATTAGGATGAACTTTCCCATGGAGTCAGAAGAAAAGCCAGAGTGCACATGCACTCTGGCTTTATATGTAATATCAGTGATCCCAAATTAGTTATTGATCAGTTTGTCTTCGTCAGACCAGCTGTATAAGCTTCTGATCTCTTCTCCGACAACTTCTGCCGGATGTTCGGAAGCTAACTTTCTCATAGCCTTGAAGTGAACCTGGCTTCCTGCATCGGACATATCTACTAAGAAGTCTTTTGCGAAAGTTCCGTCCTGGATATCGGAAAGAATCTTCTTCATCGCTTTCTTTGTATCTTCTGTGATGATCTTCGGTCCTGTGATGTAGTCACCGTATTCTGCAGTGTTGGAGATAGAGTATCTCATTCCTGAGAATCCTGACTGATAGATCAGGTCAACGATCAGTTTCATCTCATGGATACATTCAAAGTATGCGTTTCTCGGATCATATCCTGCTTCTACTAATGTCTCAAAACCTGCCTGCATCAGTGCACAAACACCGCCGCAGAGCACTGCCTGCTCTCCGAAGAGGTCTGTCTCTGTCTCTGTTCTGAAGGTAGTCTCAAGAACACCTGCTCTTGCTCCTCCGATTGCCAGTGCATATGCCAAAGCCATGTCCAGTGCTTTTCCGGTAGCATCCTGCTCTACAGCTACCAGGCAAGGAACGCCTTTGCCTTCTTCGTATTCGCTTCTTACCGTGTGTCCAGGCCCTTTAGGAGCGATCATTGTTACGTCTACATCTTTAGGAGGCACGATACATCCAAAATGAATGTTGAAACCATGAGCGAACATCAGCATATTTCCTGCTTCTAAGTTCGGTTCGATATCATTTTTGTACATTGTAGCCTGCTTTTCATCGTTGATCAGAATCATGATGATGTCTGCTTTTTTTGCAGCCTCAGCAGCTGTATATACTTCAAATCCCTGTTCCTCTGCTCTCTTCCAGGATTTGCTTCCTTCATATAATCCGATGATAACATTGCATCCGGACTCTTTTGCGTTAAGCGCATGTGCATGTCCCTGACTTCCGTAACCGATCACTGCGATGGTCTTTCCGTCTAAAAGTGATAAGTTACAGTCTTCTTGATAATAAATCTTTGCCATTTTACATTCCTCCATTTTCTAGGCTTTATAAGTAAGGGGTATTCCCATACCTTTCAAATTAAATATGTGCCTATTTGACAAGTCTCGGCACGGATTCCCCGCGAGAAAGCCCGGTGAGTCCGGTTCTCACAAGTTCCAGAATATCAAAGCCTTCCAAAAGATTTATGAAAGCTTCAATTTTATTTACATTTCCGGTAAGCTCGATCATCAGTGAATCTTTTGACACGTCCACAACTTTGGCTCTGAAAATATCGGCGATCGTGATGATCTCCTGTTTTTCCGACTTTCCTGTGCGGATTTTGACTAAGATAAGCTCTCTGCAGACAGAGGTCGGGTTCTCCAGTTCCACAAGTGTTATGACATCCTCAAGCTTGATAAGCTGATTCTTGATCTGTGCCAGAATGGTATCATCCCCGCTGACCGCGATCGTCATTCGCGAATACTTCTCATCCTGTGTCTTGCAGGCTGTAATACTGTCGATATTATAGCCTCTGCGGCTGAACAGTCCGGATATACGGCTGAGTACCCCCGGGTTATTTTCCGCCACGATAGATAGTACGATCTGTTTCATAGACGACTTCATCCTCCTAACAATTCTATCAATTCTAATATTCAGTGTCAAGAAATCACTGAAAAACTATTCTTCTGCGTTTCCCTGACTCGTATTTTCTGGTTTAGCAGCCGTTGTGGCGTGGGTGGTAGCCTGGATCTGCTGTTCTGTTGTGGCCTGGGTGGCTGCTGTCGTAGCCGGCCTTCTGGTCGCTGTGGAAGCCGGCCTGCTTGTACCGCTCGTAGACGAAGTAGGGTAGCCGCTCCCCGTAGATCCTCCTGAATTACCATATCCCGCATTTCCTGACGAGGTACTGCCGGACGAAGTATTGGATACCCCCGAATATCCGAAGGTCTCCACGCCGCTTAGTCCGCCGTACTCCTTGGCAAAGGCCTCGTCAGATCCGTCCCCAACCTTGCCGTCACCGAAGATAAAATAGTTCATGGCAGCTTTGTTTGCATTGAAGTTGATGAAAAAGACGAACATGTTATGCTGTGCCCTTCCCATCTTATAGGAACCTTCAATCGGTATTCTCATCTGGTCAATATCCGTCGTTCCCATCTTGATCACAGATGCCGCCAGACCTTTGATGTAGTCGGCATCCATGTCGGTAGAAACATCGCTTAAAACCTTCAGAGCAATATCCAGGATCTTCGTGAGGCTCTGGCCTTTGACTTTATCAAAGGTCGCCTGCATAACTGCCCTCTGGCGGCCGGTACGGCCGAAATCTCCGTCTCCGTATTTCTTAGATACCACATAGCGTATCCTGGAATAGCCAAGGGCCTGATTTCCGTTCAGGATATGTTTTCCGGCTTTTACATTGCGGTATTTTTTCTTGGAAATATAATTGGTCGTATTCAGGTACTGTGCCTCTTTTTCTTCCAGATCGATCTCGATGCCGCCCACTTCATTGATCACTTTTTCAAAAGTGTCAAAATCTACGACACAGTATTTATCGATCTTAATTCCAAAGTTTTTCGCAATAGTCTGATAAAGCAGTTCCACGCCGCCATATGCGTATGCAGAATTCAGCTTATCCCTTCCGTGTCCCGGGATCTCTACATAGATATCCCTCATAATGGAGGTAAGCTTCAGTTCTTTTGTCTTAAAATTGATCGTCGCGATCATCGAAGAGTCGGACCGTCCGGCCGCTTCTTCGTCGGATCTCCGGTCAGAACCCACCAGCAGAATATTTACAACATCCTCATCAAACTTTACATCACCGACATCTACACTTCCTAAATCACCGGTCTTATTGATGGCAGCTTCAAGCCTGGCATCATAATATCCAAGAACTCCTCCGGCCGCAACGGATATTACTAAAAATATGTTCAAAATGATTTTATATGTCTTCAGCGTCATGCTACTCCTCCTGAATTGCTATTTATTAGTCTACAATTATAGCACATTATATCAGAAAACAACAGACAGTTTCTTAATTAAACCTGAAGATTTTACAATGTTTGTACTGTTTCGACTTTATGTAAGTGTGAAAAATTATCTCTTATAGCTTCCGGGAGAACTCTCTGACGCATCCTCTGAATCCGGCTTTGCAGGGTATCCGTAAGTTTCTATATTCTGATATCCGCCGAATTTGGATGCGAAATCCTCTTCTTTTCCTTTGCTGAAGATGAAATGCTCCATTGCCGCCTTGTTCGCATCAAAATTGATGAAGAAGACAAACATGCCGCTCTGTGCCCGGCCCTGCATGTAAGTGCCCTCGATTGGAATCCTCATCTGCTGGACCTTCGGAATTCCGAACTGAACCACAGAAGTCACCAGGCCTTTGATATAACTTGCATTCATATCGGTGGACACATCGTCCAGTGCATTGAACCCGATATCCAGGATCTTCATCGGATTCTGCCTGATGATCTTTTTATAAGTAGCTTCCAGGACCGCTCTCTGACGGCCGGTGCGGCCGAATTCGCCGTCTCCGTACCTGCTGTTTGACACATAACGGATTCTGGAATAACCGAGAGCCTGGTTCCCATTCAGGACATGTTTTCCGGCTTTTACATTGCGGTATTTTTTCTTTGAAATGTAATTGGTCGTATTCAGATAGTCTGCCTCTTTTTCTTCCAGGTCGATCTCGATGCCGCCCACCTCATTGATCACCTTCTCAAATGTTGAAAAGTCTACGACACAGTATTTGTCGATCTTTATATCAAAATTCTGGGCAATGGTTTTGTAGAGCAGGTCCACTCCGCCGAAAGAATATGCAGAATTCAGCTTGTTCCTTCCGTGCCCCGGAATATCCACATACATATCCCTCATCAAAGAGGTAAGCTTTAATTCTTTTGTCTTCATATTGATGGTGGCGATCATAGAAGAATCCGACCTTCCTGCCTCGGTCTCGTCGGATCTGCGGTCAGAACCGACCAGCAGGATGTTGACTACATCATTATCAAATTTAACGTCGTCTCCCACATCTACTTTGCTTAAGTTTCCCTTCGGTGTCACCGAAGCCTCTAATTTTGCATCATAGTATCCAAGAACTCCTCCTATTGAAAGAGCAAATACAAGGAAGACAGCCATAACAATTTTAAATTTCTTTCCCATTTCCTTATCCTCCAAACGTATGTCTGTAATTTTATCTATTGTAACAGAAAACTAAACCAGAAATGTTAAGAAAATCTAAAGCTTTTCATACGAATCCCAGTAAGAATGGTTCATCGTAAGTTTCAGGATAAGGCTTTTGGGGAGTTTTTTATAGTTGCTGCCCAGCTTATAGCCTATGAATTTACACGCCGTATCCGCCATGAATTTAGGAATCTTAAAAAATCTTCCGGTAAACAGCAGATGTTTCAGTGTGTGAAGGACCATCCTCATCCCCTCCGATTCAGAAGAGACTTCAAGAAACAGTCCTCCGTAGGATACCTGTGAAACTGCCAGATCAAAATTCCTGTGCAGCTGGTCAAAACAGCGGTAGTTGTGCCAGTGCCATACGGCGGCATCTGCCTGGTATGCAATGGCTTTGTCTGACTCGATCAGCCTGGAAGCCATAATCATGTCCTCATTAAATATTGTTTTGTGAATGAATCCGCCCATAGCTTCATAATCTTTTTTCCTGTATGCACTGCACACATTGGAACAGAAAAATGTCTTGATCCCAAGCTTTGGCAGGTCGGCTTTTGTCTTTATGGAGCTATCCGGGGGATAGTTAAAGCTCCTCGTATAATACTCCAGATAATTGTCCTTCGGGTCCGCCATCTGGCGCCCATAAGCGGCTCCCACACGGGGGTCCTCAAAAGCCTTCAGCAGATTTTCCACCATATATTTGTCTCTGGGCACCGCATCATCGGTCATAAACGCAATGATCTCCGCATCAGAAAGTGAAGCTCCGTAATCCCTTGTGGCTCCGTGGTCAAACTCTTCTTTTTTTATATGCTTTACTGCCACATTCGGATACTGCTCTGTAAGATGTTCAGGAAAATATTCCTCCTCCGTGTTGATCAGAAAGATAGTTCCGAAGGTAACCGTCTGCCTCGACAGGCGCCGGAGAGATTCAAAAAGCTTCTCCCCTGGTTTATAAGTTGGAATTACAAGATCAATCGTCATCGCTTCTCTCCTTTTTCTCAGCGCCGGATTTTAGAACCCTTCGTATCCCGTTTTGCAAGCTTCAGTTTATTGAAATCCAGACGTTTTCCTTTATAATCTATGGATGTAATGCCGTCGGCCTCCATAAGATAAGTATGGAGCAGTATATCATCCTTATTCAGTTTGATGCCTCTTACGCCTACCGCACCTTTTTTCTTTTCCGGCACCTCTTCCAGTGAAAACCGCAGGAAAACCCCCTCTTTTGTCTCTAATATTACCATATCCGGTTTTATCAGGCCACCGTCGGTTTTCAGCGGCTTTACCGAGAGGAGTGCGTCTCCGTCCGACAGTTTTGTGGCGGATACTGTTCTTTTGGTTACCTGGAATTCCGTTCCCGAAACGATCTTTAACATCCCCTGTTCCGTGGCAAAGAAAAGACTTTCATGTATCATTTCTTCCGCTGCCAGAACTGCGATAATTGCTTCGTCGGAGCTGTCGTAGTTGCCCAGATTGTCGATCGGTGTTCCCTTATCTTTATATTTTCCTGCCGGTATGTCCAGCACTTTGATCTGATGCATTACGCCGGTGTCTGTAAAAATACAGATCTTATCCGTATTCATACACGGAACAATATATTTATAATCCCTGGCTGCATTCTCCTGATTTCTCTGGTAGGTAGCCTTGTCGAAGGTCTTTGCATAGCCAAACCGGTCCATGACAAAATAAACCTGCTCCTCTTTCAGCGGTTCTTCTTCATAAACTGCCTCGGCTCCGTCCTCTACCACCGTTCTTCTCTCTCTCTGATACTCTTTTTTAATCTTCGTGAGATCCTGTTTCATAACGCGCTGCATAGATGCCGGATTATGAAGGATATCCTCATATTCGGCTATTTTGGCAACGATCTCTTCATATTCTTCTTTGAGAGCCAGGATTTCTAATCCGATGAGCTTTCCGAGGCGCAGGTCCAGGATCGCCTCTGCCTGTTTCTCTGTAAAAGACAGCTTGCAGGCTTCGATCATGGATTCAGATGATTTGAACCTGATAGTTCCGACCTCACCCTTCGTAAGACATGCTTTTGCCTCTTTCAGGTTTTTGCTCCCTCTCAGTATCTCAATGATCAGATCGATCATATCGCAGGCCTTGATCAAGCCTTCTTTAATCTCCCTCTGGTCATAAAGTTTGGATAAAAGAGTCTGATATTTTCTTCTTACAAGCCCGTAATGAAACTCTGTGTGATGCGCTATGATATCCCGAAGACTCAGAGTCTCCGGACGGCCGTCGACGATGGCCAGCATATTCACGCCGAAGGTATCCTCAAGCTTTGTTTTTTTGTACAGGAGATTCTTCAGGCGTTCTATGTCTGTCCCTTTTTTCAGTTCCAGAACAATGCGGATACCCTCCTTGGAGGATTCGTTGGAAATATCAACGATATCCGTCGTTTTCTTAGATTCCACGAGGTTTACGACATCAGAAAGAAATTTCCCGATATTGGCGCCGATCATCGTATATGGTATCTCTGTGATGACCAGCTTGTCCTTTTCCCCGCGCTTCTTCCCCGGCTCAAAGACTACTTTCCCCCGGAGTTTCAGTTTTCCGCGGCCCTCAGAGTAAATTGTTTTTATGTCCTTTTTGTTGACCACCAGGCCTCCGGTCGGAAAATCCGGTCCCTGGATATAGGTGAGCAGATCTTCATTGGTCACTGACTCATCTTCCAAATACGCGATCATGGCATCGACCACTTCGCCCAGATTATGAGTCGGAATGCTGGTGGTCATACCGACGGCGATCCCCTCGGCGCCGTTGATCAGAAGATTCGGCACTCTGACCGGAAGCACTTCCGGTTCTTTCTCTGTCTCGTCAAAATTGGATATAAAATCTACTATATTTTTATCCAGATCCGCAAGATAAACCTCCTGGGTAAACTTTTTCAGTCTTGCCTCCGTGTAACGCATGGCCGCGGCCCCGTCACCCTCGATGGAACCAAAGTTTCCATGTCCGTCCACCAAAGGCATACCCTTTTTAAATTCCTGTTCCATGACTACCAGAGACTCATAGATAGAGCCGTCTCCGTGGGGATGATATTTACCCATCGTGTCTCCGACGATCCTCGCAGATTTTCTGTGCGGCCTGTCATACCTCAGATTAAGCTCATCCATGGCATACAGGACGCGGCGCTGTACGGGCTTTAAACCGTCCCGAATGTCGGGGAGGGCACGCGCACAAATAACGCTCATAGCATAGTCGATATACGACTTCTGCATGACCTCGGAAAATTCTGCCCTAATGATATGTTCTGCCATCTTTCTCCCTTTCTATATATCCAACATCGCATCGCCTGCATTATCGTAAATAAACTGCCTTCTCGGCGGAACCTCGCTGCCCATCAGCATAGAGGTCACATCGGATGCCATTCTGGCATCTTCGATCTCAATCTGCTTTAATGTCCTCGTCTCCGGGTCCAGCGTCGTCTCCCACAGCTGGCTGGCGTCCATCTCTCCGAGGCCCTTATACCGCTGAAGGGTAAACGGACCCTTATGAGCAGCCTTGTATTTCTCCAACGCGGTATCATCGAACAGATAAGTTTCCTTTCCTTTCTTAGGAATTGCCTTATAAAGAGGAGGTGTTGCCAGATAAACGTGTCCGTGGGTAATCAGCTCCGGCATAAACCGGTAGAAAAATGTCAGCAGCAAGGTGGCAATATGGGCTCCGTCCACATCGGCATCGGTCATAATCACAATTTTTTGATACCTCAGTTTTTCGATGTCAAAATCGTTTCCGTACCCTTCTGAAAATCCGCACCCAAAGGTGTTTATCATCGTTTTAATCTCTGCATTAGCCAAGACCTTGTCCATGGTAGCCTTCTCAACATTCAGGATCTTTCCCCTGATCGGCAGAATGGCCTGAGTTCGGCGGTTTCTGGCAGTTTTCGCAGAGCCTCCGGCAGAATCTCCCTCGACGATAAAAATCTCACACTCTTCCGGCTTACGGCTTTCACAGTTAGATAGCTTTCCGTTGCTGTCAATGGAGAGCTTCTGTCTCACAAGAAGATTTGTCTTCGCTTTTTCTTCAGCCTTGCGGATCTTTGCAGATTTCTCCGCACAGGCAAGGACTTTTTTTAAGGTATCCAGGTTTTTATCAAAAAATAATACCGTCTCATCTCCGGTAATTTCACTGACCACTTTACTGGCATCAGGATTGTCCAATTTTGTCTTTGTCTGACCTTCAAACCTTGGTTCCGGATGCTTTACGGAAATGATTGCGGTCATGCCGTTTCTCACATCTGCCCCGGTAAAGTTTGCGTCTTTTTCCTTTAATACACCCAGTTCCCTGGCATACTGGTTCATCACTGCCGTAAATTTGGACTTAAATCCCGTGATATGGGTACCGCCCTCCGTGGTATAAATGTTATTGCAGAAGCCTAAAATATTTTCACCAAAATCTTCCGTATACTGGAAGGCGATCTCCGCTTCGATTCCGTTGATCTCCCTCTTATAATAGACCGGATCATGCAGCACATGCTTACCATCATTCAGCTTCTTTACATAGGCACAGATCCCCTCAGGCTCATGATATAAAACTTCCGTCTCTTCCCCTGAACGTTCATTAATATAATTAATCTTTAATTCCGGGTTCAGATAAGTCGTCTCATGGAGACGGTTGCGGATCATAGCGGCTTTGAAATAGGTCTTGTCAAAGATCTCGGGATCGGGCAGAAACCGGACCTTTGTCCCGGTCTCCGACTTTTTACAGCTTCCGATGACTTTCAGCGGTTCTGTAACCTTCCCTCTCTCAAAACATTCCTCATAGATTTTTCCGTCCTGTTTGACCGTCACTTTAAGCCAGGTAGAAAGGGCGTTGACCACAGATGCCCCCACACCGTGCAGTCCTCCTGAAATTTTATATCCCCCGTCTCCGAATTTTCCTCCGGCATGAAGCATGGTAAACACCATCTCCACCGCTGAAAGACCGGTCTGTTCATTGATCCCGACAGGAATGCCCCTGCCGTTGTCTTCGACCACTGCTGTCCCGTCATCCTTGAGTGTTACCGTGATTTCATCGCAGTGTCCCGCAAGAAATTCATCCACTGAGTTATCTACGATCTCATAGATCAGATGATTAAGCCCCTTTGTCGAAACACTTCCTATATACATTCCGGGCCGCTTCCTGACTGCCTCCAGCCCTTCCAGTACAGAAATACTGTTTGCGTCATAGTTTTGACTGCTCATTTTCTATATTCTCCTCCCAATATGATCAAGGCTTTCCTGCAGCCCTGTCATAGAAACATCTGCTTTTATACAATCTAAAATATTATATACATTTTGAACAAGAACTTCAAGTAGATATCCTGCAGTAGTCATAGTGTGCAGTATTCCATCGTTTTTCATGCAAAAGGCTATTATACTTAATCCGCATAATAGCTTTGCTTACAATTCTTCTCCTGATAAATAGTTTATAAACTCCTGCTCCGGCATCGGACATCCGTACAGATATCCCTGGGCATGACAGCACCCATCTTCTTATACATCTGTGCCTGTTCCTTTGTCTCTACCCCTTCTGCGATGACTTGAAGTTCAGGGGCATCTGACAAACTCCACTACTTTTTGACGCCGCCGGTTATCCTCAGTCTGCCGCAAAAATTTCAGATCCAGTTTCATAACATCAATGTGGAGCTCTGAAGGTGTATTAAGAAACGAGTAACCGCTCCCAATGTCATCCATTTTAATAATAAATCCTTTCTGGTTCACCTTCTCTATAACAGACAAATACTTTTCTGAATCCTTCACGTATGCACTTTCTGTCAGCAGCCATAAGCGCACGGTCACACATTCTGGCAATGGATAAATTTCGATTTCTATGTGATAGATTCTCATTGTATGGGACAAGCATAAAAAATGTATCCGCTCTTGCTCTGGTAAACACCGACAGGTCACCGGACAGCGTACTGAGCAGGGCAGTTGATAAATCTGCCAGAAGCCGGTCTGCAGTCTCTGAACCAAGGGAAACAGCCTGCTCTCAAAAAACCAGACAGTACACTCATGTTGAAAGAAAATCACCGCGCCCTTTTGGTACATCTGTCTGATCCTTTTACGGTACTTGAGATCTCGCAGCCGGATATCGTCGTTCTTTACCGCGAGTATTTGTTCCTCTCTGCAGAAAAAACGGGCTATACCGGCATACACAGACGAAAGATCATGTCTAAGCTCCGCAGACTGATCCAGGAACTCCGGTCATGAAAATGTTATGGGAAACATTCGGTCCTTCGATTCTATTCGTCATTTATTGACACATTTCCTTCTAACCTTTATAATGAAACGAGTATTCATTATAAACAAACAGGATTGGGGAAATGAATTATGAAGAAAAATACGAAATTGATGTCCTTGATTATAACAGCCTTATTGGCAGTGACTCTGCTGACCGGATGCGGCACAAAAAAAGCCCCGGATGCAGATAAATCCATGGATGCTTTTTATCAGCTGATCGTATGCCATAAAGCAGATGCCATGACAGATCTGGGCATTGACTCTGCCGAAGTCAGTGATACCCTGAGTGTATACAAGGAGTCTACGATTTCATCACTGAAAAACAGCTTCAAATCTGCGGGCATCACACTGACCACAAAAGACGCTGAAGATATCTTTGATGCACTCTCCCAGGCTTTGTCCAGTCTTGAATATGAAGTATCCGTGAAAGAGCAGGAAAAGAAAGAGGCTGTTGTCACTGTAAAATCACAGTATATTGATTACTTATCCGTATTTAAGGACGCCAAGAAAAAAACAGTAGATGCATTGAAGCCTCAGCATATCGAGACGAAAGAAGATGCTCAGAAACTTTTGATCAAAAACGTGGCAAAAGGTTTCAAAAGTATGAAACCGTCTTCCGACATGAAGACAAAGACTTTCACACTGACCAAACAGAATATCAAAAGCGGTGAAGACACAGTTACCCTGTACTTTCCGAAAGATTCCAAACAGCTTGGCTCTGATCTGATTAATCTCGTCACAGGGAGATAAGGGATCTTATATAATTTGTTTGCCGCTGTCACCAAAAATTTCACCCCGGATATCAGAAAAATCTGACATCCGGGGTGTTTTTTCATTTCATAGGATTAGGGTGTCAAAAGACACATTAATAAATATCTGATTTTGTTTG
>OLPX01000489.1_pt1 | contig 36388 bp, 27 predicted proteins | sample 1672491 | NCBI WGS metagenome assembly OLPX01 (sample SAMEA3136692, study PRJEB25190) | human gut metagenome | biome: human gut; feature: human-associated habitat; material: faeces | place: Austria | collected 2013
CGGCACATATGACGCCATCCTGCTGGATTTGCGCATGCCGGTCATGGACGGCCTGGAAGCGGCCAGACGCATCCGCACCTCCGGACGGGCAGACGCGCGCACAGTGCCCATTATCGCCCTGTCCGCCAACGCCTTTGACGAGGATTCCAGAAAATCGCTGGAGAGCGGCATGAACAGCCATATTTCCAAACCCATCGAGGTGGATAAGCTGATTCGGGTGCTGGAGCAGTGCATCGGCGGCGCAAAGTAGTAAAGCAAGAAGACAATAGACGGCAAAAGGGCCCGGACGAGGGATATTGCTTCCCACGTCCGGGCCGTTCATAACTGGATTCGCAGTCCGGTTGGATTTATTTCACTTCATCCAGCTTGAAACCGAAATACTTCACCGCGTTGTTGTAGGAGATGCCGCGGACCATGCTCTCCAGGGCCTTCATGTCGGCCGGATACTCGCCGTTCTCCACCCAGCTGCCGAACAGCTCGCAGAGGATACGGCGGAAATACTCGTGGCGGGTGTAGGACAGGAAGCTTCTGGAGTCGGTCAGCATGCCCACAAAATTGCCCAGGCAGCCCAGGTTGGCCAGCTCGCTCATCTGCTCGATCATACCCAGCTTGTGGTCGTTGAACCACCAGGCGGAACCCTGCTGGATCTTGCCGGGAACATCCCCCTGGAAGCAGCCGATGATGGACGCGATGGACGCGTTGTCATTGGGATTCAAGGAGTAGAGGATGGTCTTGGGGATATCGCCTGTGGCGCTGAGTTCGTTGAGGAAATCCGCCATCTGGGCGCTGGGAGCGTAGTTGTTGATGCAGTCGTAGCCGGTGTCCGCGCCCAGCTTCTCGAACATGTAGGCGTTGTTGTCGCGCTTGCAGCCGTAGTGGATCTGCATCACCCAGTTCATCTTCGCGTACTGTTTCGCAACGAACAGCATGAACGCGGTCTTGTACTTGAGCTCCTCCTCCTTGGAGATGGCCTCGCCCTTTAATCCCTTTTTCAGGATCGCGTCCACTTCCTCGTCGGAGGCGGGAGCGTACATCACATACTCCAGAGCGTGGTCGGATACGGAGCAGCCGTTGGCGGCAAAGTATTCCATGCGGTTTTTAAGGGCATCCTTTAAGGAGGCCAGGTCGGTCACGGCGATGCCGCTGACCTGGGAGAGCTGGGCGATGTAGGGGGCGAAGGTGGGTTTCTCCACGTTCATGGCCTTGTCCGGTCTCCAGGCGGGCAGCACCTGCACGTCAAAGGTATCGTCAGCGGCGATCTTCTGGTGCCACTCCAGGGTGTCCACCGGATCGTCGGTGGTGCAGATCAGGGTGACGCCGGACTGCTTGATCAGGCCGCGTACGGTCATGGAGTCCTCCTGCAGCTTGGCGTTGCACAGGTTCCAGACCTCCTCGGCGGTGTCGCCGTTTAAATAGCCGTCGTAGCCAAAGTAGCGTCTCAGCTCCAGATGGCTCCAGTGGTACAGGGGATTGCCGATGAGCTTGGGCATGGTCTCGGCCCAGGCCTGGAACTTCTCGCGGTCGCTGCCGTCGCCGGTCACATACTTCTCGTCCACGCCGTTAGTGCGCATCTGACGCCACTTATAGTGATCGCCGCCCAGCCAAACCTGTGTGATATTGTCAAACTTGCGGTCCTCATAGATCTCCTGGGGATTGATATGGCAGTGGTAATCCAGAACCGGCATGGTCTCCGCGTACTGGTGGTACAGTGTTTTCGCCATATCGGTGGATAATAAGAAATCCTTGTCCATAAACTGTTTCATGTGGGTATTCCTCCTTGAATTTAAAAATTGGTTGTTTGCCTTTTTATAAGATCAGAGGCGATGGTGGTCCGGCTGGGGACGTTCATGCCGCTGAACACACCCATAAGTGTATTGATGGTGGTGGTGCACAGGGCCTCCACCTTGCTGTCGATGGAGGTGATCTCCGGGTCGGTGCAGCGGGAGAGGAGACTGTTGTTGTAGCCGATGACGGAGAGCTGGTCCGGTATGGAGATGCCGGCCTCGTGGGCGTACTTGACCGCGCCCACCGCCAGGGAGTCGTCGGAGGTGATGACCGCGTCGAACTCCAGTCCCTGCTCATGAAGCCCCAAAAGCGTGTCGCGGGCCACGGAAATATCCTTGGCGCACTGGCAGATCAGGGACTCGTTAAGCGGCAGCCCTAAGTCCCGGTGGGCGTCCTTGTAGCCCTCCATCTTGTTCACACCGCTGAAGGAATAGCTGGTGTACAGATAGAGTATACGCCTTCGGCCGGATTTTAGCAACCCGGTGGCCGCGTGATGCATGGCGGCGTGGTCGTCGCAGAGGGTGCTGTAGATATTCTCCCCCTCTAAGTAGCCGTTGACCAGCATGAGGGGCAGGTCCTTTGCCGCCTCGATCAGGTAGGAGTTGTCCTTGGGCCGCATCTCCACGAACTTAGAGCCGGCCAGGATGATCGCATCCACCCGCTTGGAGCGAAGCAGGTTGAAATACTTCTGCTTGGCGTCCAGGTCGTAGCCGGTGCAGCAAAGGATCGCGTCGTACTCAAAGCTTCTGAGGGCGCGCTCCAGGTAGTAGATGGCGTTTGCAAGATAGGGGTCGGAAGAGTCGGAGCACATGATGCCGATGGTCTGCATGGTGTTAAGGCCAAGTCCCCTGGCAAACACGTTGGGCGTGTAGCCCAGCTCCGCCATCACATTCATAACCTTGTTTCTCGTCTTTTCGCTGACATTGGGGTTGCCGTTTAAGACGCGGGAGACCGTGGCGATGGAAACGCCGGCGTGCTTGGAAACATCGTATATGTTCATGCTATCAACCTCACATTCTGTAAGCGCTTACACGCTATGTTTATTATACATATTCCCAGGCGGTAATGCAATACTTTTCTATTTTTTTATTGACTTATTTCGGGAACTTTTGTAGAATAATTGTAAGCACTTACATAAATGGGACCGGCGGGAGAGCAGTTTCACGGCCGCGCCTGTTTGTGGGAACAACGTGGCAAACCATTCTAATTATAGTAGGAGAAGAAGATCATGCAGGACATTGTGAAAATCAATCAGAACGACAACGTAGCGGTAGCGCTCCGCCCCATTGCGGCAGGAGAGACCTTGCAGGTTGGCGGCGCGGCCGTGACCACCACCGAGGAGATTCCCCAGGGCCACAAGTTCGCCTTAAGGCCCATTCAGGCGGGGGAGGAGGTCGTCAAGTACGGCTTTCGCATCGGCTTTGCCAAGGAGGATATTCCCACCGGCAGCTGGGTGCACGTACACAATGTGAAAACCGGGCTGGGAGACGTTCTTTCCTATACTTATGAGCCTGCGAATATGGACGTGGAGCCCACGGAGCACGCGTATTTTCAGGGCTACCGCCGGGCGGACGGCAAGGTGGGCGTGCGAAACGAGATCTGGATCATCCCCACAGTGGGCTGCGTCAACTCCATCGCCAAGGCCCTGGAAGCCAGAGCCAGAGACCTGGTGAAGGGCACGGTGGAGGATATCATCGCATTCCCCCATCCCTACGGCTGTTCCCAGATGGGCGACGACCAGGAGAACACCCGCAAGGTATTGGCGGACATGATTCACCACCCCAACGCGGGCGGCGTGCTGGTGCTGGGGTTGGGCTGTGAGAACAGCAATATCCCGGTGCTCATGGACTACATCGGGGAGTACGACGCACAGCGGGTGAAATTCCTCCAGTGCCAGGACGTGGAGGACGAGATGGAAACCGCAATGGAAATGCTGGAAGAGCTGGCAAAGTACGCCGGGGCCTTTTCACGGGAGCAGATCGACGCCGGCGAACTGATCATCGGCATGAAATGCGGCGGTTCCGACGGCCTGTCCGGCATCACGGCCAACCCGGTGGTGGGGGCCTTCTCCGACCTGCTGGTGAGCAAGGGCGGCACCACCATCCTCACCGAGGTGCCGGAGATGTTCGGCGCTGAGACCATTCTGATGAACCGCTGCGAGACCCCGGAGCTGTTTGAGAAGACCGTGGATCTGATCAACGATTTCAAGAATTACTTCACCAGCCACAACCAGACCATCTACGAGAACCCCTCACCGGGCAACAAGAAGGGCGGCATCAGCACCCTGGAGGACAAATCCCTGGGCTGCACCCAGAAGTCCGGCAGCGCTCTGGTAAAAGGCGTGCTGGGATACGCAGAGCCGGTGAAGGTCAAGGGCTTAAACCTGCTTTCCGCCCCCGGAAACGACCTGGTGGCCTCCACGGCCCTGGCGGTGTCCGGCGCCCACATCGTGCTGTTTACCACGGGCCGCGGAACCCCCTTCGCCTCCCCGGTTCCCACGGTGAAGATTTCCAGCAACAGCAAACTGGCCGGACACAAGGACAACTGGATCGACTTCAACGCGGGCCGTATGGTGGAGGACAAGACCAAGGAGGAGATGGCCCAGGCTCTGTTCGACTACGTGCTGGAGGTGGCGAGCGGCCGCAAGGTGAAGGCCGAGGAGGCCGGGTTCCACGATATGGCGATTTTTAAGCAGGGTGTGACGCTGTAGGCATCGCGGAGATAGCCTGCCCTGCGGCGGAAACGGCGGCGCGGGGCGGGCTGGAGCCGTTTAAGCGGCGCAAATTGGGCGCGCGGGACAAGGAGGACTGTATGTGCATGCCGGAAAGAGGCGCCTTTCCGTGAATTTACAGTTGCGAAACCTCACCGTCCGGTGTATACTGAGAACAGACAATATCGTATATACGGATATGACATGGATATACGAATTATAAAAGAGATGCAAACAGCACACACTCAGGAGGGGAAACATGAAACTGAACCGCACCACCCTGCGCACGGTGGACATTTTAAAGCTGGTCTCCAAGCGGCCGGACGGCATCACCCTGGACGAGATCTGCGAGCGCCTTGAGCTGCCCAAGACCAGCGCCTACGACATTGTGACCACCCTGGTCCAGACCGGCATGATCCACGTGGCAAGGGAGCAGAAGCAGAGGTACCACATCGGCCTCACCGCCTACCGCATCGGCATCAACTACACCAACAATCTGGATTTCATCAGCGTCATCGAACCGGTGTTAAAGGCGTTTGCCCGGGAGGTGGGCAAGACCGTGTTTTTCGGGGTCCGCTCCGAGGGGGAGATTATTTATATCTGTAAATTTGAACCGGAGAACCCCATCATCACCACAGCCACCGTGGGGACCAAGAATCCCCTCTACTGCACGTCCCTGGGAAAGGCGATCCTGGCCTTCGAGGAGGAGGACGTGGCGGGGCCGGTGATGGACCGCCTGAAATTCCAGCAAAAGACCGGCCGGACCATTGTGAGCCGGGAGGCCCTGGAGGCGGAGCTTGAGACCGTGCGGGAGAAGGGGTACGCCCTGGACGCCCGGGAGCTGGAGGAGCACATGGAGTGCGTGGGCGCACCGGTGTTCGGCCAGGACGGCACGGTGATCGGTGCCATCAGCGTTTCCAGCCTGTACAAGCCCGCTGAGGATTACGAGGCTTTGGGCCGTCTGGTCCACAAAAAAGCCCTGGAATTGTCCCGGCTGTTAGGGTATCTGGGGAAATTCTGAAGCTGCGCTCCGGTCCAATTTTAGACCATCTGAATTGTTACGGAGAAAATGGGAAAAATTCGTGATTTTTTAGCGGTTTTCCTGTTGACAAATGGTGTGGCAGCGATTAATATTTAAGTATAAATCGCAATTATGAAATTGATTCGCATATACGAATCACAGAAAAAAGGAGAAGCAAAATGAAAAAAGAGCAAGTTTTAGCGAGAATGAAAGAGGATTGTCTGGTTGCTGTTGTTCGTGCGAAGAACTACGAGCAGGGTGAGAAGGTTGTGGACGCAATCATCGCCGGCGGGATCAACTTCATCGAGCTGACCATGACCATGGATGACGGGGATCCGGTTGGATTCATCAAATTGATGGCTGAAAAGTATAAAAACAACGACAAGGTGGTGATCGGCGCGGGCACCGTTCTGGATCCCGAGACCGCAAGAGCCTGCATCCTGGCCGGAGCCAACTACATCGTTAGCCCCGCATTAAATCTGGATACCGTTAAGCTGTGCAACCGCTACAGAGTTCCCATGCTGCCCGGCGTTATGACTCCCACCGAGGCCGTTACCGCCATGGAAGCGGGCTGCGATATCATCAAGATCTTCCCCGGCAATATTGTGGGACCGGCTGCCATCAGCAGCTTCAAGGGACCCCTGCCCCAGGGCGAGTTCATGCCCTCCGGCGGCGTTGACGTGGACAACGTTGACAAGTGGATCAAGGCCGGCGCATACGCGGTCGGTACCGGAAGCAGCCTGACCAAGGGCGCCAAGACCGGCGACTTCGAGGCCGTTACCGTCAAGGCTCAGGAGTTCGTGAAGGCAGTTGCCGCAGCGAGAGCGTAAATTGAAATCCATCCCCGCCGGTTTTCCGGACCAGGCCCCGGCGGGAGATTCATAAAACTCCGGGATACAACCGGAGCAACCCCACCATATATAAGAGGAGAGAAAAACAATGGCAAAAGTAGTGACCATGGGCGAGATCATGTTAAGATTATCCACCCCCAACAATGAGAAATTCATTCAGGCGGACGAGTTCGACGTAGTTTACGGCGGCGGCGAGGCAAACGTAGCCGTATCCCTGGCAAATTACGGACATGAGACCCAGTTCGTGACCGCTGTTCCCGCCAACCCCATCGGCGAGTGCGCAGTTGCCACCATGAGAAAATACAACGTAGGAACCAAGTACATTTCCAGAAGCGGCGAGAGACTGGGAATCTACTATCTGGAGACCGGCTCCGCCATGAGAGCTTCCAACGTGGTTTACGACCGCGCACACAGCTCCATTTCCACCGCAACCCCCGACCAGTTTGATTTCGACGCGATCTTCTCCGACTGCGACTGGTTCCACTTCACCGGAATCACCCCCGCCATCAGCGACGCTGCCATCGCTCTGACCGAGGCCGCTTTGAAGGCTGCCAAGGCTCACGGCGTTACCGTTTCCGTGGACTTAAACTTCCGCAAGAAGCTCTGGAGCTCCGAGAAGGCTCAGAAGGTGATGACTAACTTCATGCAGTACGTTGACGTGTGCATCGGCAACGAGGAGGACGCTGAGAAGGTGCTGGGCTTTAAGCCGGGCAACACCGACGTTACCTCCGGCGAGCTGGAGCTGGGCGGCTACGTGGATATCTTTAATCAGATGGCTGACAAGTTCGGCTTCCAGTATATTGTGAGCTCCCTGCGCGAGAGCCACAGCGCTTCCGACAACGGCTGGTCCGCCTGCATCATGGACGGCAAGACCCGCGAGTTCTATCACTCCAAGAAGTACCGCGTGACCCCCATCGTGGACCGCGTGGGCGGCGGCGACTCCTTCGCGGCCGGCCTGATCTGCGGCCTGCTGGACGGCAAGGACATGAAGGCTGCTCTGGAATTCGCAGTGGCCGCCTCCGCTCTGAAGCACACCATCCCGGGCGATTTGAACCTGGTGACCCGCGCAGAGGTTGAGAATCTGGCCGGCGGTGACGCTTCCGGACGCGTACAGCGCTAAGCGGCAGATACGGCACAATAAGATTTGAGATTAAAACGGCTAATCCAACTGGGTATTAGCCGTTTTTCATAGACACCCGTCCGGGGACCGATCCGCCGGGCGCGGATTTTGAAGGCGTAGCGCGGCAGGGAAATGAAACCGCCGCGGCTGCCCGGGCCGGGGGTATCCGGTTCCGGTCCACGGCCAACCGGTTCCGGCCTGCGGCCTTCGCTAGAATAAAGGAGAGAGAGTATGGAACAGAAGAGCAGTAGGAACTTTGACCTTCTCACACTGGGGCAGGTGCTGTTGCGCCTTTCGCCGCCGGACAACGAGCGTTTGAGCCGCGGCGACACCTTCGTGAAGCAGGTGGGCGGAGCGGAGCTGAACGTTGCGGTGGGCGCATCCTTACTGGGGCTGCACACGGGCGTGATTTCCAAGCTTCCGGCCCACGACATCGGCAGCTTCATGAAGGGCAAAATCCGTTCCTTCGGCGTCAGCGACGATTTCTTCATGTACGACCATTCGCCGTCCGCCCGCCTGGGAATCTATTACTATGAGAATGGGGCCTACCCCAGAAAGCCCAAGGTGATCTACGACCGGAACAACAGCTCCTTTTTCTCGCTGGATATCAACGAGATTCCCGAGGCGGTGTACACGGCTTCCAAGTGCTTCCACACCACGGGCATCACCCTGGCCCTCAGCGAACAGGTGCGGGAGACCACCATCGAGATGGTGAAGCGCTTCAAGGCCGCCGGAACTCTGGTGAGTTTTGACGTGAATTTCCGCGGGAATCTGTGGTCCGGGGATCAGGCCAGGGAGACGATCCTGAAAATCCTGCCCTACGTGGACATTTTCTTCTGCTCCGAGGACACGGCCCGTCTGACCTTCTTAAAGACCGGTACGGCGAAGGAGATGATGAAGAGCTTCACCGAGGAGTACCCCATCTCCATCGTGGCCTCCACCCAGCGGATCGTGCACAGCCCAAAGCTGCACACCTTTGGTTCCGTGATCTACGATGCGGCCAGGGGAGAATATTACGAGGAGGAGCCCTACCGCAACATTGAGGTGGTGGACCGCATCGGAAGCGGCGACGCTTATATTTCCGGCGCCCTCTACGGCCTGTTGTCCTCCGGCGGGGACTGCGCCAAGGCCGTTGCCTACGGAAATGCCACCGCCGCGGTGAAGAACACCATCCCCGGCGACCTGCCCTCCTCCAATCTGGACGAGATCGAGACGATCATCCAGGCCCACAACGCCACCGGCTACCAGAGCGAGATGGCTCGGTAGAACAGAGACGGGAGAACAGCCCCCTCTTTCATAATTTTTCCAAAATTATAAAGTCCCTGCGCGGAAAGTATGGTATACTTTCCGTAATTGACGGCAGGCGGCGGAGTGATCAGGAAAAATTTGGAAGAGAGGGCTTTTTTGATGGGCGAAACGGTTTTACTATGGCTGATAATGGGTATGTTGGCGGTCTCAGGGGCGGAAGGCGGCCTGGGAGCATCGGACGGTTTGAGGGGAGCGGCCGGAATGGGAGCGGACTGCGGTGCGCGGACTGGCGGGGAGAAGGTGTGGCCCGGCACCTCGGGCGCTGTCTCGAAGGACTACGACGTGCAGGACGGACAGGGCTTTGGGTTTGATCTGCCGGAGGGCGGAGGGGACCGGATCGACTGGGGGCCGGACGGCTATCATTTTAAGATGGAATATGAAGAGGAGGGGACGGACCTGCTGGCGGACGTGCGGGAAACGGACCCCGCAAGCCGTGAGTTTGCGCGGGATTGGGAGAGTACCGCCCCCAATCTGGCCCGGCTGGCCCAGGAGAATCTGGGGGAGGAATTGCTGGCCTTCGGACCGGCTGAGTTAATGGACGGGCAGATGCCGGTTTGCAGCTTTTCCTACTCCGCCGCGAGGGCGGGGACCGTGTTCCACACGGCGGTATTTTCCTGTTTCGGGGAAACTTACACGGCGGAGTTTGCCGCCGTGGGGCCGGATTCGGAGGCGGTCTACCGTCTGGCAAAAGAGGCGGCGGCGTCCTTTGCGGAGCTGGGCGGGGAGGCCCATATGATCGGACAGCGCGCCCCGGGCCTGGGAATGGACCGGTGGGATTATCCCTATCTGCACAATCCCTTTGCCCTCACCGGCTATTACATGGATCTGGAGGCCCCGTCTTTACAGCGCAGCGCCACGGACTATGAGATTATGTGGAAAGACCGGACGGTTGAGGCGCTGGTGAGGGAGCTGGTGGAGAAGCCGGATGAGCCGGTGATGTCCAGCGACTTAGACCGGTTTTCATCCCTGGCGATCCGGTTTCTGGAGCAGACGGGAGAGTATGAGATCTCGGCCAATGAACTGAGCGCGTGGATTCCGGCGGACGGACTCGAGGTGATTACGCTGGAGGACCTGGCGGAGTTTCCGAATGTGGTTTCGTTGAGCCTTCAACTGCCTGAGATCCATGATTTTTCGCCATTGTCCTCCATGACGGGGCTGAACGTGCTGATGATTTTCACCGGAGGGGAGACGGAGAATCTGGACTGGCTGGCGCCGCTTTCTGAGCTGGTCTATCTGCGGATCGGAGGGCTTGATATCCGGACCTCGGATGTCCGGGTGTTCGGGAAGCTTGAAAATCTGGAACGGCTGGATCTGCGGCTGCCCATGGTGAGCGATCTCTCTGTATTTGCGGAAATGCCGGGGCTTAAGGAGCTGCTTCTCCAATGCGACGAGAACGCGGATACCAGCGCGCTGAGGGAGCGGGAGCAGATTGAATGTTTGTTTATCAACGGCGAGGAGGTGCGCTGACGGATGGGAGCGAGAGGGGACTACGGCGCGCCGGTGAGGAGATGAAAAGATTGAGAAAAAAACAGTTACGGGTTGACAGGACGGATTAATTAAAGTATATTTAATAAAGTAACTTTAATTAATGAGGAGCAAAGGAGATTCGTTCATGTCAATCCACGAAAACTACAACCATACGCTGCGGGCCAGCTACATCGGATACATATCCCAGGCGATTGTGAACAATTTTGCGCCCCTGCTGTTTCTGACCTTTCAGAAGACCTACGGAATCTCATTGGATAAGATCACCCTGCTGGTGACCATGAACTTTGCGGTCCAGCTGTTGGTGGATTTTCTGGCCGCCGGGTTTGTGGACCGGATCGGGTACCGGAGGGCCATTGTGCTGGCCCACCTGCTCTGCGCCGGGGGCGTGGCCGGGCTGGGGATTCTGCCGGAGCTGACGGCGGACCCCTACCTGGGATTTCTGGGGGCGGTGCTGTTGTACGCGGCGGGCGGCGGACTGATCGAGGTGATGATCAGCCCTATCGTGGAGGCGTGCCCCACGGAGCGCAAGGAGGCGGCCATGAGCCTGCTGCATTCCTTCTACTGCTGGGGACATGTGCTGGTGGTCGTGGCCTCCACCGTGTTTTTCCGGGTGGCCGGAATTGGAAACTGGCGGATACTGGCCTTTATCTGGGCGCTGGTGCCATTTTTTAACTGTTTTTATTTTGCCAGAGTGCCCATCCGCAGCATGACCGGGGAGGGCAGGGGCATGAGCATGCGTCAGCTGGCGGGCAGCGGAGTGTTCTGGCTGTTCGTGCTGCTGATGGTGTGTTCCGGCGCGTCCGAGCAGGCCATGAGTCAGTGGGCTTCCGCCTTTGCGGAGTCGGCGCTGCAGGTGGGCAAGACCATGGGCGATCTCTTGGGGCCGTGCCTGTTCGCGCTGCTCATGGGGACTTCCAGGGCCGTGTACGCCAGGTTTTCCCGGCATATGCCACTGATTCCCTTTATGGTGGGAAGCGGCTTTCTGTGCATTGCGGGGTATCTGCTGGCCGTGTGGTCCAAGGCGCCCGTTATGGCGCTGATGGGCTGCGGCCTGTGCGGGCTGTCGGTGGGGATTCTGTGGCCGGGAACCTTCAGCCTGTCCTGTGCACGGATTCCCAGGGGCGGAACGGCCATGGCCGCGCTGCTGGCCCTGGGCGGGGACGTGGGCTGTTCCCTGGGCCCAACGGTGGTGGGGCTGGTGTCCAATACCGCGGGGGGAAGCATCCGCTCGGGACTGCTGGCGGCCGTGGTATTCCCGGTGCTTCTGCTGCTGTGCCTGAGCCGGGCAGGGAAGCGCAGCCGGAATGAGGAGGTTATCGGGGAGGCCGTTTGACGGGGGCGAAGGGGCCCGGGGGAGAAAACGGGCTGTGTGAAGCTTAAATCACAGGCCCATCGTCCGCGGCGAGCCGGTACCGCATATGAATCATCAAACACAAATCATCAAATTCGAGGAGGTAGGCAACATGGCAACAATCGATCTGCACATGCACTCTGTGATCAGCATAGACGGGGAACTGGAGCCGGAGGAGGTGATCCGGCGCGCCGTATCCCGGGGAATCAGGGCCGCTGCCCTGACCGACCACAATTCGGTCCGGGGCGTGAGCCGGGCATGGGAGGAGGCGGCCCGGCTGGGAATCCGGCTGGCGAAGGGCGTGGAGCTGGACTGCCGCCTGGGAGAGCGCAATCTCCATCTTCTGGCTTACGGGATCGACGAGCGCCATCCGGTATTTGCGGAGATTGAGGAGGAGATTCTGGCTCAGGAGCGGCGGTGTTCGGCCCGAAGACTTGAGATTTTTCATGAAATGGGACTGAAATTCGACGACAGCCTGGTTTTGTCCCAGAATCCCTACCATCTGTCGGTGCCCGAGGATGTCGCCATGGTGGCGCTTCAGAACCCGGAAAATGACGGCTGCGAGCTGTTAAAGCCCTACCGCCCGGGCGGAGCCAGGAGCGGCAACCCCTACGTGAATTTCTACTGGGATTACGCCTCCCAGGGGAAACCGGCCTATCAGGAGGTGAAGTACCGCAGCTTTGAGGAGCTGAACCGGGCCATGCTGGACATGGGCGCGGTGACGGTGATCGCTCACCCCGGCGCCACCGTGAAGGAGGACGAGGAGGCGATCCGCTATATGGCCGGCTGCGGGGTCGGCGGGATGGAGGTGTTTTCCAGCTATCACACGGCGGAGCAGCGCCGCTACTATGGGGATCTGGCCCGCCGCCTGGGCCTTACGGCCACTGCGGGCAGCGATTTTCACGGAAGGAGCAAGCCCGGCCTTATGCCCGGGGATACGGGCTGTGAACCGGCGGAGGAACAGGCCTTGCTGGAGGCCGCGGAGGCCGCGGGCATTTTCGGCGGACATGGAGGCGGGCGCTGATGGAGCGGGGAACCAATCTCATCCGGGAGCAGAATTTAAAGACCGTCCGGCGTCTGATGAACCGGCGCATCCGGGCCACCAAGGCGGAGCTGTCCCGGGAATCGGGTCTCAGCGTGGTGTCCCTTCAATCCCTGCTGCAGGCCATGGAGGAGCGGGGGGAAATACGCCGGGAAGGAATGTTTCAGCCGGACCACGGGCGTCCCGCCGCGGTCTATCGCTATGAAGAGCGGGCGCAGATGGTATTATCCATCTGTATGTACGAGAAGCAGGGGGAGGACACGGCGGTTTTCTCCGCCTGCGATTTGCTGGGAACTGTGGTGGAGACCCGGGAGATTCCACTGATGGAGCCGGAGGCGGACAGCTTTGACGGCGAGATCGCCTCGTTCCTGGCGGTCTATCCCTCCATCGCGGCCGTGGGCTTCGGAATCCCTGGCGAGGCGGTGGACGGCCGCCTGGTGACCAGCGACTACGAGCGCCTGACCGGCGCGGATATCTGCGGCCATGTGCAGCAAAATTTCGGGCGGCAGGCATTTGTGCAGAACGACGTAAACGCGGCTATTGCCGGGTACTGCGCGCGCAGGCAGACGCCGGAGGATGAGGTGGCCGTCGGCATTTATGTGCCGAAAAAGTACGGGCCGGGCGTGGGCGTGTGGATCCACGGCAGGCTCTGGTGCGGCAGAGACGGGATGGTGGGGGAGGTGGAGGGACTGCTTCCGGAAGTGAACTGGAGGCAGCCCATGAAAGAAGTCCGCCGCAAAAACGCCCTGGCGCGGCTGGCTAAGGTGTGCATACTCATGTACAACCCCCACCGGCTGGTGATTTACGGAGACGTAGAGCAGGGCGGAATGGAGGAAATGATCCGGGAAGCCCTGGGGGAGCCGCTGGGACGGATTATGATGCCTCAGATGGAATTCTGCCCGGATCTGAGGCCGGATTTTGAGGCGGGGATTCTGAGTATGGGGCTGGAGCGGGTGAGGGGATATTGAGAGGAGGTCCTGGTGAGAAATCAATGTATTTCTCATCAGGGCCCTTTTTTAATCAACAGAACCACAAATACAGTGGAGACATTTTTTCAATTCTATGTTACAATAGGTATTACCAATTTACGGGAATCAATGGGGCACACCAGTGCCGAGGGCGGACCGGACAGCCGCCAAATACAGGAATGAGGAGGAATACCGTGAGCGTTCAGGAAATATTCGAAATTTTAGGGATTGAGCCAACCCGGGACGAGGAATCCATACGGGCCGCGTACCGCAGCCGTCTGACTTCCGTTAACCCGGAGGATGACCAACAGGGATTTATGCGGTTACGAGGGGCTTACGAGGAGGCCGTGAAGTATGCCGGGACCCCGGAAGGGGAGGATGTGAACAGCGCGCTGTTGATGGAGGAGCTGGGGCCGGAGGGAGAATTTTTGAGACGGCTGGCGGATGTTTACGGCTGTCTCCCGAGACGGCTTAACGAGGCGGAGTGGAGCGGACTGCTGCGGGAGCCGGTGCTCGCGTCCCTGGACGGAGGAGAGCAGGCCAAGTGGGGGCTGTTCTCATTTCTGGCGGAGCATTTCAGGCTTCCGGGAAGAATATGGAAAATACTGGGAGAGGCCTTCGGGATTGAGGAGAACGCGGAGGAGTTTAAGGAGCGTTTGCCGGAACCCTTTGTGGAGTATATGCTGCGGAGGATTCAGGACGATGAGGAAGGGGACTTCCCACTGGAGAAGCTTTCCGGGGAGCCACAGGCGGATTACGACGGTTTTATGCAGCTCTTCTTCAATCTCACCAACCGGGAACGGGGGGATTCTCCGGAACAGCTCAGGGAAGTGGGGGAGATTCTGAAGCAGCTGGAGCAGTTCGGGATCAGCCATCCCTGGTACGAGCTGGAACGGGCCGATTACCTGTCCAGGATTGGGGAGACGCAGCGGGCGGCGGAGATGGTGCGCGGCCTGATCCGGGAGAACCCGGAGGACGACCGGGTTTATATGTCCGGGGCGTTTATTCTGGGCGCCTGCGGCTGTGGGGACGAGGCGGGGGACCTCTATGTGGGCTACCTGAAACGGAACAATCAGACGGTCCGCGGGACCTACACGGCGCTTTTGAGCCTGGCCAGGATGGCGGTGCTCCGGGAGGACTGGAAGAGCGTCCGGGAGCTGGCCGGAATGGCGGATGATCTGCGCAGCACCGATGCCACGGAAGAACTGATGAAACAGGCGGACGACGCGCTGATCGACGGGCTTACAGGGGTAGAGCAGCTGACGGAGGAGCAGGTGCTGCTCTTAGCCGGATGTTTTGTTCACGGGAAACGGACCGGGGAGGGGATCGGATTTTTTGAGAGCCACCCGGAGCTTGTGCCGGACCGGGCGGATTTTTATGAGCAGATGGCCCTGATGTACCGGGAAGAGGAGCGGTACTGGGAATCGATGGAGGCGGTGAAGAGCTGGCGCAGGTGTCTGGATCGGGAAGCCGCCGCCCATTCCCCAAACCTGCGCTCCCTGGCCGCCAGCCTGGACCTGGAAGGCCGTCTCTGGCGGGATATTTATTATGAAGAGAAGCACGCGGGGAAGCTGCCCCCGGAGATGGCGGAGGAGCTTTCCGGCCGGGCCCTGGCCGCTTGCGGCAGGGCGATCGGGCTGGAACCGGAGAATCTGGATTTCCGTCTCCACCAGGTGCTGGTTTTAAAGGACAGGAACGCCTGGGAGGAAGCGGCGCAGCAGTGCCGGGAGATTATCTCCATGGACGGGGAAGCCTACTGGGCCTATTTCTATTTACAGGAAATCTGCGAGGAGCTGGGGCAGGACCAGGAGGTGGTGAACCTGTTTGGCCGCATGATCAAAATTTATCCCGGCCACCCGGAGGTTTATCTGCGGGCCCTGCGGGTATTCAAGCGCTACGGACGGTATGAAGCGGCGCTGGACGTCATCCGGCGGGCAGAGGAGGCCGAGGTGAAAAGCGGCGAGCTGCTGGTGGAGAAAATTGGCGTTCTGGACCAGCTTGCGGAGGACGAGAAGGACTGGAAACGGGCGGACCGCTTCGCGGCAAATGTGATCCGCTTGCTGAAAAAGAGCAAAGCGCCCAGGTGGCTGCTGGCCCAGGCGTACCTCAAACGGTCCTTTTTAAACGACAGCGGCGGGAAACACAATCAAGGTAAAAAACTGGGATTGGACCGGGTTTACGCGGAGGAATCCCTGCGGTTAAACGACAGCCTGTCCGCCCGGTACGCCCTCGGAAGGTACTGGATCGAGTACGGCGGCAGGCCGAAGCTGGCTTATCTTCATCTGAAAATCTGCGAGAAGCGTGGAATGGATTACGACCGTCTCTGCTACTACATCGCCAGATGCCACGAGCGATTCCGCCAGTGGAACAAGGCCATCGCTTACTACCGGCAGGCGTTGGAGAAAAATCCTGAGTTTTCCGGCTGCTACTGGCGGCTGGGACTGCTGTACAAACAGAAGTTCAGCCGGGTTTGCCAGCCCGAGTACGCGGAAAAAGCCCTGTATTATATCAACCTCTACGACGAGAAGTTCGGGGAGTCGGCGGAGAGCTTCCGCAGGCGGGCCGATCTCTACCTGCGGATGGGGGAATACGACAAGGCGCTCAAGGAGATCGAGGAGGGCGTCAAGCGGGACGGCGACCGCGGTATGTGGCTGCTGCGGGGCAAGGTCCTGCGGGCCATGAGGCGCTACGAGGAGGCCATTGAGAGCTGCGAGAAGAGCCTGACGGCGGAGGACCGCTTCGGCGAGGACGACGAGGAGTGCTTTAAGCGCGTGTTCCAGTGCTTCCTGCGCATGGGGCAGCTGGAACGGGGCGCAGCGTACCTGGAAAATGCCCTGGACAAAGACATTGATGAGGACGGGCGGGAAAAATGTCTGGAGAGCCTGATGTACCTGGAGGCTACGGCGGGCCGCTATGACCGCGCTCTGGATTGGATCAGACGGCGGTATGGAAGCGCGGACCTCACACGGCGGTGCTGCGGCGACTGGGAGCGGGAGGCCGAGCGGATGGAGGAGGTTCTGGACATCTGGCTGCGTTTCCGGGAGAATCCCGGAGAGGAGATTCTGGAAAAATGCACCCAGGCCGCCGCGCTGGCGGATTCGGCCTACGCCGACGATGAGGCGGACCCGGAGGGCAGAGCCCTGGCCTGTCAGAACGCGGGGGAAGCCTACTGCCGCCTTGGACAGTACGGCACGGCCATTGGATATCTGAAAAATGCCTGGGAGCTGGCCTGCCGGTGTAAGAAATACGGCTATTACCGGAGTCTGACGCGCAAGCTGATGGAGACCAATTACTGGCTGGGCGATTTGAAGGAGGCCGGGGCCTTCGGGGACCTGTACCGGAAACGCCTGGAGTCCGATTATGAGGAGTGCGACGATCTGGGGCTGTCCATAGAGGAGCTGATGACCAGACCCAACATGGAGTCCAGGCAGACGCTCTACAACCTGTTCTGCTGGGCCTACTACACCGGCCGCGGCGATCAGGCCCGCCGGTACATCGGGCTGATGGAGCAGCGGGATATGTGCTGGTGGTGCGATGAAGACGGCTGCACGGAGTTCTGGGAGGCCAGGGGACTTCTCGCTATGCTGGACGGCTCTGTGGAGGAGGCCCTTGCCGCCTTCCGGACGGCCAACCGGGTGATCTGGCTGGGGATTAACAAGGACGCCTGCGCGGCCATTGCCAGGCTTGCAAAGGAGAGCAAAGAGACATGATAATCGGAATCGACCTGGGAACCACCAACAGTCTGGCCGCCTGCTTTCAGGACGGCCGGGCGGTGATCATTCCCAACCGTTTGAGAAAAAATCTGACCCCGTCCATTGTGGCGGTTGACGAGCTGGCGCAGATTCTGGTGGGCGAGACCGCCAGGGAGTACGGCCAGCTGCATCCGGAGCGCACAGCAGAGGTCTTTAAGCGGTTTATGGGCAGCGAGCGCCAGTACGATCTGGGCGGGCACAAATTCCGGGCGGAGGATCTCTCCGCCATGGTGCTGCGGTCATTAAAGGAGGATGCGGAGGCATTTCTGGGAGAGCCGGTGACCGAGGCGGTGATCAGCGTGCCTGCCTACTTTGACGACAAGCGCAGAAGGGCCACCAAGGCGGCCGGAGAGCTGGCCGGACTCAAGGTGGAGCGGATCATCAGCGAGCCCACGGCTGCGGCCATCACCTACGGATTGTATGAAAAGACCGAGAATACCCGGTTTCTGGTGTTCGACCTGGGCGGCGGCACCTTCGACGTGTCCATTCTGGAGCTTGCGGGGCCCATTCTGGAGGTCCGGGCCGTGGCCGGAGACAACTACCTGGGCGGGGAGAATTTCACCCGGGTGCTGGAGGAGGCGTTTTTCGCCCAAAATGAGATCGACGAGGAGAAACTGGACCGGAAAACCGCGGCCATGATCCACCAGGCGGCGGAGAACTGCAAAAAGCGGTTTGGACAGGAGGATCCGGTGGAAATGTGCTGCGCGGTCGACGGGCAGGAAAAGCGTCTGGTCTTAAGCCACAAAGAGTACGAACGTCTCTGCGGACCGCTTTTGGAGCGTCTGCGAAAGCCCTTGCAGCGCAGCATCGCGGACGCCCACGTCCGGCTGTCGGATATCGACGAGGTGGTGCTGGTGGGCGGGGCTACCCGGATGCCGGTGGTGCGGGATTTTGTGGTAAAGCTGTTCCACAAGTTCCCCGACGTGACCGTGCACCCGGACGAGGCGGTGGCCCTGGGAGCCGCCGTCCAGGGCGCTATGAAGAGCCGGAACCGGGAAGTAAAGGAAATGATCCTCACCGACGTCTGCGCCTTCACCCTGGGCGTGGAGGTGGTGATGGAGCGCCGGGAGGGCGTCTACGAGCCGGGGCATTTCTGCCCGGTGATCGAGCGCAACACCGTGATCCCCGCCAGCCGGACGGAGCGGTTTTACACGGTTTACAACAACCAGGACCGGATCCGCATCAGCGTCTACCAGGGCGAGAGCCGTCTGACCGCCAACAATCTGCTCCTGGGCAGCCTGGAAATCCAGGTGCCGAAAAACCGGGCGGGCCGGGAGGCGGTGGACGTGACCTACACCTACGACATTAACTCCATTTTGGAGGTGGAGGTGAAGGTGCTCTCCACCGGTCAGGTGAAGCGGCAGATCATAAAGGGTAAGCACAATACCATGACGGACCAGGAGATCCGGGCCCGGATGGAGGAGCTTTCCTATTTGAAGACGCCGCCCCGGGATCAGGAGGAGAACCGCCTGCTGCTCTTAAAGGGGGAGCAGTGCTATGAGGAGAGCACCGGGGAGGCGCGGGAACGGATCGAGCGCTGCATGCGGGCCTTTGAGGCGGCGCTGGATGGCCGGGACCGGAACCAGATTCTGGAAACGGGCCAAATGCTGCGGGAATGCATCGCAAAAACCGGGCTGTGAGGCAGAGCATAATCAAAATAAGGAGAGAACATTCCATGAGAACATTAGAGGAACTGAAGGAACTGGTCGCCTGCGGCAAGGGGGAGATTCCCTGCGACTGGAAGCTGGCTAATGTGCAGCTGGTGAACGTGTATTCCCGGGAGATTTATCCCACGGATATCTATATAAAAGGAAAACGAATCGTCTCCATCGAACCAGGCCTCCATCTGGAGGCAAGGCAGGTAAAGGATTGCGGCAATCTGTACGCCATCCCGGGCATGATCGACTCCCACATGCATTTTGAGTCCACCATGCTGTCGCCGGAGGCATTGGCCGACGTGGTGGTGCCCAAGGGGACCACCACCATGATGGCGGACCTGATGGAGATCGCCAACGTGGCGGGGGAGGCGGGGCTCAAAGAAATGCTGAAATCCCTGGAACGGATGCCCTGCCGCATGCTGATCGAGGTGTCCTCCCGGGTGCCCACCGCCCCGGGGCTTGAGACCACCGGCGCGGTGCTGGGCGCGGCCGAGGTGGACGCGCTTTTGGGCTGGAAGGAGAGCGTCAGCCTGGGGGAGATGGATTCCTCCAAGATTCTGTTGTCCAGGGAGGACGAGTACCTGGAGAAAATCTGTTCCGCCCTGAACCGGGGCAAACCGGCCAATGGACACGCCATCGGGCGGCTGGGCCAGGAGCTGAACATTTACGCCTCCTCCGGCATCTCCGACGACCACGAGTGCGTCACTGAGGAGGAGATGGTGCAGCGGCTCCGGGTGGGCATGAAGGTCTTTATCCGGGAGGGAAGCACGGAGCGGAACGTGGAGGGCCTGGTGCGCGCGGTGGTGGAGCACGGGCTGGACACGGAAAATCTGATGTTCTGCACCGACGACAAGCACATCGGCGACATCCGGCGGGAAGGCCATATCAACTACAATGTGAACAAATCCATCGCCCTTGGCCTGGAACCCATGGAAGCCATCCGCATGGCGACGATCCACGCGGCCAAGCATTTCCGCATGGAGGAGGAGATCGGCAGCATCACGCCGGGCCGCATGGCGGACATCATTCTGGCGAGGGATATCCGGGATATCCAGCCTGAGGAGGTATGGTTTGAGGGCCGGCCGGCCGCGGTGGGCGGCGCTATGCTGGAGGAGACAAAGGTCCGCGTGTATCCCGGCTGGATCAAGGACACGGTGAAGCTGAAAACGCCTGTGACGGCCGGGAGCTTTGCGGTACCCGCAGGCAGACACGGCGGCGGGGCAGCCGCGCCGGTGCGGGTGATCCGCCTGGTGAAGGATCAGATCATCAACCAGGAGGACCGGGCCGAGCTGCCGGTGAAGGACGGCTTTGTGCTGGCGGACCCGTCCCAGGACGTGGCCAAGCTTTCCGTGGTGGAGCGCTACGGCAAAAACGGCAACGTGGGCACCGGGTTTGTCCGGGGCTTCCACCTGGAAAGGGGCGCCATGGCCTACTCCATGTCCCACGACCACCACAACATCGTGACTGCGGGCGTGGACGACGGGGACATGGCGGCCGCGGTCAACGAGGTGGCCCGTCTGCGCGGCGGCCTGGCGGTGGTCTGCGGCGGCAGGGTGCTGGCCTCCATGGAGTTGCCCATCGGCGGACTGATGAGCGAGGAGGGCCCCAGGGAGGTGGAGGAACGGTTGGACGGGCTGAACCGGGCTGCGGCTTCCCTGGGCTGCGATACCTCAGCCCCGTTCATGGCCCTGAGCTTTATTTCCCTGCCCACCGTGCCGGAGCTGGGGCTGACGGACATGGGACTGGTGGACGTTCTGGAACACAAACTGATTCCGGTGGTGCTGGAGTAACGAATGACGCTATTCTCCAAAAAGATAAACGGTTTTGGTATCTTCAGATTGACAGAAAACAGAGAATGATATAGTATAAATAGGTAGTACCAATATAGGTACTACCTATTTTGCGCAAGTGCGCCCGGCGGTTCCCCGTTCGAACCGCAGCCGGTGAAGCACGTTTGGCGGGGCGGGTGTGGCCGCGGCCACCATATGGCGCTTCCGCAGGCTGCGGTTGCGCACAGGGGCGGCGGGCGTGTGAGATAAATGGAGGAACGTATGGATCAGGGATTGCAGTTATCAGAGGAAGTGACCCGCAGGCTGCTGGAGGAGATACGCTACGGCCGCTATCAGGATATGAAAAAGCTTCCGCCGGAGGTGGAGCTGGCAGGCCAGCTGGGCGTCAGCAGGACGCTGCTCCGGGACTGCCTGGCCATATTGGAGCGGGAGGGATTTATCAGCCGCAAGCACGGCGTGGGCACGGTGATCAACAAACACGTGCTGGACGTGGAGACCAGGATGGACCTGGAAAAAGAGTTTCTGGACATGGTAAAGGACGCGGGTTATCAGGCGGAGATCGCCAGCGTGAAGGTGGAGATCGCAGACTGCGACCGGGAGACGGCGGACAAGCTGAGGCTGGCCCCCGGGGAACCCATTTTCCGGGTGGACAGGCTGATCACGGCGGACAAAAGGCCCGCGATCTACTGCGTGGACCACATCGGCCTGCGGCACGTGAAAACCGGCGTTTACGACATGGCGGAGCTGAAAAAGCCGATTTTCTGGTTTTTGGAGCAGTATTGCAGGGAGACGGTTTACATGGATCTGACCGAGGTCCGGGCCGTGGCCGCGGACAGCAGGCTGGCAGCCGTGTTCGCCACTGCGGAAGGTACGCCGCTGCTGCACATGGACGAGGTTGGATATAATTTCTGGGGAGAGCCTGTACTGATGTCGAAGGAATACTACATGGATGGAATTTTAAAGCATACGGTGATGCGTAAAAAAATATAGGCCGGCGGGATTTGCCGGCGCGGGGAAGTTTTTGGTGAACAATTTCATTCTCCCGGCAAAGAGGCCGGGAACGTGTGATTTCGCTGAAAACTTCTTTTTCTTGGAAATGGAGCAGCGGATCACTGCAAGAAAATGGCGGGCAGAGGCCCGCCGGGAGGGAGCGGATCAAGATGGCGGAACACTATGTGGGCCTGGGCCTGGGACGGAGCGAGGGAATGGACAAGGCTTCGGGGCGGGCCATGTACGCGGGAGATTACCGGGAGGAAGGGATGCTGGAGCTGGCTCTGGTGCGCTCGCCCGTCAGCCACGGGATTCTGGAGAAGCTGGATTTCTCGGCGCTGCCAAAGGACGTGCTGGTATTTATGGCAAAAGATCTGGCGGTCAACGTGGTGGAGGACGTGATCGAGGACCAGCCGGTGCTGGCGGACCGTCATGTGCGGTTTAAGGGGGAGCCGGTGGCCATTGTGGCGGCGGACACCCGCGAGCGGGCCCGTGAGGCGGCGGCTCTTGCAAAGGTGGTCTGCCGGCCCCTGACGGTGGTGCGGGATGTGGCGGACGCGGCGGACCCGGAATTCCCCGCCCTCCACGAGAAGGGGAACCTGTTGGTGGACTTTGAAAATGAAAAGGGATCGGTGGAACAGGGCTTTGGGGACAGCGCCCTGATTCTGGAGCAGGATTTTGAGACGCCGGTCCAGGATCACGGCTATATGGAGCCGGAGGCCTGCTTTGCCAGGATCGACGGGGAGGGAAGACTTTTGGCCTACACCTCCACCCAGAACGTGTTCCACGACCATCGGATGATCTGTCGGGCCCTGGGCCTTTCAGGGGACCAGGTGCGGGTGAAGGCGGCCACGGTGGGAGGCGGCTTCGGCGGAAAGGACGGCAACACGGCCCAGATTTTCGCGGCGGCTGTGGCCTGGCTCACCAAGCGGCCCGCAAAGCTGGTGTTTGACCGCCGGGAGTCCCTGGAAACCAGCTACAAACGCCATGGGGTGCGCATGCACGTGAAAATGGGATTTTCCCGGGACGGCCGTATCCTGGCCTTCGACGGGACCGGGGACCTGGACACCGGGGCTTACGCCGGGCTGGGACCGGCGGTGCTGGGGTTGTTCACGGAGCATTTTGCGGGACCCTATGAGATTCCCAACGTACATATTAAGAGCAGATTGTGGTACACCAACAAACCGGCGGCCCACGCCATGCGGGGGTTCGGAGCGCCGCAGGGGGCCTTTGCCACGGAGACTTTGATTAGCCGGGCGGCGGAGAAGCTGGGGCTGGATCCCATTGAAATCCGCCTGGAAAATGCCCTTGAGACCGGAAAATACGGCGCGCTTGGGCAGAAGATGGAGCACTGCGTGGACTTTAAGGGCGCGCTGGAGCTGATCCGGACCAGCGATCTGTGGAAGAGCCGGGAGACCAACCGGGACCCGTACGTGGGTTACGGGATCGCGGGAGGCCATTTGAGCTGCGGGCTTGGCAAGAACATTCCCGACACGGCCAGCGTGGTGGTGGAGGAGGCGAAGCCGGGATACTACCGCATCCGCGTAGGCTTTGTGGATATCGGCCAGGGCAGCTATACCGCCCTCAAGGCCATGGCGGCGGACGCTTTGGAGACGGACCTTAACCACATTGAGCTCATCATGTCCGACACGGCCGAGACCCTGGACTGCGGCTCCACCGCGGGCTCGCGTTCCACCTTTATCGCCGGAAATGCACTTTTGGCGGCGGTGAGGGAGTTCAGGAGAAAGAGGGCGGAGGAGGGCGGCGCTGCGGGCCAGGCTGCGGAGGAGGCCGCCGCGGACCAGGAGTCGCCCGGTCCTGCCGCGGCCCCGGCGCCCCTGGCTGCCACCGGCCACGCCTCATTCCCCGAGTCCTCCAAGGCGTTTTCCACCGCGGGCTTCCCTCACGCCATGTACACCTTCATCGCCCAGGCGGTGAAGCTGCGGCTGGACCCGGTGACGGGAAATGTGATTCTTCTGGACGTGGCCGCGGCCACCGAGGCCGGGCGAATCATCAATCCGCTGTCCATGGCGGGGCAGATTCAGGGAGGCGTGGCGATGTCCGTCGGTTACGCCTTGGGCGAGAACTGCGTGTTTGAGGACGGAAGGCTGCTGAACGCGGACTTTTCCACCTACCTCATGCCCACGTCCCTGGACGTGCCCCACATCGCCAGCTACCATGTGGACGCCTACGAGCAGGCCGGACCTATGGGAGTCAAGGGCGCGGCGGAGGTTTCCACCGTATCCATCGCCCCGGCCATCGGCGGGGCCATCGAACAGATATCAGGGGCAAGGCTCAACAGCCTTCCCTTCGATATAGATAAAATCTTACAAGCAATGGAGAAAAAGGAGGAGAAACAATGAAAAAGAGTGCAAGAATGCTGGCGGCCGCCATGGCCGCGGTGATGATGCTCACCGCCTGCGGTTCCGGAAGCGCCGGATCCACCACCGCGGCTCCCGCCGGGGACAGCAAGGCAGCCGAGACCCAGGCTGAGGCCGGAACCGAGGCCAAGGAGAGCGGCGCGGCGGAAGGTGAAAAAGCGGGCGCGGATGGCGTGTTAAAGGTGGCCCTGATTCTTCCGGGCAAGAAGGACGATGTGTCCTTTAACCAGGCCATGTTCCAGGGCATGCAGAAATATGTGGACGCCCACGCAGGCGAGATCGATTTAAAGGTTGTTGAGAACGTGTACGAGGTGGCGGACATTGAGCCGGCGCTGATGGATTTTGCAGACCAGGGCTACGACGTGGTGTTCGGCCATGGCTTCCAGTTTATGGAACCCATCGTCAAGGTTGCCCCCAACTATCCGGACACAAAATTCCTGCTGGGAACCGGATACAAGTCGGTTGACAACTCTGCGATTTACGATGTGTCGCTGCAGAGCGGCGGTTATCTGATGGGTGTGATCGCGGCTCTGGCCAGCCAGTCGGGCAAGATCGGCGTGGTAGGCGGCGCGGATGCCTCCGAGATATTCCGTGGACATGAGGGCTTTAAGTTCGGCGCAAAATCCGTGAACCCCGACATTGAGATCCAGGAGGTTTACACCGGAGACTGGACCGATACCGCAGGCGCCAAGGAGGCGGCCGTGGGCATGTATGATTCCGGCGTGGACGTGATCTGGCATTCCGGCGACGGCATCGGCCTGGGCGTTGTGCAGGCGGCCAAGGAGAAGGATATGTACTGCCTGGGCAACGTGGCGGATCAGAACTCCCTGGCGCCCGACAATGTGCTCAGCGGCGTGGTCTATCAGTGGGAAGCCGTTATCTCCGGAATCTTTGACGATATCCGCAGCGGCAGCTTTACCGGCCGTGAGGAAGCGGACCGCTTCTACTGGATCAACGCTGAGGACGGAGGCTTAAGCTACGCTCCCATCAGCGATCCCAAGGGATGGCTGACCGACGAGGACAAGGCGCAGATTGAGGATACCTTCAAGAAGCTTCAGGCCGGCGAGATCGAGATGCCGGAGTTCACTCAGGGCGAGGCGGCGAAGTAGGGCGCTTTTTACCGGCAAACGGGCTGCGGCGGGGCAGACTTAGTTTCCCTGCGTTTCGATTCAGGAGGTCTGTACAGATGGAAACATTAGCAGTTGAGATGCGCGACATAACCAAAATATTCGGAGGGGTAAAGGCTAACGACAGGATTCAGTTCTGCCTGCGGGCCGGCTCCATACACGGCCTGCTGGGTGAAAACGGCGCGGGCAAGACGACACTGATGAATATCCTGTACGGTCTGTACCGCCAGGAGGAGGGGGAAATCCTCATCCGCGGGCAGAAGCAGGAGATTTCATCGCCAATCAAAGCAATTTCTTTGGGCATCGGCATGGTGCACCAGCACTTTATGCTGGCCCGGTCCCTGACGGTGGTGGAAAATGTGATGCTGGGGCGCAAGTCCCGTAAAGGAATCCTTTTGGACACCCGGGAGACGGCGGAGGAGCTGGTGGCTCTGGCCGAGCGGTACAGGATGAAGGTGGATCCCTATGCCAAGGTCTGGCAGCTGTCCGTGGGAGAGCAGCAGAGGGTGGAGATTCTCACCGCCATCTACCAGGGGGCGGACATCCTGATCCTGGACGAACCCACGGCCGTTCTCACGCCCCAGGAGACCGAGGTGCTCTTTGAGACCCTGCGGCACATGAAGGAGGACGGCAAGTCCATCATCCTGATTACCCATAAATTGGAAGAAATTATTTCGATGGTCGATGAAGGGACGGTCCTTCGGGACGGAAAGCTGATCGGAACCCGCCTGGCCGGACCGGATATGACCAAGGAGGAGCTGACCCGCATGATGGTGGGCCGGGACGTGCTGTTTAACTTTACAGAGCCGGAGCGGTCCCCGGGGGAGGTGCGCCTCTGTCTGGAGGGAGTCTGCGCCAGGAACGACAAGGATTACCCGGCCTTGACGGATTTCTCCCTGGAACTGCGGGAGGGTGAGGTGGTCGGTCTGGCCGGCGTGGACGGCAACGGGCAGAAGGAGCTCTGCGAAGTGATCACGGGGCTTCGGACCGCGGACAAGGGCGTTTTGAAAATGGACGGGGAGTCCATCACCAACCGCCCGCCGGTATTTTACATCAGAAAGGGCATCGCCCATATCCCGGAGGACCGGCACACCACGGGCCTGGCCCTCAAATGGAGCCTGAAAAAGAATCTGGTGTTAAAGGCCTTCGGCCGGGAGCCCTTCTCCCGCCACGGCTTTATCAGTGAAAAGACCATCGACGCATTCTGGGACAAGGCCCGGGCGGAGTACCAGATCAAGGCTTCCTCCGGGGACGAGCAGGCCAGAAGCTTGTCCGGCGGCAACCAGCAGAAGGTGATTTTAGCCAGGGAGCTGTCGGAGCACCCGCGGGTGGTGGTGGCCAACCAGCCCACCAGGGGCCTCGACATCGGCGCTTCCGAGTACGTGCGCCAGAAACTGCTGGACGCCAGAAACGAGGGCTGCGCCGTGCTGCTGGTCAGTGCGGACCTGGAGGAGATCCTGCAGCTCTCGGACCGCATCGCGGTGATTTACGACGGCCGCCTGATGGGCGTTCTGCCCAGGGGCGCGTCGGTGGACGAGATCGGCAGCCTGATGATGGGAAAGCAGAAGGAGGCAGACGAACATGGGAAATAAACTGAAATCAGCGGCCGGAGAGGTCTGCGCCGCAGTTCTCACCATCGCCATCGCGCTGGCCATCGGCGCAGTGCTGGTAAAGCTCTCCGGAAATGATCCGGTGGAGGCGTACCAGACCTTGTTCCGGGGCGCCTTTGGCTCCAAGCAGCGAATCTCCGAGGTGTTCGTGAAAATGGTTCCCTTGTGCATGATGGCCTTTGGAACCAGCGTGGCCTTCCGGGCACAGCTCTGGAACATCGGAGGCAACGGCCAGTTTATCCTGGGGGCCATTGCGGCCATCCTGCCGGGACTTTACCTGAAGCTGCCGCCGATGATCCTGCTGCCCCTGTCCCTGATCTGCGGCATGCTGGGCGGAGCTTTGTGGGCGGGTCTGGCAGCGGTCTTAAAAATCCGCTTCAGCGCCAACGAGGTGATCACCACACTGATGCTCAACTACATCGCCACCTATTTCCTGGCGTTTCTGGTCCACGGGCCTATGAAGGACCCGGTGGGCGGGGATTTCCCCCAGTCGCCCAATATCGCGGAGGCCCTGCGCCTGCCCCTGTTCTCGGACCGTCTGCGCATCCACGCGGGCATCTTCGTGGGGATTTTGGTGGTGGCCGTGATGTTGTTTTTCTGGAAAACCGTCCTTGGCTACCGCATCGACCTGGCGGGCCAGGGGGAGAAGGTTGCCACTTACTCCGGTATGAGCGTGAAGCGCACCGTGCTGATTACCATGATGATCTCCGGAGCGTTGACTGGCCTGGCGGGCTGGAATGAGATTTACGGCGTGCAGTACCGCCTTTTGGAGGGCGTAGCCAGCGGCTATGGGGATATCGCGGTGGTAATCGCGCTGCTGGGAAGCTTAAACCCGGTGGGCATTGTGATCGCAGGATTTTTCTTCTCCGCCCTGATGGTGGGCGGGGCCACCATGCAGAGGATGACCGACGTCCCCTACTCCATTGTGGATATCATACAGGGCCTGGTGATCGTGTTTATCATCGCCCGAGCCACCCTGAATCTGACGATGGTAAAAAACTGGATTGGAAGGAGGCAGCGCCATGCTTAGCAATATATTTACCGTAGGCTTTCTGGTGAGCCTGTTCGCCAGCACCGTGCGTTTGGCAACGCCCATCCTGCTTCCGGCCCTGGGGCAGATTTACACCCAGCGGGCGGGAGTCTTAAACCTGGGCGTGGAGGGAACCATGACCATGGGAGCGGTCACCGGCTTTGCGGCGGCCTTTATGACGGGCAGTCTCTGGGCCGGCGTGCTGGCGGGTATTCTCACCGGCGTGCTCTGGAGTACGGTCATGGCCTGGCTGTCCGTCACCATGCGGGCCAACCAGGTGATCGCGGGCACCGCCTTAAATATTCTGGGCGGAGGCGCGGCGGTTTACATTTACCGGGTAATTTTCGGCATCCAGAGCCTGCCGCCCCAGGTGGAACCCTTTGCAGCGGTGCACGTGCCGGTGCTGTCGTCCATCCCGGTGATCGGACCCATTTTCTTCCAGCACAATATTCTGGTGTACTTAAGCTACCTGATGGCCATCGTCACCTGGTTCATTTTGGAGAAAACCACCTTCGGTTTGAAGATCAAGGCGGTGGGAGAGAATCCAAGGGCCACGGATTCCAAGGGCATCAGCGTGGCAAAGACACGTTACGCGGCGGTGCTCATCGGCGGAGCCTACGCTGGGGCCGCGGGCGCCTTTATGTCCACCGCGTACATGAACCTGTTTACGGAGGACATTATCAGCGGGCGGGGATTTATCGCCGTATCCGTGGTCATTTTTGCCCGGTTCATGCCCTTTCGGGCCATCTGGGGGGCGCTGCTCTTCGGCTTTGCCACGGCGCTTCAGATGCGCCTGCAGGCCCTTGGGATCAATATCGCCAACCAGCTGATGCTGATGCTGCCCTACGTGCTGACCATTCTGGCCCTGGTGACCGCGTCCCGGAAGGCGGAGTTCCCCAGCGCCTACACAGTGCCCTATTCGAGATTGGAGCGATGAGAATGATGAAAAACAGCCGGCGTTTGGTCTGGATCTGCGCCGCCGTGCTGGTCTGCCTGGGGGTTACGGCCGGTCTGTGCGCCTTTTCACGGGGGAGGGTCAAGCCCTCCCGTGAGGAGGCGGAGCGGACCGTGTGCGCGTTTGCGGAGGATTTAAACTACCATTACAAGGAGCCGGAGCGGCTGTACGATTATCTGACAAAGGATTTCCAGTCCCGGATGAGCCGGGAGGAATTTGTCCGGGCCTTTGTGAAGGAGCGATCCTACCCGTATCTGACGCCGCTGTTCATCAATTACGAGTCCATGGAGCTGGCGGAGGATGGAAGAAGCGGGAAAGCCGTTTTTTCGCAGGCTGCCAGGCTGCCGGGCATGGTCTACGAGCTGCCCTTTGTGTATGAGGACGGGCGGTATAAGGTGATCGCCTTTGAAGATTTTCCGGACGGCAGCTATCTGGAAAAATTTGACAAGCTGACCTATTCCTTGGACAGCTATTTCGATAACATGGGGGAGGGAGAACAATGACAGTGTGCAGAATGATTCAGCCGGAAACGCTGGAGGAAGCCCTGGAGGCGCTGGCGGGAGAGCGGGCCATGGCCTGCGCCGGGGCTACCAATCTGTACGTGGACCGCAGACACGGCAAATACCTGGATTTTGATTATGTGAGCCTGGAACGTTTGAAGGAGCTTCGGGGAATCCGCCGGGAGGCCGACGGATGGCATATCGGCAGCATGACCAGCTTTTCCGAGCTGGAGCGCTGCGAGATCCCCTTTGCCGGAGCGCTGATCGCGGCGGCTTCCCAGGTGGGAGGGCCGCAGATCCGCAACCGGGGAACCGTGGGCGGCAACATCATCTCGGCCTCCCCGGCTGCGGATTCGGTGCCGCCGCTTCTGGCGCTGGACGCTGTGCTCCGCCTGGTGAAGGCGGGCGGCGTTTCGCGGGAGGTGGCGCTTAAGGATTTCATGAAGGGGCCCGGGCGGACGGATTTAAGGCACGGCGAACTGCTGGCCGAGGTGATTCTGCCCCACAAGAGCGGCCGGTCGGTGTTCTATAAGGCCGGAAAACGCAACGCCCTGGCCATTTCACTGTGCAGCTGCGCGGTGTATATGGAGGAGCGTCAGGGCGCGGTGGGAGAGATCGCCGTGGCCCTGGGTTCGGTGGCCCCAACCGCGGTGCGGGCGCAGAGGGCGGAGAAGGTGTTGGCGGGGGCGCGGCCCTCGGAGATGTGCCGAAACAAGCTGGCGGGGCCGGCCGGAGATGTGTCGGCGGAGGCCGCGTTTCGGGAGCGCCTGCGCGCCGCCCTGATGGAGGACATCGCCCCCATCGCGGATATCCGCGCTACGGCGGAGTACAGAAGGCGCATCGCCTTTCGCATGGTGCTTCACAACGTGACGGAATTGTGGAGGTGTTTTGAGTGATGGAACAGATTACGCTTTATATAAACGGTGAGGAACGGCAGGTGGAAATCGGGCCAATGGACACCCTGCTTCATGTGATCCGTGAGGTCCTGGGTCTGACCGGGACCAAGGAGGGCTGCGGGGAAGGGGATTGCGGCGCTTGCACTGTGCTGGTGGACGGAAAGACCGTGAACTCCTGTATTTACCCGGCCATTCAGGCGGATGGCTGTCAGGTGATGACCATCGAGGGGGTGGAACGGGACCCGGAGCTGGCGAAGATTCAGAAAGCCTTTGTGGACCACGGAGCCGTGCAGTGCGGTTTCTGCTCGCCGGGAATGATCCTGGCCACCTGCGCGCTGCTGCGGGAGAACCCCAATCCCACGGAGGCCCAGATCCGCCGCGGCCTGTCCGGCAATCTGTGCCGCTGCACCGGCTATCAGGCCATGGTGGACGCGGTGGAGTCCCTGACCGGCAGGGAGCGTTAAAGCGGATGGAGAGCCGCCTGGCCCTGCCCGTGCGGCTGCAGGTCCGGGCGCGTAGTTGTACCGTCTGGTTTGAAAACGACTGAAATATTCTGAATATTCTATGAATCCGATTTTGCATTTCTTAGGAATTGTTAAGAAAAACGTTATTGGAATCGATAGGAAAGTATTGTATACTCCTGATACAGTTATATGAATAAAATATGAACACAAGGAGAATACAAAAAGAATGAGAAAATATCAGTTATTTGCAATCAGTGCATGCGCGGCTGTAGCGCTGGGAATCGGAGGCTGCGCGGCCAAGACCGAGGCGGTTACCACCACGCAGGCTGAGACTGTGGAGAGCACCGCTGAGACCACTGCGGATGTGATCGAGACCGTGGACGGAACCATCGAGAGCATGGAGGAGACTCAGGCCGAGGCGCTCCAGTCTATCCGGATCTACGGCACCGTTACCAGAGATGAGAGCGGACGTCTGACCATCGACAACCAGTCCGGCCAGAGCTACAGCGGCGAGATCGTTCTGAATGTCTCCGACGAGGAGACGCTGGTTTTAGACGCGGTGGAAGGGCTGCCGGTAAACATCGAGGACATCAAGGACGGCGACACCATTTACGTGTATATCAGCCAGGCCATGACCATGAGCCTGCCCCCGCAGACAAGCGCCGAGATGATTCTCTGCAACATTCCGGCTGATTTCAAGGTGCCGGATTATGTGACCGTGGATTCCGTGGTGACGGACGCAGCTTCCTCCAAAGCCGAGCTGACCACGGCGGACGGCGCAACGTTTGAGATTCCCTCCGACTGCACCATCCTTCCGTACCTGACGAAGAACATCGTGACCATGGACGATCTCAGCCAGGGAAGAACCTGCCTCATTTGGTCCGACGACCAGGGCGTGGCGAATAAGATTGTGGTATTTGCGGAATAATCAAAGACCCCCGGGATTTATCTCCCAAGAGATGCGGGCATCCGAATCGCGTGAGCGGCCGGATGCCCGTATTTTACATTTTGGTAAAGATTTTTTGGTGGGTTTGATGGTAGAATTAAGGTATCGTATGAACACTCAAAGGCATTCAGGGAGGACGGGCGTGAAGAACAGGATATTGGTAGTGGAGGACGAGCGGATCATTTCGGATCTGATCTGCATGAATCTGGAAGCGGCGGGCTACGAGACGAGGGCCGTTTACGACGGCAACGAGACGGCCGGGCTTCTGCGGGAACAGGGACAGGAGGCCGCGGACCTGGCCCTGGTGGATATCATGCTGCCGGGGATGGACGGCTTTGCGCTGATGGAACTGTTTCAGGGAAAACACATTCCGGTGATCTACCTGACGGCAAAGGCCGACGTGACGTCCAAGGTGCGGGGGCTAAAGCTGGGGGCGGAGGATTATATTGTCAAACCCTTTGAGGTGCTGGAGCTGCTGGCCCGCATGGAAAAAGTGCTGGAGCGGACCGGGAAAATGAAGCCGGAGCTCTGTTATGGCGATCTGGTGGTGGACTTAAATATGCACCGCGTCTGGGAAGGGGGAGCCGAGGTGGACCTAAAGCCCATGGAGTTCGGCCTGCTGACGGTGTTCCTGAAAAACCGGAACGTGGTGCTGGGCAGGGACCGGCTGCTGGACCTGGTCTGGGGCAGCGACTTCTACGGGGAGACCAGGACCGTGGACGTCCATGTGGCCAAGCTGCGCAAGAAACTGAAAAGCGCCGGGGCGATCAAGACGATCCCCAAGGCGGGATACATGTTTGAGGACGACGGCCTATGAAACTGAAAACGAAACTGGTGCTGCTGGTATTTTTCATCCTGGCGGTCTCCATGGGCGCCTGCGCGGCCTTTTCCATCGCGCGCCTTAAGGAGTACAGCCTGTCGGTGCAGGTGGAGAGCGAGCGGGAAAAGCTGCGGATCGCAGGGCGGGCCTTCCGGCAGGTGGGAACCCGGGAGGACTTCGGGAACATGGGTGAGATCGCCCGGGACGCGTATTTGAAGTATCAGTTCGGCCGCTGTTACCAGAGCGGCTACGCGCTGATCAAGGACGGCGTGTGTATCGCCAATCAGACCGATTACGAGATCGTAAACCTAAGCGGCCTGAAGGGAGAGTACATGGTTCAGGAGCTGGGCGGAAAACACATCCTGCTGCTGCGCCGGGCGCTGGAATACCCGGAGGGCTTCGAGGTGCTGGCGGCCCGGGACATCTCGGATTCCTGGGAGCTGCTGGAGCGGCAGGCAGGGCTGTATTTGGCTGTGTTCGGCGGCGTTTCCCTGGCAGCGGCCGTGATCTTCGCCCTGTGCCTTGGACGGGCCTTAAAGTCCCTGGAGGAGCTGCGCCAGGCGGCGGCCGCCATCAGCTGCGGGGAGTTGGGCAGCAAGGTGAAGGTGCGAGGGCGGGACGAGATCGCCCAGGTGGGGGAGGCGTTTAACCGTATGTCGGAGCAGGTGGAGGAGCAGGTGGAGAACCTGGAGCTGCTGTTAGGCGCTCTGGCCCACGAGATGAAAACGCCGGTGACTTCCATCATGGGGTACTCGGAAAGCCTGCTAAGCGTGCGTCTTTCGGAGCGGCAGAAAAAGCAGGCGCTACAAAACATCCACAGCGCAGGCGTGCGCATGGAGCAGATGAGCGCCAAGCTGCTGGCGTTGGTGGGAATGTATGAGAATGAGGCCATCCGGAGGGAAGAGCTGTCCCTGAGAGACCTGCTGGAGCAGGTGCGGGAGGAGACGAGGGCGCTGCCTGCTGCCAGGGACGTGACTCTGCGGGTGGAGCTTCCGGAGGACATGCGGATTCTGGGCGACCGGGAGCTGTTGTGCAGCCTGTTTGTCAATCTGGTTCACAACGGCTGCAAGGCCTCCGACCCGGGCGGGGAGGTGCTTGTGAGCGCCCGCGGACGGACGGTGACGGTGGAGGACAAGGGCTGCGGAATTCCGGAGAAGGACCTGCCTCATGTGACGGAGGCATTTTATATGGCGGACAAGTCCCGCAGCCGCGGTGAGGGCGGCTCCGGCCTGGGGCTGGCCCTGGGACAGCGCATCGTGCAGCTCCACGGGGGAACCATGGAGATCGAGAGCAAGGTGGGAGAGGGGACGCGGGTGGCGGTTACATTTCCTTAAAAGGGGGAATGGGAGCGCCGGGAAACGGCAGAAATGCGGTTTTTACAACTATTTTACATGCCGGTGATTTCTTTGCGGACCAGGTCTGTTATCATGGGGTCATCAGGAGCGGAAACCGGGCAGGAAGCGGTTTCCGGGAAAGGAGCTATGACAAAGATGGACAAGGAGAATCGTGGGAACTGGAGGCGTTTCTGCCTCCCGGCAGGGCTGGTTTTGTGCGCTGCCGCCATTCTGGCAGCGCAGACAGGCTGTTCTTCGCAGCAGGGGGAGCCGGTGATCGCAGAGCGCACATCCCAGGCGGAACAGCCCCAGGGCGGCAAGGAGATATCCGACGCCGGGGGGGAGACAGAGGGCACAGACGCGGAGGAGCCGGAGAAACGCCTGGCGGAGCAGGCGGAGGCGCCGGACCGCTACGAGACGAAGCTGATCGGTGAAACCATGAGGCTGGAGGCCGACGCTGCGGTGAAGGTGCCGGAGGTGTACGCCGCGCCCGTGCTGCGGGTGGAGCGGGAAATGCCTTATACGGACGAGGATTTCGCCCGGTTTAAGGAAGTGGTGTCCGAGGCAGAGGGAATCCAGTGGAATGAGAACCAATATCCGCCGGAACAGAACACGGACCTCAACAGCTGTACATCAAAGGACGACCGCTACTTCGTGTCCTTCAGCAAGGGGCCCGGCGGCGAGACGCCGCTCATCTGGCTGAACCAGCGCCAGCTCTCCCACGGCAGCGGGGACAGCTTTGAGGCCACGGACCTCTCGGATATGACGCTCAGCGCGCAGGAGCGGGAACAGATTGAGGGGGAAATGCAAAAAAAGGCGGAGAAAATCCTGACCGGTCTGGGCCTGGAGCATTTTGAGCTGAGAAGCAGCCAGTGGCGGGCTCTGTCCAGATCCATGGATTACAAGTGGGTCCCGGACGGCCGGTATGGTTTGAAACTGAGCTACTGCCGGAATGTGGACGGGATACCGGAGCCCTCCGGCGGCGGGGCGGCCTGGGGCATGGGTCCGGCCCTGAGCCAGTACGTGGAATTCGTCTACGCCCAGGACGGGGAGCTGGTGGAGCTCAAGGATATCAACCGGGGAACCGTGGTGAAGGAGCGGGAGGAGGAAGGCTTTTTGCTGCCGTTCTCAGCCGTCACTCAGATTTTTGAACAGTACGCCAAGACATATTTTGAGCAGAGTAAGCCGGGGATTCCCGGCGCGGATGAGGAGAGCCAGCTCCAGGAGACAGACAGCGGCAAGACCAAGGTTAAAGCCGGGGATAAAAGCCAGCTCCAGGCCGCGGACAGCGGCAAGACCAAGGCCAAAGCCGGTAATGAAGCCCAACTCCAGGCCGCGGACGGCGCTGTGTCGGAATGGGAGAGCGAAAGTACCCAGCCCTACATGCTGCTCCCGATATCCCCTGAACCCCGCACCTATATATTGGTGTCGGAGGTCAGGCTTGAGTACCTCCTTACCTATGAGGTTGACCAGGGAAACACCACCGACCGGGGACGGCTGGAGCCGGTGTGGAGCTTTTATGGGGACGTGGTGATCACGGATCAGAACTGGGATAAACTGGAAAATGACAGTCTCCTGCGGGAGTATGCCAAAAAGCGGAATCTGCTGGTGTCCATAAAAGCCGCAGACGGGCAGGTGGTGGGATTTTAAGATCAAGCGCCGGCGGCCCGTTACATTCAATAAAAATACGGCGCGGGAGTCATTCACACCAACTCCCGCGCCGCATTTTTCAGGTCAGGCGTTCTACCTGTCCGTCAGTTCCCGCACTCAATACTGATCTCATTAAATTTCTTCAAAATATCGTCGATATCCAGGGCCTGTTTTTCCTCCCCTTCCTTGTCGATCACCACGTTGCCCTGGTGCATCATCATCAAACGGTCCCCGTATTCCACGGCATAGCGCAGGTTGTGGGTGACCATGATGGTGGTCAGATTCTTCTCCCGGACCACCTTATCCGTGAGTTCCATGATCGTCTCGGCGGTCTTTGGGTCCAGTGCTGCGGTGTGTTCGTCCAGGATCAGGAATTCGATGGGGGTCATGGTGGACATGAGCAGCGCCATGGCCTGACGCTGGCCGCCGGAGAGCACGCCTACCTTTACCTCCATCTTGTCCTCCAGGCCCAGACCCAGGGTCCGCAGGCTTTCCCGATAAAAATCGATGCGCTGGCGGTTGGTTCCCCTGCGCAGATTGAAGGCCTTGCCCTTGTTGTCGGCCAGGGACATGTTCTCCAGGATGGTCATGCTGGGGCAGGTGCCCATGGCCGGGTTCTGGTACACCCGCCCGATGCGCCGCTGGCGCTTGTACTCGGGCATGCGGGTGATGTCCTGGCCGCTGATCAGGATGCGCCCGTCGTCCAGGGGGATGCTGCCGCAGATCAGGTTCAGCATGGAGGTCTTGCCCGAGCCGTTGCTTCCCACCACGGAGACGAACTGGTGGTCCTTCACGGTCAGGGAGAAGTCGTCGAACAGGCACATTTCATTGACCGTACCGG